>Ga0256914_1001987_pt1 | contig 17494 bp, 2 predicted proteins | sample HulkmetaG_FD_191571 | JGI IMG/M metagenome (GOLD analysis project Ga0256914, IMG submission 191571) | Hydrothermal chimney microbial communities from Main Endeavour vent field at the Juan de Fuca Ridge, Pacific Ocean - Hulk | ecosystem: Environmental > Aquatic > Marine > Hydrothermal vents ... | reverse complement strand
AGAGTTGGTTGGACACGGCCAAGGTTATCGTAGAAACGCTACTACGGATAGATATTATGCATACGGATACGGAATTGTTGACGCTAGTGTTGGTGATGATATTCGTGTCGAAATAATTAGACAAGGATCAAATACGGCCTCACACATTCTTGAAGCAAATCTTTCATCATTTTGGCTATTAAAATTAAGAGAAAATTGGGCATATTTAAAACTGCAAGGGCAAGATAACCAGTCGACTTCCACATCTAAACAAAATATAAACTTTACCACTTCCATAGAAAATACTGATACTGATACTTACAGCCATAGTACATCAACAAATTCACACCAAATCACACTTAAACAAGCTGGACATTATCTTGTAACCTACTCTGTAGGAGTGGATGGTGCAACTAATAGAACTTCAATAACAACAAATTTAGCTTTAAACGGTACTGCGATTCCACAATCGTATGATTATTCATATATAAGGTACTTAAATCAAACAACACATGGTACTGCAACTAATATGAGTGTTATAACTGCTAGTGCAAACGATGTTTTAACGCTTGAATGGGGGGCAACTGGGGCTGTAGGAGCTTATAATACACAAACACGATCAGATAGAACATTTATAGCGATTGTAAAATTGCCTGATGATGGCGACTATTTAATAACACATGATATAAGTGGCACACAAGATGTTGGCGGCCTAAATAATACTATTTTATTTGATACTGCAGACGAAACTGATTCAACTTCGTTTTCATTTTCAACTTCAACTGGTACTGCTACTGTTCAACAAGACGGCACTTATTTATTTATGTCTGGAGCAAGAAGTAATAGAACATCTGGTAATGCCAGATTGATATCAGCTGGTAGATTTTATATCAACGGTACTGTGTCAAATGTTGGTAACACAGGTATGTATGTTAGAGGGAATCAAGGTACACCAGATACTTTTGATGGTGGTTGGGCGGCTGCAGGTTTGTTTGATTTAAGTACAAACGACCAAATAACTTTTAGACAGGTTGATGAAGGAGATAATGGTAATGATGATAAGTTTGTTGCTAATGCACTAGGATTAACCGCTATCAATTTAGACACAATATTTCCATATGTTCCTCCAAATAATGATCCAAATGCACCTCAGACACCATATGTAAACGATAATAGTGCTCAAACAGGACAAGCTTCACCTGTTACAGGGTTAACTGACCCTACCCCTGCATTTTCGGCAATTTTTGATGATGATGATACTGACGATCAAGCTAAATATTACCAAATTCAAGTTGGTGACGATAATAATTGGTCAGATACCGCAGAAATGTGGGATAGTGGTAAAACTTTGCTAGGTGCATTAGTAGATGAGGGAAGTCGTTCAGAAGATTTGATTTATGATGGTAGCACTTTATCCCCAGGGTCAACTTATTATTGGCGTATTAAGTTTTGGGACAATAATGGCGGTGAAGGTGCATGGTCATCAACACTACAATTTAGTATGGCTACAAACGATAATCCAAATGCACCACAAACACCTTATTGTAACAATAATACCGCACAATCAGGGCAACCCTCGCCTGTTACTAACTTAACCGATTCTACCCCTGCATTTTCGGCAATTTTTGATGATGATAACACAAGTGATACAGCAGTTTATTACCAAATTCAAGTTGGTGACGATACCGACTGGTCTGATACTCCGGAACTTTGGGATAGTGGTAAAACCTCACAAAGCACTTGTAGTGAAAATACTCGATGCGATGACATTATCTATTCTGGAACAGCACTTACAGAGGGTAGTACATATTATTGGCGTATTAAGTTTTGGGATAATCGAGGGGGCGAAGGTACATGGTCTGCAACGCAACAATTTAGTATGGCATCAAATTTTGTTTCAACTGGCAATATAGGAATTTACAGAGACACAAACGGTACACATGATACTGACAATACATCTTATACTGGCGTTCCGTTTAATTTGCAAGTAACACAAGATTCAGCGTATACACAAAATTCTAATGATATAGATGTGCTACTTAATGATAGTGGTCATTATTTGTTTGGGTATATAGTTGTTGCTAGAAATGACACTTATACTAATAGAATTAGTTATTTATCAAGGGTTTTAGTAGGTGGAAGCGAAGAATTGTTAGCGCACGGGCAAGGTTATCGTAGAGACGCAACCAACGATATTTACTATACATATGGATACGGGCTGACTAATGCAAGCTTAAATGATAATGCTAGAGTAGAAATTATAAGAAATGGTACGAATACAGCTTCGCACACTTTGGTTGCAAACAGATCATCTTTTTGGTTGTTAAAATTAGACGATAATTGGAAATATTTAAAACTACAAGGGCAAAACAACCAATCGACTTCCACATCAAAACAAAACATAAACTTTACCACACAAATAGAAAACTCTGATACAAATGTATTTGGGCATAGCACCACAACAAATCCAGAACAAATAGTATTAAAAGAAGCAGGTTATTATCTTGTAACTTATGGTATAGGAGTTGACGGTGCTACTAATAGAACCACCGTTACTTCTAATTTAACCCTAAATGGCAACGATGTACCTCAATCATTTGATTATACTTACATTAGAGGTATAGACGGCGTAACAGAAGGCGCGACAAGTAATTTATCTATTATCAAAGTAAATAAGGATGATGTACTACGGTTAACATGGGGAGCAACTGGCGCATATTCTGCATACAACACACAAACAATTTCATCAAAAACAGGTATTGCAATAGTAAAATTGCCAAATTATGCTGATTATTTAAAGGTTTATGAAACAACTGGTGGACAAGATATCGGTGGAGTAAATGAAGTTATAACATTTGACACCATTGGGTATCAAAGCACTGGATCATTTTCTTTTTCACTAGCTAATAGTAAAACAACAATACTTAAAACAGATAATTATCTTTTTTCAACGGGCGCAAGAACAAATAGAACTACTGGTACAACAAGAATCACAACTGCCGGTGCATTTTATATAAATGATTCAATCGCACCATTAGGTAACACTGGAACATATATTAGAGGTGATCAAGGAACTGCAGATACATTTGACGGCGGATGGTCTGGAGCAAGCATTTTTAACTTATCGGTAGACGATGCAATAGATTTCAGAGAAATAGATGAAGGTGGCAATGGTGGTGATGATAAATTTGTGGGGAATTCTTACGGTGTAAGTGCTGTAAATTTAAGTTCGCTATTTGCAAGCAGACCAAATCCCCCACAAACTCCTTATTGTGATAATACTACAGCACAATCTGGGCAGGAATCACCAGCAACTAAAATTTATTCGCCAGTTTTTTCTGCTATCTACGATGACGATGACACCGCAGAAACCGCAATATATTATCAGGTGCAAGTCGGAAATGATAACGACTGGTCAGATACTCCAGAAATGTGGGATAGCGGTAAAACTTCAATGTCATCATTATCAGAAAACAGTAGATCGTCAGACATTTCTTATACTGGTGCATCTTTGGCAAATGGTACAACTTATTACTGGCGTATAAGATTTTGGAACTCATCAGATGCGGCAGGCGCATGGTCTGAAATACAAGAATTTAGTACCAATTACCTACCTACTGTAACAACCGTAGATGTAAACTCTGGTAACAATATTGATTTAAATGAAAATTCTACAAAAACAGTAACATGGACAGCTACTGTTACAGATCCAGATGGATATGCTGATATTTCAACGGTAACAGGAAAACTTTACAGGTCAGGTGTAACAGGCGGTAGCACATGCACACCAAACGATTTAAATTGTTATGAAGATACATCTTGTGTGCTAACTAATTGTTCAGCGAGTTCATGTACCGCAACTTGTTCTGCAGATTTAGAATTTTTTGCAGATGCAACCGATTCTGGCACTTATGAAACAGAATATTGGCTAGGATACATAAAAGCAACAGATCAGGCAGGAAAAACCGCTGATAACATAAGTAGTGCGGATTTAACGGATGTAAATAGTCTACTAGCACTTTCTACTGACGCTAATTTATCATATGGATTTATGCTCGCTGGCGATGATTCCGGATCAACAAATCAAACAACTACAATAACTAACACCGGTAATCAATCTATAGATATAGAAGTTTCTGGTGATGATATGTGTACAACATACCCAACTTGTAGCGGAAACACAATTCCAGCACAAAATCAAGAATATTCAACCGCATCTTTTACATATAACAATGGGACCGATTTAAGTTCAAGTGCCACAAAAGTAAATATAAACTTGCCAAAATCAAATCAATCACCATCAGATTCAACTACAACAATTTATTGGGGAATCAAAATACCTTCTGTATTAGAAGTGGGCAGTTATTCGGGAGGTAACTATATTACAGCAGTAGAAGATACTTAATCTTAACGGTTTTTTATAAATTTTGGTGCTAATACATTATTAATACTCTTTGTAACTTTTCATTAACATTTATCAAATTACGCATTTGGACACCGCCTTTGTTTACCTCTTTATAACCCTGCATTGATCTACATCAACTTACCAGAATTATCACATTCCTTAATCATCACATTTCTTTTTAACAATATAACCAACCTTTAAATTCCCTATAAAACAATTACTCAATAGCAAAAACAACATTTAGTACCACCTTTACTTCTTGATCACCACCAAAGACTTGCGTAGGCTCAAAATTATCAGAAACTGGTTCAGCAGCCATGTCTAATTTTGCACTTCTTAATGCATAATTAGTATCTATTTGATTATATTGGGCTGATGAATCTCTTATTGAAATTGGCTTACCTAATTTAACCCCTGATAATTCGGCTAATTGTCTTGCTTTTTCTTCTGCACTTTTATATGCGAGCTCTCTAGCTTGTTTTGATAACTCTTTCTTATCTTTAACATCAAATGCAATACTATCAATCGTTACATCTGTTCTATACTCTGAATCATAATTTGTTTTTGATGTGGAATTCTCTTGTGCAGAACCATACCCAAGTTTTTCTTTTACAATACCAAGCGGATTTGGTATTGCACCTCTAACAGCATCTCCGACTTGAGTTTTAGTAGTTAAACTAGAAATATCATCAAGAATTCTAGAAACCGAAGAATTTTCGTCATCAACATTATATGGAATTTCAAGTTTTAATCTCTGAGATGCTGTATATCCAATGAATTTACTTTTATTATTTTCCCATTTATATTCTGGCCTGATGTTTACTGTTAATGTCGTAATATCTTCTTTTTTAACACCATTTTTTGTGGCAATTTCAACTATGCTACTTACTTTTTTATTTACTTGATCCTGTGCTTTATTAACTGTTTTTTGTGTAGAATTAATACCAACAGTTAAATAAGCTACATCTGGTTTGGCCGTTGCTGTTCCATCACCTGAAACGCTAATTGAATTTGTTAACAACCCTTCTTCGGTAACTTCAGTTTGGGTCGTTCTAATATTAAAGTGTGAATTAGATAAAATATATGCTGATAAAACAAGGGTTAATGCACCTATTACAATACCTGTAATAGCAAGGTTTTTATTTTTCATAATTAAAAGTTACATTGTATAAGTACAAAGGTCAATAATTAGGTTGAAAAACGCCAAAAATAAAGGATTTGCTAGCAAGATGCATCTAATTTATATCAAGCCCTTCTAGTTTCACGCCCTCAAATCCAAACGAGCTCACTCCAAATGTTAATTTGGATGTATAACACCAATATGACTCATTAACTCCATCAGTTGCTCTTATTCTGTATTGATAGGTATTTCCAGTAGACACACTATTATCTGTATATGAAGTAGAATTTGCAGAAAGCGTTGCTAATGCTGTATACCCAACCCCATTTGTATCTTTTTGCACTTCATAGTGAGTCTCTTGAGCATTACTATCTACCCAACTTACTACTACTTGATCTCTATCAGCCCCTTCTTCTATAACACATGTTCCCGGCTGGTATAAAGACCTTTTATACCATTTAATACTATAAGGCGAAGACGAACCTGATGTCCACGCAACTGTTATGAAATCATTTGGACCCGCTGTCGTATACGAGGAAGTTAACCATGTATTTGTTCCAGACGATTCAAGCGTATCCGCTGTTGATGTAAAATTTGAACTTCCGTATGGGGATATTCCTCTTTTGTAGTAAATTGTTGAATTATTTCTAACCCATGCCACATGCACATTATTGCTTCGTCTAGTATCAATAGTTATAACTGGGCTATAATTGGTGCTTGTACCATCGAGCGTTACTGCAGACCCCCATGCAGTTCCATTATATCTAATGTAATCAACATACGCGTTTGTCTTCGTTAAGTAAACGACATGAACATTATCATCACTTTCTCCACCAACAACAGAAATACTACCAGTTGATGATGATATTCCATCGTTTACAATGGTTGTTCTTGTACCCCAAGATGATCCATTATATAATGAGCCCTCTAAATTATACCTTTTCTGCCAAACAGCATACATTTTACCACTTGATAATGGTACTATTGTACCTGTTACATAATTGTATTTAGAATGTGCAACCGCTGTTTCTGTTCCCCAACTTGTAATATCACCTACATTTGTACTTCTAACAACCTCAAACGCATAATCTCGATATCGAACCCTTAGTGTTGGAGTTGGATTCGCACTCGTTGCTTCTTCAGCATATATAGTAGACTCTCCCGTTCCTGAACCTTCTGTATCACACCTTACACCAATTGCAAACCATCCATCTGATAAGAGGTTTTCTAAGTCGGAATCAGCAGTTGTTCCCAAATCAACAGTTTGATTACTCGCAACTTGCGGAAAATTCGTTGGATTAATATAAATTGTACCGTCCCCTGCATCGTTATATACATCTGAACTGCTTTCAGTAGATGGTCTATATGTTTTAAGATCTCTTATTTGTCCATCATAATCGCGCCTATAACCGTGATAGATAAAATCGGTATCTAAGATATCAGCATCATACGGGATTTTAGATGCTACATTCCATTCAACATATCCACGAACTTGATAATACCACCATAAAACTTTTCCCCGTCCGAATCCAAAAACATTATTATCATTGCTTCTGCTACCCCACGAATTTATATATCCATCTTCTGTTACATCGGTCACGGACACTGTTTTCTGCTCGTAATGGTGGGCTGCAACCCAAATTCTGCCATTTGTATCAACACTTATATATGCGTATTTATATAAATCAGTCGATGATAATCCATCCAGTGCTGTACTTTCAGAACTCCAAGTAAAGCTACTCGATGGGTAACCTGTTGCTTTTCTGACCTTTATGTCATATCCGCTAGAATACGCTACATACAAAGCAGAATCATCACCCCAAATAGAATAATCATAACCTGCAGTTAATCTTGCACTAGTGTTTTCTGTCCAGCTTGCTCCGTCATCAGAATACCAAAACTCAACCCTAGAATTTGCATAACTATAAAAAGATACCCAATAAAAGTGCCCGTCATACCATAATTTTCTTTGGTTTGGATACGCTGTTGCATTAACAGACGTAGATGTATCTACCGTTGTTGCATCTATCACAACAGGATAGTTTCTTTTGCTTGAAACTAACCAGTCTTTGCCATCTTTATCTATAACCTTTTTAAGATAAACAACACCATCATCATCCGTATATATTTCAAAATGTAACCCATAATTCTTATCTTCTTTGTCATTAAGTTCATACATTACTGGCTTAGGTATTGTAAATACAAACTCAGAGGTATCTAGATCCCTAAAATTTATCGATCCGTCAGATTCTACTTCGTAATACAGATTATCATATTTCATACTTTCGGTTAATTCTGTCATAGACAAAGCCGTTTCTTTATCACTAACTATAAATTCCTCTAAAACATCATTTTCATTTTTGGTAAATCTTAAGTCAATATTGTTAAAAACTTCGTCATATTGATATTGGTCTTCATTCAACCTTTTATATCTACCTAAATTAGGCTTGCCAAGGTTCCCTGATTCTTCTAGATAATACGACACCTCATATCCTTTTTTAGTTGTTGCTTTTAGTAAAAACTTATCGCTTCCATTGTTGTTATATTCAGCACTAAATTCTCTATTAAATGTTTGCGTACCATTAACTCTATCTATAAGATTATTCGCATTTTCTCTTATTTCATTGGGAATTTCACCGTTTGTACTTGCCTCAACATCTTGTACAAGGTTTTCCCTTGCACTTACACCACCAATGATGAAGCTATTTAGAGTTACAGAAAAAACTATTATTAATATTAAAATGATGTTATTCAAATCTCGCGATCTCATTTGTAATTTAATTATAACTATATCGAATCATCAGAATTTGTATTTTCATCACCTGAGCCATTGTCGTTCGCAGTTTGCCCGTCTTCATCGCCATTGTTACCGTCTTGCTCTGAAGCTCCGTTATCATTAGCACCCATTTGCTCATCTGGTTCCGAAACTTCGTCGCTTCCATCATCACTTGCTTGATCTTCGTTATCACCGTTTCCTGCTTCATCTGTGCCATCATTTGCACTCGGTTCATCAGACGCTTCTTGTTCAACTGATTGATCGGTAACCTTAACTATCCAGTAATCAAATGTAATATCTGCATCCAATGTATCATCTATTGTTACAATAAATCTACCGTTCTCTTTTGAAGATACTATTAATTGTTCGCCACCTGTACTTGAAGTTGGTGTTATAAATATCTTGCTATTTTCTTCTGCTAATGTATTTTCTATTTCAACTTCGCTTGTTCCAGCTTCTATTGTACCTGAGCCAACACTTGATGATTCCTCACTATCTTCTGACTGCTCTCTTACAGTAAATACACCTGCAACAACCTCTTTTGCTTCTATTTTACTTTCTATCGCTAAAATGTCTCCTTCGGTAGTAACTGTTACCTTACCGTCAAACATCTCTATGTTACCAGCTCCATATTGATCTTGTAACTTAAGAACATCACCAACTGAATTAACAGAACCTGCTGTTCCATCGATTGTTATATTTCCTGCATATAAGTCACCTGTTACATTTAGGTCGGCTAGTGTAGTTGAACCTAAAACTGTTAAGTTGCTATATTCTATCAACGATTTTTCTAAACTTATTACATCTTCATCTGTTTCAAATGATATGTCTTCATCATTATTAATACCATTAAACCAGGCGTTCATATATACAATCGATATTTCATCTGTTTCGCCTTCAGAACTTTCTAACGCTTTACCAACTGTCCATCCTTGATCTACAGCCTTTGTTGCATAACCATCGTTTACTTGTGATAGTGTTAATAAATCACCTTCCGCAATGTCGCCATTAGAGTTATCTACTTTTACTGTAGTTTGCCCAGCAACAGCAACTTCTACTGTACCCGCCGGTAATGATTCACATGCAGATTCACCAATTCCATATTCAATACATATATTCTTCTTTGCTACTTCATCATCATTGTTTATTCTTCTTACTATGCCAACAACCGCATTTGCATTTGCTACTGTTGTTTTCTCCACCGTTCTATACTCATCCGCTACCGCCGACACTAAATCACCCACTTCTAGTTGCGTATTCTCTGTATCTATCAAATACTTTTGGGTTGCAGTACTTGTAAATAATTCCTCTAGTAAGCCTTGTTGCTCTACATGTGTCATTATTGCGTCGCCAAATGTTTCTATAAATGTACTTTCATCGTTAAATGCGCTTGCATAACCCGCCTCCGAGTTATACCAACCTTGTTTTATAAATACTTCTGCTATACCTATTCCATCTTCATCTGGATCTGTAAATTCATTAAGAACTTGTCCTATTACATATCCAGAATGTGTCGCTTTAACTGCAACTCCTGGTATATCAGATGTTGTTACAAAATCCCCCGGATGAACTTCCCCATTATCAATACTTATCTTAAGCGGAACTCTACCAGCTAATGCTAATAGTACAGGCCTACCTTCATGGTTTTCTTCTTCATAACCGATTATCTTACCCGGTTGCGTTGATATTATACCTATTGCAGTGTCAGTATATAAACCAACTGCTTTCATAACACCATCTTCTAGTGTAGGATCTACCGCAACTATGTCACCAGCATCCAAAGAGTCATCATTTGTATAGTAAATTTCAGCAAGATCAGCACCTACTGCTACCATCTTGTTAATTGCTAGTGTTGAACCACCACTTATCGTTGTTAATGTAGCAGAACCATAGTTTCTTACAGTTCTTATCCTTATTTTATCGGCATTACTTGCATCCATTACTATAGTCTTGGCACATGAATTTGCAGCTGCGTTATTCGTTCTGTTATATGTATAACATGCAGATCCTGCGATCTCTGAATAACCACTTCCACTATCTACTTCTAAGTAACACTTTGCACCGGATCTAGATGTCCCAGAATCAATATCAATTCCACAAGTATATGATATTTGATATGTACCGTCGCTATTAAATGTAACCTCATCAGATGACAATGAATAATTAGAGTTAGATTTTCTTAGAGTGTCAAGATTCACAGTTATTGCAGTTGTAGTAAATGTTTGACCACCCGTATTATCATAAACACTAAATGCTGCACCAGAATTTTGGCCACATTTTAAGTCACCGTTTGAATCTGTATATACAATGTCACAACTTGTTAAGCTCGAAAACCTAACTGTCCCGCTAACTTCTAATGTTGCGTTTGGTGAAGATGTTCCTATACCAACTCTGTTGTTTGCATCATCGTAATATAATGAACTCGCAGCACCTAATACACCACCGTTGTTATATTGGACTTGCCCATCGGATCCTGCTGGGTTTGCTTTTGCTAAATCGTTCCAATTCGAACCATCATATAAATAAAGAGTACTATCTGTTGTATCGTAGTACAATCTACCAGCTGTTGCGGTAGGTGTAGTGTTTGCCGAAAATGTTATATACCCACTAACAGAAATATTAGACAGATTAATTAAATTATCACCAGCAAATGATATATTGTCAGAATCAGCATTAATTGTAATATCACCTGAAGCATTTGAAATCGTTGATGTTCCACCTGCAATCTCTAATCTCGCACTTGGCGTTGTTGTGCCAATACCTACATTACCTGTATCTGTTATCACAAAATCATTATAACTATCTGGATATATATAATTATTGGTATTATCTCTTAACCACATACCATCGTTACCAACTGTTACATCATAAAGTTGCTGATCTAGTTTATTAATTGAAGATGTAAACGATTCACTATCAGCTATATAATTATCTTCTGTATATTGCCTTGTACCCAATACTGTTGATGAAAGTGCTTCATTCTTTAGGTATAACTCTCCGTCTAACTCTATGTCATCATATACATATAAATCATCTGTACCATCAATCTGAAGACTGTCATATGTTGACCCAATTTGAAGATCTGCTACTGGTGAGGTACCACCACCAATATTTACCTGCCCACCATCTTCTATGAATATGCCTAAGTTACCACCGTCATCATATAATGACATACCGCCCACTCCTGAGGCACTAATTGAAGAAACATCAATATCGTCTGGTAATGCAATGGTTGCTGTTGTTGTACCAGTTATATTTATGTCATCGCCTGCTGATAATAAGTCTGCGATATTTACCCAAGTTGGGGCTCCTGTGCCTGTGCTTCTTAATAATTGACCAGTACCTCCAACAGCAGTTAATTCTAGTGAATCAGAATCTGAATATACCACTGAACCTGAGGACGCAGTTAATGCCTTATTCGTACCGCCCTTATCTAATGCTAATTGTGATTGAGCTGACCATGTACCTGAATCTACTACTACTGCACCTGTCCAAGATGATGAATTAGCACCTACACCACCTTTTGAAGTTGGTAATATACCAGTTGTTTCTGCTTCATCTAATCCTATTTGTCCTAATGTTAGTATTTGATTTGAACCATCTAAACTTAAATAACCGTAGCTATTTGTATCGCTTAATGTTAATGCTGGATGTAAAGTGCTATCCATTGATTCTAAAACATCTTGTAATATTGATGATGTTGGACTTATATTATTAAAGTTGCCAGTATATACACCGATTAATTCTGACCCAGAATCGCCATCGTTTGTTTCATTTAATCCTGTTGTACCTATTGTTAATGTGTTTCCTGAATTTATTGTTAACCCATTTACATCAGAAACTGCTCCCGTTGTAGTTATATCTACCCCATTTATTGTATTTGTAGCATTAGCAACAATTCCACCGTCTATTGTTAATGTATCAGCAGATAATTGCAATAAATCATCATTTGTATTTAAGCCAATATTATTACCATCTAATCTTAAATTATCTAATTCAAATACACCTGTATTTGTAAATCTTGCGAATTGGCTTCCACTATCTTGTATTTCAAAACTTTCTGCTGCACCGTTTAGGTTGTATATCATACTGTTTCCACCACTTGTAATTGTAGTATTTTGGTTTAGAGTTCCACCTAATTGATATGTTGTGCCATTTAGAGTTATACCGTTGTTGGCATTGTATGCAACACCACTAATTGTAACAGTGTCTGATGCCGCATCTGTTGTTATTGTTATGTTAGTTCCTTCTGCAAGCGTTAGCGTATCATTGTTTTGATCTGCTACTATTGTACTTTCACCACTTACAGCAACATTCTTAAAGATGTTTTGAGATGATCCAGCATCAGAGTTTGTTATAGTAATCGCTCCTGATGAGGAATTTATATTAATACCTGTACCCGCTGTTAATGTTGCAGCTACAGGGTCGTTGCCTGTTGATCCAATCAACAATTGTCCATCTGTAAGTGTAACTGGCGTCACTGGACTTGTTCCACTACCTAGTAGTACCGCATGATCTGTTAAACTTGTTGCACCAGTACCACCTTGGCTAACTGGTACTGATGCTGTTGATCCTAATGCATTACTAGATATTGTAACTATTCCATCGGATAATCCTGTTAAATTAAGCCCTGCAAATGTTGGTGAATCTGTATTTAGTAATGATTGATTCATTGGATATAATTCATTTGCTCCATGGCCTGTATTTAGTGTTGCAAATTCCACATCCGCTGTACTATCTATATCTTGTGGCAATGATAATGTTACAGCACCCGTTGTTGAAGAAACATTAACTTGATTAGTTGTTCCATTTACTGAAGTTACGCCTGTATTTGTAAATACTAGTTTATTTGTTTGCGTACCATCAAAGTTTATATCTATACCTGTGCCTTCCCCAAATATTAATGAATCTTGAGAGTTTAGTGCTAATGTATCTGTATCACCGTCTTGTGCTGTCCAGTATTGGTAATTGTCTAATACTGTGGATAAATCAACTGTACCTAATGAAGTTATATGGCCGTATGTATCTAACCCAATGTCTTGAATTACTGTTGTTGATGAATTATCCGAACTTGCTTGGCTTGATGTATCGGCATGGCCTAATGTTATGAAATCGCCACCGTCTGTATATGTTATTGAAGAATCTGTTCTTATTACTCCTGTGTTACCTGTGTTACCTAAAAATCCTGGCGTTGCTGCATCATCTATAGCGACATATTTATCATCAAATACATTTGATACATCTTGCCAAACTGGTGCGCCTGTACCACCGCTTGTTAATATTTGTCCACTTGTGCCTGCTGCGGATAGTTCTAGTGAATCTGAATCTGACCATACAACTGCTCCTGCGGTGGCAGATAACGCTCTGTTTGTACCGCCTTGTGCTAATGGTAATACTGTTGGGTATGTCCAATTACCACCTGTTATTATCGGAACACCTGTTACAGCGGAAGTATCATCACCTGTTCCGCCTTTACTTGGTGGAAGTTGTGCTGTTACAGACCATACGCCAGAATCAATTACCGGAACGCCTTGATCATGACCATTACCTACCGATGTATCTAACCCTGTGCCTCCATTTGCTGCCGGTACTTGATTTGTTAAATCAGTACTTGCGTCAATTGCACCTAATATTATCTCTTGATTGTTAAGTGATAAATAGTCATAATTAGTTGTGTCTAATGTAACTGGATCGTGTGAAGCTCCTGCTATTGCGGAATCTAATTGTTTAATCGCATCTTGAACAGTTGTATTTCCCGTTATTCTATCCATATCATCATCATACAAACCTATCAACGATGCACCAGAATTAACGGTTGTATTTGCATCTAAATCTACACCTCCTACTGACAGTGTGTTACCAGTACCAGTTATTGCTAAATTACCGGCAACTTCTAATTCGGTGCTTGGCGATGCTGTTCCTATACCTACTCTATTATTTGCGCTGTCTACATATAAAGTATTCGTATCTATTGTTAAATCAGTGGAAATTGTAGCTGCGTTAAATGTGACATCACTTGTTGTTAAAACATCTTGATCCATCGCATATAATTCATGATTGCCTAACCCTGTATTTATTGTTGCAAATGTTGGGCTTGATGTAGTTGATATACCTTGTGGTAAATCTAATTGTATTGTTCCTGCACCTGTTATTACATTTATTTCATTTGTGCTGTCGGTGCTTGTTATTGTTCCAAGTACAGGATTATTACCAGTTGATCCTATTAGTAACTGCCCATTTGTTGGTTGGGCTGTAGCAGTTATTGCATTTGTACCGTTACCCAATAGAATCCCCCCTGATGTTAATGAACTAGCACCTGTACCACCTCTTGTAACGCTTAATTGTGCTTCTGATGTTAATTGGTTAGTTGATGACCAGTATGCAACACCATTTGTTGTACCTGTACCTAATGCAACAGTGCCACTATAGTTTGGTAATGTTATAGTTTTATCGGTGCCTGTTGCATCTGCAGCTGTTAATATTACTTCTACATCATCTGCTGTTGTGCCTTCAAACCAAAGGCTATTACCTTTTCCATCAGGTGTAAATGCTGGACCTGTTGAAACATCACCAACGGCACTTATTGAACCAAATGTACTTGTTGGTTGACATTTCCAAACTGACCCTGTAGCATCCCACATTAATACTTCTTGATCTGAACATCCACTTAACAAGCTTAATCCGCCACTATCAAGTTCTAAACCTGATGCTGACTGATCTAAACTTGTTGTGCCAGCTGTTGATGCTAAGTTAATTGTTACATAATCTGAACCTGTTCCGCCAAGTGTTATACCGTCACCCGCATTTACAGATAATGTCATAGCACCTTGTGGGCCACCTGTTGCACCTAAACCAGCACCTGCCGTTAGATTTGTTACAGCATAACTATCAATATTATTTGAATCTATTAATGTTCCTGATCTTCCATCTAATAAACCTAATTCTGTAGAATCAACTTGTGTATTTGTTAATATATTTATATTTGCTGCCGATGCTGTTACTTCTGTACCATCTATATTCCATGTTCCGTTTATATCTAATGTAGAACCACTTGCTAGGTCTAATGTCGCACCATTTGCTACACCTAATGTTGTTCCGTTATTAAATGTTAAGGTTCCGCTTGTGTATTCATCGGTTGCGTTTGATCTTAAGAAATCAGCTGCATCAAGTCCGTCAACTTGTCCTGCATTTATTGTACTTTGATCTATCCATTCTGGATTTAATGATGTGGAATTTACAGATAATATTTGTCCGGCAACCCCTTGTGCGGTTGATTGTATCGCGCTTGTACCGTTTCCATATAGTACACCATTTGATGTAAATGAGTTTGTGCCTGTTCCACCATGCGATACTGATAAATAATTAGAATCAACACCCCATGTACCACTTGTTATATATGGAACACCTGTTGAGCTTGCTGTATTTATACCTGTACCCCCTAATGTTGGCGACAATGTTGATTCTATTGACCATGTTCCGCTTGAAACTGTAGCTACACCTGTTGATGCACTTGTATCAAGACCAATACCACCATTTGATGTTGGTAATAATCCTGTTACATCTGTTGTTAAATCAATTGCGTTTCTTGTTATCACTTGGTTACTATCTATTGTTATGTAATCTAAACTACCTGCCAAAGTTACTGGACTGTGTGTTGAACTCGTTATTTTGTCATCAAGATCATCGAGTATATCTTGTACCGTTTCGCTGTTACTATTCGCAAATTCATCATATGCTTTTATAAGCGATGCACCGCTTGTAGTATTACTTGTACCAACAGAATCTAGTTGAATTCCACCTATTGATAAGTACCCACCAGTATTTATTGATAAGTTAGAAACATCTGAAACCGCACCGTTATTTATGTCTATGCCATTAATTGTTTCATCTGTTGGACCTGTAATTGCACCCGTTGTGGTTAATGTACCGTTTACTGTTAATGCACCACTTGATAGTGATAATAAGTCTGAATCTGTTGTTAAACCTAATGTGTTGCCGTTTAGTTGTAAATTATCTACTGTTAATAACCCTGCGTTATCAAATGTTGCAAAGGTTGTACCATTTGATTGTATTTGAAAATCTCCCGTATTATTAAGATTTAGAGTACCATTGTAAGCACCAAAATTTACTAACCAATTACCAGTTAAAGTATTATCAGCATCATAAATCATTGCCTCAACTTCTGGTTCAGTTAATTGAGTGTCTGTGTCTTGTTGTGTTAAATCAACCCAATTTGATCCATCATATACATAAAGTTTGTTATCGTCGGAATCAAAGTATAGTCTACCAGTAGTTGCCGTGGCTGATGATTTTGGCGTATATAATACATCATCAAATTGAACAGAGTCTGTAGTTCTTATTGCTTGATCCATTGGGTATAACTCTACTTGTCCCTGCCCCGTACTTATTGATGCAAATGTTGGTGTAGATGTTAGTCCTATACTTTGTGGAAGGCTTAATGTTATATCATTTGTATTATTTGTTACTATAACTTGGTCTGCTGTACCTAATAATGTCTTAGGTGCGGGTTGACTTCCCGTTACACCAACTAATAGTTGCCCATCTGTTAAAGGTGTTATAGCTTGTACTGCGTTTGTGCCATTACCCATTAATATACCGTATTGCGTTAAGCTTGTTGCCCCGGTACCACCTCTTGCCACATTTAGTGTCGATAATCCTTCTAATGTGTTAGCATCTGTCCAAATTGCTATTTGATTTGCTGTTGGCGCTGTTGTAGTAGATCTTAATGTTAAAGTACCAGTTGCATCTGGTAAGGTTACAGTTCGGTCAGCAGTTGTAGCATCTGCAGTTAATCTAATTTCATAATTATCATTTGTTGTTGTACCTTCAAACCATAGACTATTACCAAAACTTGGATCGTTTTCTGTAAATGGAGTCGCTGATGTAGCATCACCAACTGTAGTAACATCACCACCAGCATTTGTAATAGCTAAATCCAAATCTTCTAATACTGCTTGTAAGTTTGTGTTTGATGAATTACCTATTGTATCTGGATACACACCTACTAAGTAAGCACCTGAGGTTGTGGACGATATACCAGAATCACTTAAACCGATTGTGCCAATTTGAAGATCACCACTGTTACCTATTACTACATCATTGTTTGCTGTTACTAATCCTGAGTTATTTACTGTGAATGCTGTTGACCCTGTTCCTACTGTAAATAATTGTGTTGGTGTTGTTGTTCCTATTC
>Ga0256914_1001986_pt1 | contig 17499 bp, 9 predicted proteins | sample HulkmetaG_FD_191571 | JGI IMG/M metagenome (GOLD analysis project Ga0256914, IMG submission 191571) | Hydrothermal chimney microbial communities from Main Endeavour vent field at the Juan de Fuca Ridge, Pacific Ocean - Hulk | ecosystem: Environmental > Aquatic > Marine > Hydrothermal vents ... | reverse complement strand
CGGGCAAGTGCAAAGCGTATAGCGCAGCCGCAAGAAGCATTATCCCCATGCCGATGAAATCCACATGGTGCGTGCCGCCCAAACTGAGCAGAGCCACCGCGGGAATAGCCAACCCGATGCGCAGCAGGGTCAGTTTGCTGGGCGGCTGCTTGTCGAGCCACAGCCAAAAGGCCACAAAGAGAGGATACAAAGAGTAAAGCAACTGCCCAATGCCCGCGTCAATGCGCCCTAAAGCGCTGTAATAAAACAGCGACCCCGTGCCGTTGATGGCCCCCGCCAACAGGCAGCCCACAAGCCCCAAGGAATAAATGCGGAGATAGGGGCGCTTGAACAAAGCAATGAGGAAAAACAGCAGCAGAAAGGCAAAAAGGGTGCGCAAGGCCACCACGGCCAGCGGGGGCAAGCCGCTCAGGATGGCTTGTTTTCCCAAAATGGGGGCCATACCTAAGAAAAACGCAGAAAGGAGGGCCGCGTGAATGCCCTTGTTGCGGCGTCGCATGGTGGCCTTTCGATAGGATGCTGGGTTTCACCCCCAACGCGAGAGGGTTTAGCCCAAAAGCGCGCGGATTTCATCCAAGAGTTCGTCGGTCAGGAAATCGCCTTTGAGCATCAGTTTCTCAATTTGGCCGCTGAGGCGGCGTTTTTCCTCGGGGGTGAGCGCTTTGGCGGTCACGGCAATAATGGGAATATCGGCAGTGTGGGGGTCAGAGCGCAAGGTTTCGATGACTTGGAACCCATCGGTTTTCGGCATCATCAAATCCAACAAAATCAGGTCAGGATGCTCGCGTTGCGCCAAGGCAATGGCTTCTTCGCCGTCGCTGGCTTCGGAAATGGTAAATTCACCCAACGATTGTAACACGCGACGCAACAGGATGCGGGCGGGTTCGTGGTCATCCACAATGGCAACGTGGGGCACTTCGCGGGCAGCCAGGGTGCTGAGGGCAGAGCGCAGGCCGTCCGCGGGCGGTTCGGCGGCGTCGCCCGGCGTTGACGTCGCGGGCAGGTCCACTTTGCGGATCCAGCGGTTGCCCAAAATGTGCGATTCAATGGGCATGGTGTGGCCAGTGCCATTGATGACGACCACGTCATCGGGGTGAATCACGCCTTGGCGCGCCAACTGGATGACCCCGGCAACGGCAACCGCGGTCGCGGGTTCCACAGAGAGCCCTTCCATTTTAGCCAAAATGTGCATCGCGCGGAAGGCCTCTTCGTCGCTGACGCTGGTGAAGGTGCCGCCGTGGGCTTTCATGCTGTCGTAAAGCATGGTATAGACCCGGCCGGGGTCGCCTGTGGCCAGGGTGGCGATGTGGGTGCGGGGCAGGCGGACGGGTTCGGCGACGCGGCGGTTTTGTTGCCAGGCTTGGGCCATCGGCGCGCACCCTTCGCTTTGGATGAGGGCCATCTTGGGCGGTTGTTCCACGAAGCCCATGTATTGGAGCTCTTCATAGGCTTTGGCAACCCCCAACGGCCCCAGCGCGCCGCTCACCGACTGCACAAACCACGTGGGCGTGCGCCAAGGGTAGCCGTTGCCCGGCGCGCCTAAACGCTCGGTCAACTGCTCGCTGATTTCGTAGGCCAGGGTTTTCATGGCCTCTACGGTGGGAAGCGAGCGGGCGCCGTTGTCGAGGTAGAGCCCGCGTTGCCGGGCAAATTCGGCGGCAACTTGTTTGGTTTGGTCGTAAGTGCCGGTGACTTTGATGACCTGCGCCCCATAGATGGCCACTTCGCGCATCTTTTCGGCGGGCACTAAACTGGTCAGGAATGCCCAGAGTTTGATGCCTGCCCGGGCGGCGTAGGCCGCGTAGGCGATGGCGACATTGCCGGTCGAGGCGACGACCATTTCGGTGATGCCGGCTTCCTTGAGCACCGCGATGGTGACCGCGGCTTGACGGTCTTTGAACGATGAGGTGGGGCTTTGGCGCTCGTCTTTGAAATACAGATGGGGCAGCTTGAGCATCATGCCCAACTTGCTGAGTTGGAGCAGCGGTGTGCCGCCTTCGCCCATGGAAATTTCCGGCCGGGGCTGGGTCACCGGCAGAAGCTCGTGGTAGCGCCAGAGGTCAAAGGGGCGGTGGGGTAAGACCGCCGGCCAAGTAGAGGCCAGGCGGTCGTAATCGTATCGGGCTGTGCGCCATTCACTGCCGCAGCGCGAGCAATGGGCTTGGAGCGGCGAAAAGGGTTCGCGGTGGCCGCAATCTAAACATTCGCTGACCACGTGGGGAAAATGAGACGGGGTGCTGTTGCTCATGGTTGCTCTCAGAGAAAAAATGATGCAGGCGCCCTGGAAAGGGCTTGCAGGGGAACAGGGGTGGTTGTTTTACCACAATTCACCAAAAAACGGCGGTGACCCCGCCGTTTTTTGGTGCGTTAGCCTGGCAAGGCAGGGTTTTTTAGGAAGGCGTGGCGTTTTCTCCTTCTGTTGTTTGCGTTTTGTCTTGCGTGTCGAATTGCTGGAGCAGGTTGCCCAATTGGGTGAGGAGCTCTTCGGTGCTGAGGGTGCCTTTTTGGAGCAACCCTTGCGAGGCCGACCGCAGGCGGGCTTGTTCGCTGGGGGTGAGGTCGGCCGCAGTATAGACGATGACGGGAAGGTCTTGCCATTCGGGCGTGCTGCGGAGGCGTTCCAAGACGTGGAAGCCATCCATTTGGGGCAAGAGCAGGTCTAAAATCACCGCGTCGGGGCGTTGTTCCTGAATTTGTTTGAGGGCTTCGGGGCCGTTTTCGGCTGTGCGGATGCGGTAAGCGCCGATTTCTTCCAGCAATCGTGCCAGCAGGTAGCGGTCTGAGGAATCGTCTTCTACGATGAGGATGTCTTTCACCATCCCTTTGGGGTCAAGCCGTTTGAGGGCTTTGAGGAGGTCTTCTTCTTGGATGGGTTTGGTGAGGTAAGCGGCTGCGCCGAGGCTGAAGCCGCGGTCTTTGTCGTCAATCACGCTGACGATGATGACCGGGATGTCGCGGGTTTCGGGGTGTTTTTTGAGCTCGGTCAAGACCTGCCAGCCATCTCGCCCTGGCATCATGATGTCGAGCAAGATGGCGATGGGTTTGAGTTCGCGAGCGCGAGCGACGGCCATATTGGGGTCGGTGAGGGGCACCACCCGGTAACCGGCCGGGGTGAGGTAGCGCTGATAGAGGTGGATGACTTGGGGTTCGTCGTCCACGGCGAGCACAATCCGTTCGCTGCCGGGGGCGGCTTCTTCGGGGCGGATGACCGGCAGGGTGAAGTAGAAGGTGGAGCCTTTTCCGGGCTCGGATTCGACCCAAATGCGGCCGCCGTGCATTTCGACCAGGTTGCGGGAGATCGAGAGCCCCAGCCCCGTGCCCCCGGTTTTGCGGGTGGGCGAAGCGTCCACTTGCGAGAAGGGTTTGAAGAGTTTGTCTTGGTCTTCTTTGGCGATGCCGGGGCCGGTGTCTTCCACGCCAATGAGCACTTCGGGCAGCCCGTGCGGCCCTTTTTGCAGGCGAGCGAAGACTTTGATGTGCCCTTCTTCGGTAAATTTGGCCGCGTTGGAAATGAGGTTGAGCAAAACTTGGCGCACCCGAATGGGGTCGGCGTGGATGATGGGGAGGTTGTCGTCAATTTCTTTGATGAGTTTGACGGGTTTGTCTTTGACCAGCCCAACAGCGGTGGACATGACGCTGTTGACCAGGTCTGCGATGTCCACGTCTTCGAAGGCCAATTCCATTTTGCCGGCCTCGATTTTGGAGAGGTCGAGGATGTCGTTGATGAGGCCCAAGAGGTGTTGCCCCGCGTTGTAGATTGCGGTGAGGTCTTGTTGTTGGAGTTCGGTGATGGGGCCATCAATCCCTTTGAGGATGACCCGCGAGAAGCCGATGATGGAGTTGAGCGGGGTGCGCAGTTCGTGGCTCATATTGGCCAGGAATTGGCTCTTCAATTCATCCGCACGGCGCATCTCTTCCAGGGCTTGGCGCTCTAATGCGTAGGCCTGGGCGTTTTCGATAGCGACGGCGAGTTGGGCTGCCAGCAGTTGCAGCATCCGCACCGACTCTTCGGAAAAGGCGTTGACCTCAGTAGATTGGACGTCGAGCACCCCAACCAGCCGGTCGCCAGCAAGGAGGGGCACGGCGGCTTCGGCTCGGGTGTCGGGCAGGAGTGGGTTGGGGCGGTGGATGTCGCTGCGCAGGGTATCGTTGACAATCACAGGCTGGCGTTGGGCCGCGGCTTGTCCTACCGTCGAGCGAGAGCCCACGGCCAAGCGGTGCCCTCGTTTGAGCATTTCTTCGCCGGCTTTGCCCGTGGAGGCGCGTACCACGGCGTAGGAGTTGCTTTCATCCATCAAGAACACCGACGCATGGTAGAACCCAAAGCGTTCTCGGATGAGTTCAACCGCCGTGTTGAGGAGCTTGTCCAGGTCTTGGCTGGTCGCGGCGATTTCGCTGGCGGTCATGGAGGCCAATTCCAAGTTTTGGGCATAGCGTTGGACGACCTCGTAGCGCCGCAGGTTTTGGGCTGCCGTTGCTGCTTGGGCGACGGCTGTCTGCAGGAAGCGCAGTTCCTCTTCGGTAAATTCGCGGCGCTCTTTGTAGATGGCGTTGATATACCCGACCCATTGGCCGCCGGTCACCAGGGGGAAGAAGATGGTGCTCTTACCGCGAAACCTTTGCAGATAGAGCGCTCGTGTGCGTTCGTCGAGGCGCTCGTCGGTTTCCAGGTCGGTTATCAAGAGCGGTTTTTCTGACGAGAGCAAATGCGCGGCCGGGAATTGCCGAAGCGGATAGCGCGACGACAGCGCCTCGGTGGGCAGCTTGGTCCAGCGTGCCATGACGACGCTCCACTCGGGGATGTCGTCCCGTTCGTCCCAAGGGCGGTTGAACATGTTGAGTGAAATGTTGATGGCTTGGTCGCCCAAGGGGGTGTGTTCGCGGAGGATGTCTAAAATTTCATTGTAAGAGGCCGCTGCGTTGAAGCGGGCTGCGACGTCGTAGAGGGTTTCGACTTCTTTGGTGTGGCGCTGAATGGTTTCAACGGAGCGCAGGTTTTCCAACGCGATGATGGCTTGGGATGTTAAGGCTGTAATAAGCTGGCGTTCATTGGTTGAGAAATCTTTGGGTTTGTCGTAGAGAATATTGATTAGCCCCAGCCATTTGCCGCCAAGGACGAGAGGCACCAACGCTGTGGCTCTGGTTTGAAGGGCGTCGAGGTAAATAGAGCGAATGGTCTCTGGCCAACGAGTATCAGCCTTGAGGTCGGATATGAAAACGGCATCTTGAACTTGGAAGAGCAGAGCGTCTTCGGAGAGAGGGTATCGCTGTTTCCCTAATTGTTCTAAGAGAGCAGGGGGAATATTGAGGGAGCTCCAATAGGCTTGGGGTTGTATCCATGAAGGGGTGGTAGCGCTACTATTAGGCTCGTAAGGGAATTCAAAAAGGCCAAACGCTACTGTATGAACGTCTTCGCCTAAGGCGTGTGCTAAGGCTTCTAATACTTCGCTATAAGAGCGGGCAGCGTTGAAAGCAGCCGTGGCGTGAAAGAGGCTTTCGGTCGTTTCTAAGGCTTGTTTAGTTTGCTGGAAGAGGTGGGCGTTGGCCACGGCTGAAGCCACTTGGTTGGCGATAGTATTGAAGAGCCTTTTTTCATGTTCGGCTGCTTCATGTGGAGTGCGACGGAAAAGGCACAAAGTACCCAGGACCTGGCCCTGATAGATGAGGGGAGCCCCCATATAAGAGCGGAACCCAAATTGGCGAGGTATCGTGCCCAGACCTGGGTTTTCCGTTTGTATTAGGTCGAGATCGGGGAGCGTGACGAGTTCCTGTTTTTGATAAGTGAGGCCGCAGCAACTATGCTTGATGGGAATCTTGTTTTCCTCGATCCGTTGCAGCATTTGAGGAGGGAGGTTCCAGTGGGCGACCATTTGTAGCCGTTCTTCATCGCCTTCAATAGGCTGAGTAATGATGCCTGCATCTATGTGCACCAAATTTTGGAGCTGTTGGAGTACTTCATGGTAGATTTCACCAATATCCAACGAGCGGCTGATGGCTGTGGCCATCTGGTGCAGGGCTTCCAATTCGGCTGCTCGGCGTTGGGCTGATTGGAAGAGTTGGGCGTTTTCCAGAGCCAAGGCCAATTGTTCGGCAACTTGCTCGACCAGCCGCTGTTCGTCTTCGTCCCACTGGCGGTTGGGCGTGGGGTCAATGGCTTCGAGGAGGGCTTTTTGGCTGGGGAGTTGCAGGGGCACGGCCAGGGCTGCGCCGTGGTCGCCGGTGGTGACGGCTGGTTTGCCGCGCTGGAGGGCTTTTTGCCCCGCGGGGCTGAGGGGTTTTTCGGCGGGTTCGATCCGGCCGTTTTGGGCGCGCAGCCCGCGCGGGAGGGGGCTATCCAAGCCCAGCCAATCGCCTCCTGCCCCGTTGTCGGGGAGGGTCAGGGTGGGATGTGCGCTGGGCGCGCGGCGGTCGCTGGTTTGGAGCCGCACGAAACCGTGCCACCCGCCTTCGGGGTCGCGTTGGGCAATGTAGAACCATGCGGGGCGATGGTTCCCGTGGCGGTCAATGAAGGTGACTTCAATTTCGAGGGGGTAGTTTTCGGCTTGAAGGGCCGCGGCTACACGTTGTTGTGCTTCGCGGGTGAGGGCAAACGTCGCAACTTCTTGACCAACGACTTCTTCGCAGGCGTAGCCTAACAGGTCGGCGATGTTGTCGTCGCAGGCGGTGTAGCGGCCCGCGCGGTCGCTGTGCCATCCCCACCCGCGGATGGCTTCCGGCATGATGCTCAGGGCTTCGGCTTCGCCGATGTCTTCCTGGAAGTCTTGAAAGAGGTCCTCAAGCCGTTTGTGTAGCCTTTTCTTTCTGGACATGGGCGATTAACTCCTGTGCCAAGGCACGGTATTGTTGGGCGCTGCGTGTGCGGGGTGCGAAGTGGGTGATGGGCAAGCCAGCGATGGCGGCTTCACGCAGTTTGGTGTCGGTTTCGATGACGGTGCGGCAAAGCCCCGAGCCAAAGGTGGCTTCTAAGCGAGACCGAATGATGCGGTGGGCGCGGTTGCGACGGCGGAACATGGTGATGAGGATGAGGTAGGTCAGTTGCGGGTTGTAGCGTTCGCGCACCATGCGTAGGCTTTGCAGCATGGGTTTGAGGGCGTAAGCCGAGAAATATTCGGCCTGGGTGGGCAGGATGGCCAACTGGGCCGCGGTGAGGGCGTTGGTGCTGAGCGCGCTGAGGGAGGGCGGGCAATCAATGAGAATGAAGTCGTAGTCGGGCAGGACGGGTTCCAGCGCCCGCTTGAGCGCGAATTGGTAGTTGGGACGGCTGGGTAGGTAGCGCTCGGCCAGTTGGAGGGTGGTGTTGGCTGGCAAGATGTGCAGCCCTTCTACGGCGCTGGGGAGGAGAATGTCGCGCGCGGGCACGGCGTTGAGCAGAAGGTCGGCGGTGGTGCGTTGGAGTTGCCGCGGTTGGAGGCCCAGCCCTAAGGTGAGGTTGCCTTGAGGGTCCAAATCCACAAGCAGGACCCGTTGGCCTTGTTCGGCCAGCGCGCCGCCCAGGCCCAATGTGGTGGTCGTTTTGGCGACGCCGCCTTTTTGGCTACAAATCGTGATAATGTACCCCATGATGTTTTATCCTTCTCCCGAACCGTTGTTTTCGGGGCCTGTGGTGCGGTCTTCGGGGAGCAACAAGATTTGGGTTTCTTGGGCTTTGAGGGCTCGACGGAGTTCTTCGACGGCGGTTTGGAGGATTTCTTGCGGGTCGTTGGTGGCGCGCATCTTGGTGGTGATGTAGGTGACCATGCGTTCTCGCTCGGCTGCGCGTACGGCTTGACGGAAGAGCCGTGCCACTTCGACCGAGGTGGCGATTTGCCGCGCAATTTGTTCCAAGAGGCGGAGATCTGCGTCGGTGAATTCGCGGTCGGGTTGGGTGATGTCCATTCCCAGCGTGCCGATGACTTTGTCGCGTGCGAGCAAGGGCAAAACGACAATTTGTTTGGCGCCTCGTTGGCGCAACAGGTGCCGAATGTCGGCCACGCGAGGGTCGGTTTCAATGTCGCGGCACCAGGTGGGCTTTTTGGTGCGGATGACTTCTTGGGTGAGGGGGTTGTCCAACGGCAGTTGTGTGCCGAGCATGTCGCTCCCTGGGGCGTCGGGGGCAGAGGCCGAGGCCACCAGGGTGCCGGTGCGCCCGTCGGGGTTGAAGAGGACCACGCCGCAGTGGAGCAGGTCGAGGCTTTCTTGGAGTTTGATGGCAAGTTGGTTGAGCAGCGTGTCCAGGTCCACATGCGAGGAAGCCGTAGCGGTCACTTCGTAGAGCAAGGCCAGTTCGTTGGAGTGGCGGCGCACTTGCTCCAGCAGGCGGATGTTGGCGAAGATGGCTGCCAGGCTGCTGGCCAGGGTGAGCATCATTTCCCGGTCGTGCTCGTCGTAGTGGTTGGGGCGGGGGCTTTCCAGGTCGAGCACGCCCAGAAGTTCACCACGGTATACCAGCGGGACGGCGAGTTCGGAGCGCATCCCCGGTGTGATGGCGACGTAGTCGGGTAGGGTGCTGGTGTCGTTGATGATGATGGGTTGTTGGGTGGCTGCGACGCGCCCGGTGACGGCTTCCCCGAAGGGGATGCGAATGGCGCGAATCTGGTCGGCTTGGGTGGTGCCGTAGCCTGCCCAGGCCGCGATGCGGAGCGTGTTGGGCTGGTCTTCTGCTGGCACCAGCAGCGAGACGCCTTCGTCGGGCCGGGTGGCGTGGAGGCTTTCGATGGTGTTTTGGATGGCCTCTTCCACCGTGGTGGCGGCTGCCGCGGCCGCGGTGATTTGGTGCAAGAGGCGGTGTTGCGCCAGGTGTTTTTGGGTTTCGGCAAACAAGCGGGCGTTGACCACGGCAATGGCCAATTGGTCGGCTAAGATGTGGAGCACGCGGACGTCTTCTTCGGTGAAGGCGTTGACGGTGTCGGATTGCACATCCAGCGCGCCGATGACCTCTTCACCGATTTTGAGGGGGATGCCCAATTCGGCCCGAGTGTCGGGGAGGAGGGGGTTGTAGTGGTGGATGTCGCTCTTGCGAACGTCGTTGACCACGACGGGTTGCCCGCTGGCCAGGGTTTGGCCGATGATGGAGGCCGACCCAACGGCCAGGCGGTGTTGGCGGGCTTTGAGCTGTTTGCCTGCCTCGCCTGTGGATTCTTTGACGATGCCATAGCGGCCGCTTTCGTCGAGGAGGAAGACCGAGGCGTGATAGAAGCCAAAGCGTTCGCGCACCAGGTTGACGGCTTTGGCGAGCAGCTCGTCCAAATCCAGGGTCCCGCTGGTATCGCGGGCGATTTCGGCTGCGATTTGGAGCTGGGCAGCCCGCCGCTGGGTTTCGGAGAACAAGCGGGCGCTTTCTAAGATGTTGCCGATTCGCTCGGCCAGCCGCTCGACGAGTTGTTTTTCGGTTGAGGTCCACGGGGTGGCCTTGCGCAGGCGGGCCAGGGCGATGGCGCGTTCGCGGATGGTGATGGGGACGTCGAGGGTGTTCTCGGTTTGCTCTGCTGAGTCGGGTGTGGGGCTTTCGGCCGCGGAGGCAGCCGGGGTTGCGTCGGCTGCGGCGGGGCTTTTTTCTGCCGGTGTTTCCGCGGTCGCTTCCGTTTCCTCGGCTTCCTCGACTTCCTCGACTGTGATGGGGTGCAGGGTGCCGCTGCTGTCAATGCGGAAGCCCAACACGGTCCGCGGTTTGAGGAAGCGAGCCCAACTTTCTTGGCTGAGTTGGGCGTATGCCCGACGGGCGGCTTCCAGCGCGCGTTGGGTTTCCTGGAAGAGGCGGGCGTTTTCCAGGGCAATGGCCAACAGGTCGGCCACGGCTTGGAGCGCGGTGATGTCTTCGGGGGCGAAGGTGATGTCGGTGTTGCTGTGGATGTCTAACACGCCCAAGATGGTGTCGCCGCTTTTGAGGGGGAAGGTGGCCTCGGCGCGGGTGCGGCTGAGTTCGGGGATGGGATGGGGGTTTTGGGCGCTGAATTGGGCAACGTGCAGGCGGCCGGTGGCGGCTGTTTGGCTGATGGGGCCTTCCAGGCCGATGGGAATGCTGTATTCTTCGGCCAGGAGTTTTTCGGCGGCTTTGCCGTTTTGGGTGTAGGCTGCCCGCAGCCGCGTGGTGTTGGAGGCTTCGTCGTTGAGGAAGAGCCCGACATGGTAGTAGCCGTAACGCTGGCTGATGAGGCGGGCTGCGTGGGCGAGCAGTTCGTCCACTTCGCGCAGGGTGGTGACCGCGCGGCCGATTTCTGTGGCGGCTTGCAGTTGCGCGGTGCGGCGTTGGAGGGCTTGGGTGCGTTCTTCTACTTGTTGGGTCAGGTTGGCGCGGGCTTCTTGAATGCGGTCGGCCATAAGGTTGAAGGTGTGCGCCAGGATCCCGATTTCGTCACGCCGCTTTTCAGGGAGCCGAATGGTGAAGTCGCCTTCCGCAAAGTGTCGGACGCTGTTTGTCAGCTCTTGCAGCGGGCGCAAGACCACCCTTTGCGTTCCGATGGCGCCCAACACAGTGACCAAGATGCCCAGCAGGGCGAGCAAAAGGGGCAGGAAGGCGATGCGCGAGTAGAGGCGCATCATGGTTTTGACCGAGAGCAGATATTGGCTGTTGGCTTGTAGGAGGCGCTCGTAATCTCGGATGTATTGTTGGTAGGATGCCTCCAGGTATTGGAACCTGACTTTGGCCGAGGGCCAGTTGCCGATTTCGGCTTGGCTGATGATACCTTGCGCGAGGTTGATGATTTTTTGGAGCTGCGGGTAGGCTGCTTCGGCTACTTTACGGGGGGCGCTTTCGCGAGGTGCGTCGTCAATGAGTTGCCGGATTTCTCGTTGGTCTTTTTGAAGCTGCTCGATCCATGGCTGGACGTTTTGATGCAGTTGGTCAACGTCTTGGGTGACGTAGGTGTCTTGGAGGGCTTCCAGCAGTTTTTGGGTGTGCAAAATGACGCGTGCCGTGCTGGCATCCAGCCTGAGCACGACTTGTTGGTTTTGGCTCAGGTGCCACCATTGGTAGGAGAAATAGAGGCTGGCGACGCCTGCCAAACCAAAGACAAGGGAAAGCACCAACGCGAGCGAACGAAGGCGTCGTTGGATGGAATCTTTGGGGGAAGCCGGGACAACTTCAAGGGCACTGTTGTTCATGGGGTTACTCCGCAGCCTCGGGAACCGTCAAGCGGATTTCGGCTTCGGTGAGGTTGAGAATTTCTTGCAGTTCGGTCACCGCGGTTTGGATGACGGTGTCGAGATCTAACGTCGCGCTGACTTGCTCGGTCACTTGAGAGATGAGGCGGTCTTCTTCGGCGATGCGGCGGTGTTCCTCGGTTAGGTAGAGGTTTTCGAGGGCCACTGCGATTTGCGCGCCAACTTGGGCGGCGAAGTCTTGGTCTTCGTCGGTCCAGGGATGGTCGCTTTCGAGGACGATTTCGCCGATGGGCGTGTCGTAGAGGGTGATAGGCACTTTGAGGACGTGCAAGGTAGGGCTTTCTGTTTTGCCGTCGTGGCCGTTGTCTTCGCTCACGCTGACTTCCAGGGTTTCCATGTTGAGGTTGTGGGCAGCGTTGAAGAGGGTTTGGCGCCGCGTGGCTGCTAACTCTTGGAGGCCTCGTTGGGCTTCTTGGTAGAGGCGGGCGTTTTGGAGGGCGGTAGCCACACTGTCAACAATGTTTTGGAGCACCAGGAGGTCGTCTTGGTCGAAGGCTTGTGGTTTTTCGGACTGCACCGTCATCGCGCCCAACACTTCGCCGCGGCTGATGATGGGGAGGGCGAGTTCGGTGCGGGTGAGGGGCAGATGGGGGTTGGCAAAGCGGACGGGTTCGTCGCCGACGTCCATGGCGATGCGGGGTTGGCGGTTGCTGATGCACCACCCGATCATGGACGAGCCGCCGATGGCCAGCCGGTGGCCTTCGGCCAACATTTTGCGGCCGGCTTCGCCTGTGCCCGCGCGCAAAACGGCGTATTCCCCGCGCTCATCCACCAGGAAGATACCGACATAGTAGAGGTTGAAACGCTCGCGCACCAGGTCAACCACTTGTTGGAGGAGCTCTTCGGGGTCCAAAATGGTGTTGATGATGCGCATGATTTCGCTCGCGGTGTGGATTTGTTCCACACGGCGTTGGAGGATTTTACTTTGATTTTCCAGGCGGCGGCGTTCTTCTTCCAGCACGACGTTGAGGGTTTGGCTCTCTTCCAGGACGTTTTCCAAGTGGCGGCGATAGACGCCCACCGCGCTCAACACGGCCGCGGCCACGCCCAGCAGCGTAAAGCCAGTGCGGCGCCAGGCCGAGGATTGAAGGCTGTCAACCAGCTTGGCGTTGGGCGGCGGCGGGAGCAGACCGTGACTAAAACCGTAGCCCATGGCAAAGTGCAGCGCGATGGCTACGAAGACGTTGAGGAAGTTGTAAGGCTGCGGCAGGAGGAGCACGCCAATGGCCATAGCGCCAAAAAGCCAGATACGCCCGTCGCCTTCCAAGCCGGTGGAAAGGTACACCACCACCGACACCACATAAAGCATGAAGACCAACCCGACAGCCCGAAAGGCGTAGGCCCGCGGGTTGCGGCGCAGGAGCAAGAGGAAGCCCACGAAGAGCGTGGAGCCGACGTACACACTGGCTTGCAGAAAGAGCCCGGATTGCGCCGCGCGGTATGCGTTGGTAATGGAGAGGGGCACCGCAACGACCAGCGCGACCAAAAGCAAGACGTTGAGCACGCGCTCGCGGAAGTTTTGAATGACATTGGTGTGGGGTTGAGATGCAGGCCTGTTCATGCCTCTTCTCCTGGGGCTGGGGAGTGGCCGTTATCCCCACTGCCGTGGTCGTCGGCGCGGGGTGGCGGGGTCAGGTTGATGCGAATGGTGCCCCGCCGGGCTGAGAAGGTGCTCTGCAAGCGGCGGATGGTGGTGTTGAGCAGGTCTTGAATGTCGCCGGTGCGGCGCATGTGTTGGCTGATTTCGAAGAGCAAGTGCTCACGGCGATAGACGCGTTCGGTTTGGGAGAGCAGCTGCAAGCGGTTGAGGAGTAAGGCGATGGAGTTGGCCAGCGCGGAGACCAGTTCTACATCTTTTTCGTGGAAGCGATCGGGGGTGTGGAGGTCTTGCAATACCAGTGCGCCGACCAGTTGGTCGCCGGAGAACATGGGCACCCCTAACCACGACTGGGGAATGGCCCCGATGGATTTGATGGTGATGCCCAGTGAGCGGGCGGCTTCTTTGAGGTCGTGGCCGATGAGCAGTGGTTGCCGTTGGGTGATGACATGGGAAATCAGCCCTTCGCCCAAAGTAAAGGGCGGGATGTCAATCATGCCTTCGTCTTGCTCATAGGCGTAGGGGACTTCGATGGTGCGGCGGAGGGGGTTGTAGAGGGCTACGATGAGGCTGACGTCACCGAAGATGTTGCGAATTTCTTTGTGGAGCGAGGCGTAGAAATCTTCGGGCGAGGTTTCGGCAGCCAGGCTTTGCAGCAGCCGCACCAGCACTTGAAATTCAGCCAGGCGACGTTGGGCGTCTTCCAGGGCGGTGATTTTGGCCAAGGTGGCGCTGATGATTTCGGTCAGGATGATGTAGGGCTCGACGCGCCGCGGGGAGAATGATTGCGGGGTGTCGCTGCCCAAGAAGAGCAGGGCAAAGGGCACGCCTTCGTCGTAAATCGCAATGTAGGTGCCTGAGGCGCAGCCCAAGGCGCGCCCGGCTTGCACCAAGGCTTCGGGCACCATGTTGGCATAGAGGAAGTTGTCAATGATGAGGGGTTGCGAAGGCGGCGCGTAGCGTTTGAGGATTTCTCGCGAGATGGGGATTTCGAGTTCGAGGTCTTCGGGTGGCTCGCCTTTGGCAAAGTGGGCGTAGCGGAGGCGATAGGGGCTGTTTTGCCCTTCTCGGATGAAAACCGCGCTGGTAAAGGGCAGGCTTTCCAGCGCTTCGGTGCTGAGCCGAAGCACTTCATCGCGTTGGGTGGCGTTGATGAGTTTGTGGCTGGCGCGGTAGAGGAGCTGGGTTTCTTCGAGGCCGGCTTCGGCTTGCTGGCGCAAGCGGGCGTTGTAAAGGGCCGCAGCCAGCTGGCTCGCTAAGGTCTGCAAGGTGGCAATGCTCTGTTCGTCAAAGGCGTGCGGGTTTTTGCTCTGGACGTCGAGCACCCCTAACACCCGATCGCCGACCGCGATGGGAATGGCCGCCTCGGAGCGGGTTTCGGGGAGGAGGGGGTTTTTGAAGTGGATTTCATCTTCCACCACGTCAGAGGCAATGCGTGGCTCACGATGGGCGGCAGCCCAGCCGACCAGCGACTGCCCACCCACGGCCAGGCGATGCCCTTGGCGTTTCATCTGTTCGCCTACCGGCCCTGTGGACTCCGCCAGGTTGGCGTAACGGCCTTCTTCGTCCAGCAGGAAGACTGAGGCGTGATAGTATTGCGGAAAGCGCTCGACAATCAGGTTGACGGTGCGGCGCAGGATTTCCGAAAGGTCGGTTGCCGACGTGGCCAGGTGGGCGACTTCGGAAGCCGTCCGAATTTGCAGGGTGCGTTCTTCGACTTGTTGTTCCAGCGAGCGGTAAAACTCAATGAGCTCGTCGGCCATCTGGTTGAAGGTGTAGGCCAGAAGGCCGATTTCGTCGTCGCGTTTGATGCTCGCCCGGGTTTTCCAATCGCCCTCGGCAAAGCGCCGCGCGCTTTTGGCCATCTCTAAAATTGGTTGGGAAATGCGCGAGGTCGCAAACCAAATAATGGCCGCCAGCAGCAGCGCGGTGATGAGGAGCAGCCGGGTTGTGTAAGGCGCCAGCTGCCGCGAGGTGGCCAAAAGCATGGTTTTTGGAATTTCAAGACCAATGGCCGCGTTGAGATTGGGTAGCCATTCTGCCACGGCAAAGGAGGGCTTTTGAGTGACTGGCGAGTCGTAGGTCCCCTCAATGATGGTTGCTTGCCCTTCGATTTGTTTGGTGAGGAATTCGGGCGTCTTCCAGACGGCCAGGGCCTCGGTGCGGGGGTCAATGCTCAGGTATTGACCATCGTAGAGCACGATGAAGCCGCGGCTGTTGGGGTAGCGCTGGCTCAATCGCGTGATGGTGCGTTCGACAGCGACTTCTTCTGAAAGGCCGATGATGTAAAGCTGTTTTTGGGCGACGAAGTCGTAGTGGGGCAAAACGGTCACCAGCGCGGTTTGGTGAGGGTAGAGCGGTGTGAGGTCGTAGAGGATGGCGTGGACGTTCCCGTAAGCGTCGGGCGCAAAGAGGCGGGTGGTCACTTCGGTGCCGGTTTTGATCCAGGGAAGCCCCACGGCTTTGTTTTGCCCAATGTTTTCGATAATGTGGCTGAGGCTGGTGTTTTGCAGGGAGAGGCCTTCCCACTCGGGCCGAGTGCTTGCCAGGACTTGCAAATCTTGGTCTAAAATCAGGTATTGGTTGAAGATGGGATGGTCACGATAGCCGGGGATGTTTGTGAAGGCGCGGGTGATGGTGTTTTTGGCCCATGACACGGCTGTGTTAGAGGCGGTGGGGGTGACCAAGGTGTGAATGGCACCTTGTACATAGCTCCGCCGCGCGACGGCGTCTAAGCGGGCGCTTTTGGCGAGCAGCCATGTGCCGATGGAGCCCTTCATCTCGGTTTCGACTTGGTAGAGTTGTTGGGCTGTTTGCTCTTCCAATAGGCGCTGAGAGCGGAGGTGGACGAGGTAGCCCATCAAGAGCACCGGGATGAGGATGGCAGGCAACAGGATTAACACCATCCGGCGAGCAAGCCGCCCGCGGAAAGCCCGCTGGGGAAGGGTGTGCTGGGCAGTTTCAGAAGACGGAAGACGGTGTTCGCTCATAAGCGGCTCCGGTTAGAGTTCCCAAACCGGTTCGCCATTGAGGATGCGGCGGATTTGGTCGGGGAAGCGGTCGGGGTCGAGGGGCTTGCCGATGAAGCCATCGAACCCCGCGGCTTTGGCTTTGTTGATTTGTTCGCGGCTGGCTTCGGCGGTGACGGCGACGACCAAAGTGTCTTTGAGGGTGGGCGAAGAACGGATTTTTCTTAAAGCGCTGTAGCCGTCTTCGTAAGGAAGACGGATGTCCATGAGAATCAGGTCCACCCGCGGCAGGGTATCCGCGTATTCCACAACTTCGTAGCCGCTGGTTTTCCATTCGCAGTGGATGCCCATATAGCCCAACATACGGGCGATGAGCACAAAGTTGGCGACGTTGTCTTCGACGACCAACACGACCGCGTCTTCGGGGTTAACGCCCGGGCGCTGGGTGTCGTGGAGGTCTTTCAAGGGGGTGGTGGGTTCTTCGGGTGTCATAGTTTCACTTGAGCGCAGGAAGCCGGGGAGAGGGGACTATTCCCCGCGTTTGAGGAAGGTGGCGATTTGGCGGGGCAGGGCGTCGACGTCGATGGGCTTTTGGATGTATCCATCGCATCCGGCCTGGAGCACGCGTTCCCGATCGCCTTTCATCACGTTGGCGGTCAGGGCGATGATGGGGATGTGTTGCCAAGCCGGGTTTTGTTTAATCCGCTTGGTCAGTGTGAAGCCGTCTACCTCGGGCATGTTGATGTCCATCAAGATGAGGTCAGGTTTGAGGTTTTCCAAACTTTGCAAAGCCTCTTCCGCGTTGCCCGCTTCGACGATTTCATGCCCTTCGGCCGCTAAGATGCGGCGCACCAAAATTCGGTTGGGGAGGTCGTCTTCCACGTAGAGAATTGTGGCCATGTGTTGTTTCCCTCCGATCTGGGGGTCCATGTTCCTATTTTATCAGAATTTGTCTAATCATAATATGACAGAAGCGTTACGTTGGGAAGATGCTTTGCAATGGAAACATTATGTAACCTTGCCGTGAATCATTTAAAATTTCACTGTGGCGTATGCCCGAGAGCGACAGGCCAAAATGGTGTATGCGCACCAGTGACATGAAGGCATGAAGGCCAGAAGGAGCGTGTTTGATGTTGCAGTTTAACCTTTCGGCGTCGTCCACGTGGCGAGCTTTGGATGTTCAGCCCGCTGAGCCGACATATCGGGTATGCGATAATTGCGGTTTTCGCTTGATGGAAGTGCTGCCGCCGACGCGGCGCACGTATCCCTTTCCGGTGGAGTATTGCCCCATTTGCGGGCGGCGCCGCGATGACCGGGGTACTTTTTCTGGGCGGCGGCTGAGCCGAGGGGCCAAGTTGGCGGCTTTGCGGCGTTGGTTGTTGGAGCACGATTTGGATGAGGCGCTCTTGCAGCGGCATTATCATTTGCGTTTGGAACAATTTTTCGTGGAGGAAAAGTTCTAACTGGCGTCGGATGGGGCCATCCGTTGCCGAAGTCGCCCGCTTGCGGGCGACTTTTTCGTTGGCGTGGGGGCGGGGCCTGGCCCCAATGGAAGGCGCGGCCCCGCGGCATCGGCGGCGCGCCGGCAGGAAGGCGCGGCGGCGCGTTGCCATCACGGGTGCAAGTTTGATGCCGTGGCGCGTGGTGGGAGATTGTCCGGCCGTCCTTTGTTTTGCTTTTCTTGAAATGGCACGCGGGCGAAGTTTGCGGTTTCCTAAAGGTGATATTGACTTTTCGGAAATATTGCTTTATAATCTTGTAAAGCCAGACGAGGCTTCCCGAGGCTGCACAGTG
>Ga0256914_1001985_pt1 | contig 17506 bp, 13 predicted proteins | sample HulkmetaG_FD_191571 | JGI IMG/M metagenome (GOLD analysis project Ga0256914, IMG submission 191571) | Hydrothermal chimney microbial communities from Main Endeavour vent field at the Juan de Fuca Ridge, Pacific Ocean - Hulk | ecosystem: Environmental > Aquatic > Marine > Hydrothermal vents ... | reverse complement strand
AAACGTCACGAAACACGCCCGACGTTTCACGCCTTGGCATTCAGAAACACTCACTTCAAGGCGAAAGTTACGGTCAACATCTGTGAATCCCGCGAAGCCTGTCGTTAAGATGGCGTATTTTAGCGCCGCATCCATTTTCGCCAGACTCCAGTTGAATCGTGATCGGAATTTGACTGACGCCATCGGGAGCGTATGACGCCTATTCACAACTCTTTCCCCCCACCTCTTCTACCTATGGAGGAAGAAACGCTATGAAAACCCAAAACAAAATGCGTTGGATAGTGCTCCTCTTGGGCATCCTGGCGCTGATTCTGCTGCTTTCCGCCTGCGGCAGCGCTGCCAGGGCCGATTCGCAGGTCTCCGCGGCCCGGCCCGCGGACGAAGCGCAGCGCGCAGCGCCCGCCCTGCAGGAGCCCGAGACCAAAACCCTCTACATCGGTCCTAAACTGGCGGATTGCACCGGCGCCGGAGCCCAGAAATGCTTGATGGTCAGGGAGCACCCCGACGACGACTATCAGTATTTCTATCAACCCATCGCAGGATTCGACTACGAGGAAGGCTATGCGTACGAAATTGTGGTCAGCGTCGAGCAGGTAGAGAATCCACCGGCCGACGGATCCTCCCTCCAATACAGCCTGGTCGAGATCATCAGCAAAACCCCGGTCGCCGAAGCTTCGGAAGCGCCCCCGGCGCAGAGCTCGGGCCTGGAAGGCGGGGAATGGCGTCTGGTCTCCTATCTTGGCCCGGACGGCATGACCGAAGCGCTGGAGGAAGCGCCCATCACCATCACCTTTACCGATGGCCGGGCCGTGGGCAGCGCCGGATGCAACCGCTATTTCACCACCTACCAGATCGATGGCGACGCGCTCAGCGTGGATGAGGCCATCGGTCGCACGCGCATGGCCTGCCCCGACCCTGTCATGGCCCAGGAAGAGGCTTATGTCAAATTGCTGCCCCAGGCAGCCACCTTCGAGATCCATGGCGACGCCCTCGCCATCTCCGACCAAAAAGGCGACGTCCTCCTGCGCTTCCGCTCGCCTGCCAGGACCGACGTTGAAGAGGCGCCCGCGGCGACGCCGCAGCTGGTCGGACCGGTGTGGCAATGGCAGCGCACCGAGATGTCCAATGACGAAACCATCAGCGTGGATGATCCAGGCGGCTACACCATCCAGTTCAACGAGGATGGATCCCTGCTGGTCAAGGCCGATTGCAAGCAAACCGCGGGCGAGTTCACCGACGAGAATGGCGCTCTCACCATCCGTCTGAACCCCACCACCATGCAGATTTGCAGCGATAAATCTCTGGCCGACGAATTCTTCAAAGAGCTGAGCTTCGCGGGCGCCTACGTCTTCACCGATGAAGGCAATTTGGTCATCAACATGAAGATGGACGGCGGCAACATCATCTTCGCCAAAGCCGAAGAAGTCACGGCCGCACCCGGCGAGACGCCGGCCAGCCAGGAGGCGATGCAGCAATACGCGGGCGTCTACAAAGTCATCCTGCCGCCAGCCGAAGAAGGCGGCGCGCTGCGCGTGGCCACCCTCGCCCTCGACGAGGACGGCGCTTTCGATCTCACCCTCCTCACCCTGGGCGAAACCGAAGGCGAGACCTACGAAGGCGTCTGGAAACTGGCGGAGGAAGGCAAAATCCAGGGCAAGATCACCTCGGTGGCGGAGGCCGATGAATTCACCCTGGACGTCGGCGAAAATGGCGATCTGAAATTGGAAGGCTCAGATCTGGAACTCATCAACATCGATGAGACCATCCCCCTGCACAAGCAGCTCGCCATCCCCGTCATCACCGAACAAAAAGCCTATGTGACTCTGGATATTCAGGCCGGGAATCCCCTGGACCCCTTCATCGTCAGCGTCAATGGCGGCGGAACCTTTGACGCCGCGGCTTTGGGCGGCGAGTGCACAGGTTATGTCAATACGCAGCCAGTGGCCCGCATCCACTGGGAAGGCCAGGCCGACCTATCCAAGATATTCTTCTACAGCGACCATGACCCCACCCTCATCGTGCAGTCGCCCGACGGCGCATTTCATTGCAACGATGACGCCAGCGACTTGCTGCTGGACCCCAGCCTCACCTTCGAAGACCCGCAGGACGGCATCTACAACATCTGGGTGGGCAGCTACTATCCCGACCAGCTCATCCCGGGCGTGCTGGTCGTCACCACTCGCGAAGACGTCAGCGTCGAGACCTTCACCCTGAATGGGCTCATCAAGCGCGGCCCGATGGTGGATGTGACCGAACGGACGGACGCCAAACCCGCCGAAGCGCTCATCAGCATCATCCAGCGGCAGAAGCAGAAGGTGAAGAAGCTCAAGGTGGGGAAACCACATACCATCCGGGTCACCGCTGAGGGCGACAACCCCGCATTCGAGTACGACGTGCCCGGCCAGCTCTGCAATGGCTTCATCAACGACAAGCCCGATCTCGTTTTCGACTGGACTGGCGAGACCGACGCTCTCACCATCTACTTCGAAGGCGACGGAGACGCCACCCTGGTGGTAACCACGCCTGGCGGCGACATCCTGTGCAACGACGACGCCAATGTCGAAAACGCCAACCCCCTGGTCGCCATCCCAAACCCCGCACAAGGACGCTACGCAGTCTTCGTAGGACGCGTGCATCCCGACGCCCCCGTGAAAGGCAAGCTCACCGTAACCGACGCGCCCGACGCCGGGCCTGAGACCCTGGCGCCCCAGCCCGCCCCGGCATCGACGCCGCCAGCCCAAAGCGACAAGCAATAGTCGCAACCTCCCCACACATTCACGCTGACAAATGGAGTTCTAACGATGAAACGATTTTTGCTCATCACCACAGTGGTTGTCGTTGCGGCTGTCCTCATCTTCGCTGGCGCGACGACCCTTTCCGCTCAGACCAAAACCCAGCAATCCGCCATCAACAACTGGCAGATGTCCTTCCACCCCAACCTGAACTGGGAAGGCCACCCCGTTTACACCCAATACAGCAACTCGCTGAACTACAACTGGGGCGGTCAATCCCCCGCGCCCAACGTGGCCCCATCCTACTGGAGTCTGCGCGCCACTATGGACGCCTACTTCTATGGCGGCACGTACCAATTCAGCATTCTGGCAGACGATGAATTCGTCTTCTTCATCGACAATGTAATCTACATGGACACCGTCGACCAGGGGCTCAGCGGCAAAAAGGTGATCTTCACCGCGCCTGTGTCTCAGGGCTACCACACCCTTCGCATTGACTATCGGCAATTCACCGGTCCCAGCTACATCTACACCGAATGGGCCTACATCAAACCGGGCGGCGGCGCGCCCCCGCTGCCGCCCAACCGGCCGCTGCCCGCCCCTCTGCCCCCCGAATCCGCACCCAGCGTGCAGACCCAATACGGCGACTTCACCCCCTGCATCGAGCAGGGACTGCACCAGGCCGAATGCTTCCATTCCGACGGCTCCTGGAATTCGCCCAACCGCGGCTCTGTGCAGATGGAGCCGCAAATCACCATCTGGGGCAACTGCGAGCCCGCCGATAGCGATGTCGTATGGACGGTGGACACGACCCAGGATCCTATGATCACCAAAACATTCCGCTGCTCCAAATCCCTGGCTGGCTGGTTCCCCCGATAACCTGGCAGCCCATCTCGCCCCCCTCCCAGCCCGGCTCTCCTCGAGTCGGGCTTTTTTCATGCCTCACGTCCGCTCAGGCGGAGACGCCCCGCTGCGCCCGGACATTATCGACGATGAAGAGAATCACCGCCGCCCAGATGATGGCAAACCCAATGAAACGTCCCAAAGAAAATGGTTCGCGATAAAGAAAGACGCCGATGAGAAATTGCAGCAGGGGCGCGAGGTATTGCAGGATGCCCGCGGCCGAGAGGGGAATGGTCCGGGTGGCCGCGCCAAAAAGGAGTAAGGGGATGGCCGTCACCGCGCCGCCGCCCGCCAAAAACATCATGGTGGCCGGGTCTTGCCCAAAATGTGATTCTCCGCGATGGGCCAACAGCAAAAACAACATCAATGCCGGTAAAAAGAGGATGCCCATCTCCGCGGTCAACCCCTCCACCGCCTCCAGGTGCATCTTCTTCTTGGAAAAGCCGTACAGGCCAAAAGTGAGCGCCAGGGCGAACGCCACCCAGGGGATTTCGCGCACGCCCAACATCAGGTAGAGCACGCCAGCTCCCGCCAATCCCACCGCCCACCACTGCAAACGCCGCAGTTTTTCGCCCAGCAGCGCCACGCCCAACAGCACGCTGAACAGGGGATTGATGAAATAGCCCAGGCTGGCCTGCACCACAAATCCATGATTCACGCCCCACACATACACAAACCAGTTTGCAGCCAGCAGCCCCGCGGCCACTGCCAGGATCAGCGTGCGGCGGGGATACTGATAAAGCTGCTTGAGCCAGCCCCATTGTCGCCGAACCACGCCCACCGCCACCAGAAAGACCAGCGACCACATGATCCGGTGCAGAATCACCTCTCCGGCTGGCACATGGTGCAACTGCTTCCAATAGATGGGGAAAAAGCCCCAGAGTGCGTACGCGGTGATGGCGTAAAGATAGCCCCGTGTCATGGGATTTATCCGCGGTAGTCGAAGGCCACCTTGATTGCGCCTGAGCTTTTATCTTGCGACGTGCGAATGGCCTCTTGCCAGCGCTCCAGCGGAAAGCGGTGCGTGATGAGGGGCTCGGCCAGCAGCTCGCCCGCGCGCAGCAATTCGATGACGGTGTCGTAGGTGTGCCGACGCTGGCCTTGCCACAGCTCCGCGCCATGAGCGTACATACCGATCAAATCCACCTCCTGATACCACACCGGGGTCAAATCCACCTTGAGGGGCGCGAATTTGATGCCCACCATCACCACCGCACCCCCGGCCCGGGCCCAACGCAGGCTGTCGGTGGTGGTTTGGGCCGAGCCCACGCAATCGTACGCCACATCGAAGCCCCCCAGCAGCATCCGGTTACCGAACATGCCCGTGTAGAGCTTCGCTCCGGTGATCTCGGCGGCCGCCTCGTAGGGATCATCCCCCCGACCGATGATGACGTCCGCGCCCAGACGTTTCGCCATCTCAGCCTGATGGGGATGGCGGGCGATGACCGAGATGTGCGCATCGGGAGCCAGCGCGCGTAGCGCCTGCACCACCGTCAGGCCGATGACGCCCGCGCCCAGCACCAGCGCCCGTTCACCCGGCCCGGGCGGACGCCGCAGGACCGCTCGCACGCCCACCGAAAGGGGCTCGATCATCATCGCCTGCTCATCGCTGAGGTCGTCGGGCACAGGATAAACCTCGGTCTCGTGCGCGGTGTAGCCGTCGCCCCAGCCGCCGCCCGCGCCCCGCGGGCCGATGTTGGCCGACGCGTTCTCGCACAGCATGAAGTTGCCCTCCTGACAATGACGGCAGGGGGGCTCGATCTCCTGGCTGAGGCAGTGCGCGCCCTGGAAGCGGGTGTCCATCACCACCCGGTCGCCCACCCTAAAACGGCTAACCTCCGGCCCCGCCTCCGTCACCACGCTGACGACCTCATGGCCCAGATAAAAGCGCTGATGGCCGGGCAAAGCCGCGGGCGCGATGTCGGGCGTGGCTTCCACCTGCAACAGTGAGAGATCGCTACCGCAGATGCCGCACATAAGATTGCGCACCCGCACCCAACGCGGGCCGGGCAGCTCGGGGTCGCCGATGTCGGCAAAACGGGCCGAAGAGAGCCGCGAATACACCACGCCGGGCCAGAGGGGCTTCAGCGCCTTCACCCCCAACATGCGGGGAATGTTCTTATCGACGTAGATGGCGCGCATAGGTTTGAGTGCCAGCCCTCGCCGATTTACAATGTGGCCTGCTTGGCCAGATGCACGTACTCGGCCCGGACGCTGTCGTGAGGCTCCAGGCCCAATTCGCGCAATAATTTGGAGATGAGATCGGCCTTGTGCTCCGCGTCGCTGGCCGACCAGGTGCGGGCCTTGATCTCCACAAAACTGCCCAGCCCCTGGGGACGGGTGACGTTATCGAGGTTGATGGCCAGCTCTGCATCCTCATAATTGACGCGGTAGCGGGTGCGCCATTTCACCACCTCCACCTCTTCATCGGGATTGAAATACTCCCGATAGAAGCGCAGGGAGTAGGTGGCTTTGGCTGTGTAGCGGGAGCGAGTGAGAATGATGGAATCCTGATATTCCCGCTCGACGATGCCCTCCATCAGCGTGAGGGTGTAGGAGGGCTTGACGGTCAGGCCCGCAGGCCCCGCGCCCTCCTGCCCCACCAGCTCATTGTCCTCCCGGTAGCGCAGGTAGCGATTGTCTCTGCCCTGGAACAGGAAGTAGGTGTCGAACTGCTGGCGCACCGAATGTTTGATGACCTCCACGCCCAGCTCCTGCAGACGCTTCTCCACAGTCTGCAAGTCTCGGGCCCGCACCTTCACCTGCACCTCGAAGGTCTCTCGCTGCTCGAAGCCGCCGATGGCGATGGTCTTGACCAGCAGACTTCCCTCGCGCTGGGTCATAAAGTCGTTGATCTGGGCTGCGATCTCCCGGGCCCGGGCCTGGACCGCGGGAAAGTCGATGGTCAGCAAAGCGCGATCGCGTACCAACTGCCGTCCATGCACCCACACGTGCCGCACATCGCTGGCATGCGCGGCATACACCAGATGGCTGTATACGTTGTTGGGGGTGAGATGGAAGCGCGGGGTGGCGTGGGGCGCGTCTTGGTCCACCACCACGATGTCCGCGTACTTGCCCACTTCCAGACTGCCAACGTTTTGATCCATGTGCAGCGCCCTTGCGCCCTCGATGGTCATCATGGCGAAGACATCCTGCGCGGGCAGGGCGGTAGGGTCCGCCTTGACCGCCTTGGGCAGAAAGGACGCCAGCCGGGCCTCCTCGAACATGTCCAGATCGTTGTTGCTGGCCGGGCCATCGGTGCCGATGCCCACGGGGATGCCCGCCTCGCGCATCTCCACCACGGGCGCAAAGCCCGAGGCCAGCTTGAGATTGGAGGAGGGATTGTGGGCCACGCCCGCCTTGGACCCCGCCAGGATTTTGATCTCGTGGGGTTCGATGTGGACGCAGTGCGCCGCGATGAGCTTCGCTTCGGTCAGCCCCAGACGATCGACATATTCGATGGGCGGCGCGCCGAAGTCGCGCTTGGCGTCGATCACTTCCAGAGCGGTCTCGGAGAGATGAATGTGGATGGGCGTGTCGGTCTCCAGGGCCAGATCCAGTACATCGGTCAGGATTTCGTCGGTGGTGGTGTAGGGCGCGTGGGGCGCGATGGCGGGGGTGATGAGCTCATGCCCGTGCCAGCGCTCGATGAAGCCGCGGCACAGCTCCAGACTTTCTTCGTAGGAGGCGGCGTCGGGCGAGGGGAATTTGAGCACCGTCTGGCCCAGCACGGCCCGCATCCCCACATCCGCAGTGGCTTTGGCCACATCCTCCTCGTAGTAGTACATGTCGTTGAAGAGGGTGACCCCGCTGAGGAGCATCTCCGCGCAGCCCAGCCGCGTGCCCACATCCACAAAGTCAGGCCCGACGAACTCCCGCTCCACCGGCATCATGTAGCCCAGCAGCCACACATCCAGCCGCAGATCATCAGCCAGCCCGCGTAGCAGGGTCATGGGCACATGAGTGTGGGCGTTGACCAGGCCCGGGATCACCAGTTTGCCGCGGGCATCCACCTCGTTGTCGCTTTCCACCAGTTGCCGCACCCGCTCTTCGGGCCCGACCGCAACGATTTTGCCATCCTTGATGGCGACTGCGCCGGGCGAGAACACGTCCCGCTTGGCGTTCATGGTGACGACTGCGCCGCCGGTGATGAGGGTGTCTACGTTTCGCATGGTTCGCTCCTATTGTTGAGCCGCGGCTTCGATGGCCGCCTTGATGGCCTCTGGAGAGCGAGAGCCGTCATAGCGCTGGCCGTTGATAAAAATGGTGGGCGTCCCGTTGACGCCGCGAGCCGCAGCAGCCTGATCGATCTTTTGAATCTCCCCCAGATGTTGCTTGCTATCCAGGCATTGATTGAACTGTTCTGTGTCCAGGCCCAGATCGGCGGCCAGCTTTTTCAGACTATTAGGAAAGACCGCGACCTTGCCATTTTCATCGATACGCCGGAACAGCTGCTCATGATATTCCCAGAACTCGCCTTGATCCGCTGCGCATTCCGCAGCCATGTTCGCGGTCAGCGAATCAGAGCCGCCAATGACGCGGTATTTGTACTCCCAGCGCACCTTGCCTTCCCGGACTAAATCCAGCAACGCCGGGCCCGACTCGAAGGTGAAATCCGCGCAGTGCGGGCAGAGGAAGTCCTCATAGGTCTCCACCAGCACGGGAGCATTGGGATCGCCGATGGTGGTGCGATGGACGGGCTGGCCCACGCTGGCGTCGATGGCCGCGGCGGCAGCGGGCGATTTGTTCTTCTGACTGCTGGCGTAGCCAATGGCCGCCAGCGCAATGATGAGTGCGACGCCCAGACCGATAGCGATCCAGAAAATCGTGCGGTTGTTCTTCTTGTTGGTCGCGACCTTTTTCGAGCCTTTTGGAGAGCGTCGTGAAGATTTCTTAGCCATTGGATATCCGAATCTCCTTGATAGTGTGGATGGCGTTTGACCAAACATTATACCCCAGAGAAAGCGATTTTAGGAACCTGGCTCCAGCGATGGGGGCGTCTCAAAATGAGGGCGCTTTTTTGCGTTCCTGGCCGACTCAAGGCGATTTCCCATTCCCGTCCCCGCGTCATCTCCACCACCTCCCGGATGAGCAACGATGTATCGCAAGCCCCATTGTCCTGCTCAGGCCGCGGGGGCGCGGCTTGTTCGGCGCCGCCACGCCCAACGCCCGATGAAAAACCCCAACGCCAGAACCAGCGCCGCGGCAATGGCGGGGAGCAAAATGGCCGTCAGGGTCATCACCCCAGAGATGGCATCCTCGATGACGCTGACGACAGGGTTGCCCACACCCGCCGTGGTTGCAGTCACCACGGGGCGAGCCGTGGCCTTGACCGCGTGCATCCCCCCTGCGGCGAACAATCCCAACGCCAGCGCCAACGCCGGGCTCATATCCGATACGATGTTGTTGCTGGAGGCAAAAAGCATCGCGCCGGCCGCGGGACGCACGAAAGTCTGAATGCCATCATTGAGCGTGTCTATCGCCGGGATTTTGTCCGCGGTCATCTCGATGACAAGCAAGACGGCGAGCAGGCCCAGCACCCAGGGATTTTCCAAAAAGTCCCAGGGATGATCCAGGGTGATGAGATCGGTGAAACGAGCCAACAGCCCCACGATGAGCAAGGGCAGGTAAGCGTTGAGGCCCGCGGCCGAGGACAATCCGAATGCGGAAAGAATGTCAATCATAGGATTTTTCGGTGACGCATCCTTCGTGACAAAGGAGGGAAACGGAAATGGTTACAATGACGATACGTTCCCCTTCCGAAAAAGTCGCGCGAGACGAGCTACGCCTCGATCTGCGCTTTCAGCACATCGTACAGGGCGTCGGGCAGGCGCGCGGGTTTGCCATCGTGGGTGATGCACACATGTCGGGTGCAGGCCATCACCAGACGCCTGTCCTGCTCATCGCGAACATCATAGGAGAGCGTCACGGCCCGGCTCCGCACCTCCTCCACCCAGGTGTAGACCGTCACCATCTCGTCGTACACGGCAGGATGATAGTAGCGGGCGCAGACTTCGGTCACGGTGAGATAGTAGCCCATCTTCTCGAATTCGCTATAAGGCAAGCCCGCCTCCCGCAGCCAGTCGGAGCGCCCCAGCTCGAACCAGGGGATATAGCTGCTGTGGTGGACGATGCCCATGGCGTCGGTTTCCGCATACCGAACGCGTAACCTGGTCTCGGAGATGCGGCCTTTGGGTTTGAGTCGTTGCATGATGGTCTTTTGAGAATTGGAAATGTGGAAAATGAAGAATTGGAAGGCTGACAAAACGGTACATGGAAGCGAGGGGAATGTCAAAATCGGACCAGGCAAAGATATCCCTCAGACATCTCGAGACGTGAAAGGATCGACAACGTCTTCCCCCAAATTTGTCAAATCTTTTTATTTGAGGGATAATAGTCGCAAGGTCATGGCATCTGCAAGAAGCGCATTTCGCGATGCTATTGGTGTAAGGAGCTATAATCAGCTTGTTAGCTTGGGCCGAGCAGCCTTGTAGCGCTTCGCGCATTCACAAAACGGTCTTATCTCTCGCCGCCGCCTGAGCAGATTCCAGGCGGTCGTTTTTCACAATCCAGTGAGCTTGTGAGCATTGCGCCTTTGGGGACGGTTCAGAACTCGCGCACTGAGGACGTCCCACACCTCGTTCTTCATCTGCACTGGAAGATGGTCGAAAGTGCAGACGCTGGCGCGCGTTTTCTGATCTGGGCCGAAAACGCGGGCGCTCCGCCCCCCAAACGGCGCCGCGGTCGCCGCGCCGCGCGCCCGCTTCCGCGGCCCCACCCCTTCGCCCTGGCAGATCAGACGCTCATCCGCCATCAGTTGCAGCGCTTCCAGAAAGATTTGATTACCCAGGGCTTCGAGGATTTTGCGCTGCAATTGCCCGCCTCCCGCACCGGACCTCTGCCTTCGCCCCAACTGCCCCAGAGCTGGGATATCGATCTCAAGAATGTGCGGCTGGAGCCGTGGATCATCCGGGGCGTCCGCGTCGCATTCGAAGACATCCTCGACATCCTTCGCTTTACCAGCGATTGCGACTGCCCGGGGCATTTGATCCTGGGCGATAGCTTCATATTCTGGCGCAAGGCCCTGATCTTGGCCCTGGAGATCCTCAGCCAACATCATTATCTGCCCTCGCTCATCCAGCAGGAAGGACACATCGAGGCCCGCTGGCAGCCAGTATTCGACGCCCCCGCCGTCCGGGACAAACTGCACGCGCTGGCCGCGGCCATGCCGCCCATCTGCCGGGCGGAATTCGATCTACAAACGATACAGCCCGATTCCCAATCTTCGCTGGCGCTGCTGCACGCGTTCATCGCCCGCACCGTGGATCACTTTGCCCGAACCTGGGGGGCTGAAGCGCACCATCGCATCGCGTATCTGCACAACGATGAAGGGGTGGCCGATTGGCTGAAAGCGCTGGTGCGGCCCACCCCCCGCATCTCCCACCCAGGCGGACGCCTACGACTGCTAGTCTCTCAGGTGGAGGATTGGCAACGCAATCTTCTACCTGCGGGGAGCACCCAATACACCATCGCCTTCAAGCTGGAACCACCGCCCCCCGCAGTCAACAGCAAACTATGGCATGTTCCCGAAGGCGGCTGGCGATTGAGTTATTTCCTGCAATCCCGCTCCAATCCCGATGTTCTCATCCCCGCCGCCCAGGTGTGGCAGACGCAGGAAGAAACGCTCATCAGTCAGGGGCTCCGGTTCGACCATCCGCAAGAGAAATTATTGAAGGGGCTGGGGCTGGCATCCAACATCTTTCCTCCCATCGAAAAAAGTTTACGATCCGCCGCGCCCGTATCGGTTGATCTGACCACGAGAGAGGTCTACGAATTTCTGAGGGAAGCAACCCCGCTGCTGCAACAAAGCGGCTTTCACATCTTGCTGCCCCCGTGGTGGGAGGCTGCAGGAACCCGTCTGGGCCTCAAGCTCTACCTTCGTCCTGCCACCCCCGAGCCGGTGGACGCGGCCCGAGACCGCCACGCGCCCGAAAAGCCCATCCTCTACCAGTGGGAGCTGGTGCTGGGCGACGCGCCCCTGACTCGGGAGGCGTTCAGTGATCTCGTGAGCCTGCGCTCGCCCCTGGTGCAGCAAAACGGCCATTGGCTGCGCCTGGATCCGGAACAGATCGAGGCGGCCCAACGCTTCTGGGAACGCCACGCCTTCGACGGCAGCCTCTCACTGCTGCACGGGATTCGCGTCGCGCTTTCTCTGGACGATCGCTCGGTGGTTTCGGGATTGCCCGTGCACAAGGTGCTGCTGGAAGGCTGGCTGCCAGCGCTGTTGCGTCGTCTGGGAACAGGCGATGAAACCCTGTGGCAGACGCCGCAGCCGCCCGGACTGATAGGGACGCTGCGTCCCTATCAGCGCTATGGCGCGGCCTGGCTACGAGAACACTATCACCGGGGACTGGGCGCGATCCTGGCCGACGACATGGGCTTGGGCAAATCAGTGCAGGCCATCGCCTTTCTGCTGCACGAGCGGGCCGAACGAGGCGCACTGCCCGGCCCCACCCTACTCATCTGCCCCACCTCCCTGCTGGGAAACTGGCGGCGCGAGATTCAACGCTTCGCGCCTGCACTACGAGTGTATACGCATTATGGGCCCGAACGCGCTCGCGACCGGGCCTTCATCGACGCCGTCTCGGGCCAGGACATCGTTCTCACCAGCTATGCTCTGGCCCGCCGGGACGCTGACTTCCTGCAACAACAGGCCTGGTTCGGCGTCATCCTGGACGAAGCGCAGATGATCAAAAACCCGGACGCATTGATCACCCGCGCGGTCAACCAGCTTCATGCCGAGTATCGCTTCGCCCTGACCGGCACGCCGGTGGAAAACCGTCTTTCCGAACTCTGGTCCATCTTCAACTTCATCAATCGAGGATATCTCGGCAGCCGCACCAAATTCCGCAAAGAATTCGCACTGCCCATCGAAAACTATCAGGATCGCGTGGCGCTGAAACGGCTGCAACGCATGGTGCGCCCCTTCATCCTGCGTCGACTCAAAACCGATCCAGCTGTGATTCAAGATCTGCCCGAACGGCTGGAAATGGACGTGTTCTGCACCCTCACCGACGAGCAGGCTGAACTCTATCAACAGGTAGTGGATGAAGGCCTGCCCCGCATCGCAGACGCAGCAGGGGGCGCCCGCCGCATCCACGTCTTCAACCTGCTCACCAAGCTCAAGCAGATCCTCAACCATCCGGTGCAATATCGCTACAAGATCGGTCCGCACAGCCTTCCCAACGAACCCCTGGCCGGGCGCAGCGGCAAGCTGGACCGTCTCACCGCCATGTTGGAAGAAGTGTTGGAGGTGGGCGACAAAGCGCTGATCTTCACCCAATTCGCCGAAATGGGCTATCTGCTCAGCGCCCACATCCGCGACATGCTGGAAACGCCCGTGCTCTATCTTCATGGCGGCGTGCCCGGCAGCCGCCGACAAGAGATGGTCAACCGCTTCCAGGAAGACCCGCACGCCCCCCCCATCTTCATCCTCACCCTCAAAGCTGGCGGCCTGGGACTAAACCTGACCGCGGCCAGCCATGTCTTCCATTACGATCGCTGGTGGAACCCCGCGGTGGAGAAACAAGCCGCGGACCGCATCTTCCGCATCGGTCAGACCCAGAACGTGCAGATTCACAAATTCGTCACCGCCGGCACCCTGGAAGAAAACATCCAGGACATGCTGGACCGCAAACAACATCTGGCCGAATCCATCATCGGCGCCGATGAAAGCTGGCTGGCCTCCCTTTCCGACGAAGAACTGGTCGATCTCATCACCCTGGACAAAGCAAAGCTACTCTGACATCCGCCCCCCTCCTCACCATCATGCCGCACACCTCCTGGGCAGACGCCTGGCTCGACGCCTTCCTCGCCTTCTCCCATCCCGGTCGCATGCGCCGGGGCCGACGCTTCGCGCGCGAAGGGCTCATCAAAAAACTGGACATTCGCCCCGGCGAAATCGACGCCAAAGTCAAGGACGGGCGCAAGCTCTTCGAGGTGGAAATCCACTTTCCGCCGCTGGACGACGCCAGCTGGGACAAGATCGTGGCCAAGCTGGCCAGCCAGGCCATTTACAGCGCCAGACTCCTCAGCGGCGAGATTCCGCCCGAGGTCATGGAGGTCTTCGAGGAAAGCGACGCCCCGCTCTTCCCCTCCGCAGACAAACTGGAAGCAACCTGCACCTGCCCCGATTGGGAAGTCCCATGCAAACACATCGCAGGCGTATACTATCACCTGGCCGAACAATTTGAAAAAGACCCCTTCCTGCTCTTCTACTTCCGCGGGCGCTCCAAGGATGACTTGATGGACGCGCTCAGAACCCACCGACCATCCTCCCATCCCGAAAACCAGGAAGAAAGCGTCACAGATTTTAGCGATCCGCCATTGGAGCGGCAACTGGATCACTTTTGGGAGATCGGTCCGGACCTGGACGGCGTCTCCTTCACCATCGCCAAACCAGCCCTGCCCATGCCTCACTTCAAGCGGCTGGGACGACCGCCATTTACCGAAATCGATCTCTACTCACTCCTCAAACCCATCTACGAAACCATCACCGATAAGACCATTTCCTGGACACACCAGAAAACGGACGACACATTATGACCGAAAGCGCTGTCAAAGCCATCCAGGACGAACTATTTCGTCATTTCACTCGATTCGATATCAATGCGCTGCGCGCCCTGCTGAAAATGGTGGGGCACCCCAATCCGGGAGAAGTGCGCCGGGACAAAGCCATCTTCTACCTGATACAGCGTCTACAAAGCAAAGCCGCACTGCGAGAATTGTGGGACCGGCTCTCCCCCATCACCCAAAAGACCCTCAGCTTCACAGTTCACACCACCGATGGCGTTTATCGTCCCGACCTGGTGCGACTTCGTTACGGCCAGGCCCCGCCCGCGCCCCAGCGCTATTGGAGCGGCTACATTCCCACAGAACTCGATCTCTTCCTGGACGAAGACCAGAAAATCCTGCCCGAGCTTTACCCGCTGCTGCGGGTGGTGGCTCCCAAACCCGAGAAATGGGAGATGCCCGTGCATCCCGAGCCGCCCCCGCGATTCGAATCCATTGGCTTCGAGCGCAGTCCCGGCCCGGATGTGGGCTTACAAGACCTGACCGCCGTGCTGGCGCTGGCCGCGCAGGAGAAGCTCCTGGTCAACGACCGCATGCTGCCCACCTACGAAAGCGCACAACTAGTGTTGGACAACCTGGTCGAGGGCGATTTCTTGCAGACCGAAGCCCTCAAAGACCTGTACGACGCCATCAAGCCTGTCGGACTCATCCGTTTTGCATTAGGAAGCGGTCTGCTGAGGCTGGGCGCCCGCGTGGGCTACAACAGCACCTTACAACTCTCGCCCGTGGGCTGGGAATGGCTGATCAGTCCCAGCTCAGATCTGCTGCTCGACGCCCTGGAAAACTGGGTCGCCACCGATCTGTACGACGAGATCGATCGCATCGACCATCTGCGCAACGCCACCAAACCGGGCGAAAACCGCACGCCGCCCAAAGAACGCCGCGACAGCATCATCGAAACGCTCTCCTGGAGCCCGCAAGGCGCGTGGCTCAGCGTGGACGACTTCTTTACCGCGCTCAAACTGTGGCAGCACGATTTCGAGGTGGACCCGGACCTGGACGCCATCGACGACATCAATGGCCGCAAAATGAGCATCGGCGAGCTCAAGGACCCCTGGCGCGCGGTGCAGGGCGCTTACACCATAGTCGTGCTCTTCGAGATGCTGGGGAGCCTGGGCGCGCTGGACCTGGCTTACACGGAGCCGCAGCACGCGCCCCCCTTCCTGGACGCTCCCACCGAGAGCTGGCAGCGCCCGGCCCAACCCTACACCCGCTACGACGGCCTCACCTACTTCCGCATCAACGATTTCGGAGCCTACCTCTTCGGCCACAGCCGCCGATTCCACATCTCCCGGACGTGCTCCGAGCGCTTCTTCATCATCGACGAATCCTTCACCTTCCGCCCGGTGCGCAACCCTCTCCGCCCCTATCAACGTCAGATGCTGCCCCTGCTGGGCGTAGAGCAGGAAGATGGCGCATTTCATCTGGACAAGGCGGCCTGGCTGCAAGCCCAGCAGGTGGAAAACACGCTGAACGAGCGCAAGGAGCTGCTTCTCGCCCGTCACGACGGGCCGCTCTCCCCAGTGGTGGAGGATTGGCTGGAGCAGGTGGAGGCGGACAGCACGGCCCTGCGCAAAGGCCGCACCATGATCACCATCCAGGTGCGCCGCCCCGAGGTGCGCAACGCCATCCTCGAAGACCCGGAACTGCGCCGCTATTGCCGGCTGCTGGACGATCGCACCCTGCTCATTCCCAGCTCCCGAGAACGAGCCTTCGTGCGCAAGGTCTTGCAGCTTGGCTACGGCGTCGTCGGAAGCAACAACGGGAAATAATGCCCAGCCTGAACAGCATCCGCCCGGCCCTCTCCTCCCTGCTCATCCTCGCCCGGGCCAAAACGAATCGGGAGGGACGAGAGATGGTGGCCGAGATCAAACGGGTGCAGCGCACACTGCCCGCCCGCTACGAGGCCCTCTCGCTGCCCGATTTCCTCAGCGAGCTCACCCCCGCAGCGCCCGATTGGACCCACAGAGACCCGGAGCAAGTGCGGCGTCTGGTGGACGCGCTGGCCTTCTGGGATCGTTCCTCCCCCTTCGGCATCTGCCTGCGGCGCTCGCTGCTCCGCTATCATTTTCTGCGACGCACAGATACGCCCCTGGGCATCATCCTTGCCATGCGCCCTCGACGAGAAACCGAACCAACTGGACTGGCGGGCCACGCCTGGAACATCCTCGACGGACGTCCTTACCATGAACGCCCGGAGGATATGGCCGGCTTCACCGAAGTCTATCGCTGGCCCCAGGATGACGGCAATGGCTAAGGAACGGCTGGACAAACTTCTCACGGCCCGGGGACTGGCCGAAAGCCGGGAACAGGCTCAACGGCTGATCATGGCGGGATTGGTGCTGGTGGAAGACCGTCCCGCCACCAAACCAGGACACAAAATCCCTGCCGACGCAGCCATTCGCGTCAAAGAGCGGCCCCGCTACGTGAGCCGCGGCGGGTACAAACTGGCCGCCGCGCTGGACGCGTTTGGCGTCTCGCCCGCGGGCCAGATTTGCGCAGACCTGGGCGCATCCACCGGAGGCTTCACCGACGTGCTATTGCAGCGGGGCGCAAGCCGGGTGTACGCGGTGGATGTGGGTTATGGACAACTGCACTGGCGCTTGCGCACCGACTCGCGGGTAGTGGTGATGGAACGCACCAACGCCCGTCACTTGCAAAACCTGCCCGAGCCCGTGCAACTGATCGTCATCGACGCGTCTTTCATCTCTCTGCGCCTGATTTTACCCGCCGCCCGGCGTCTGCTGACCCCCGGCGGCGAGATCATAGCCCTGATCAAACCCCAATTCGAGGCGGGCCGAGAGCGGGTGGGCAAAGGCGGCGTAGTGCGAGACGCCCGCGTCCACCGGCAAGTGCTACGCGACATGACCAACTGGGTGGCGACCCGCGATTTCGGGCCTCAGGGCCTCATCCCCTCCCCCATCCAGGGTCCCAAGGGTAACCAGGAATTTCTGCTTTGGCTCCGGCCAGGCCAGCCGCCCAGCCCCACAGAGAAACTGGTCGAGCGGGCATTGGCGAAATAAACTTCACCCAATGTGCAACTTTTTATGACGCATCAACGGGCTTATCAAACATTTTCCGCTGAACAAGCCGACGAACATGGACGAAAAGTGACCAAAGGGGACGAAATCTGCATCTTTCTTCGTCCATGTTCGTCCTATCGTCCCTTCGTCGGTTTGTGGAACAGCAAATAAAGCATCAAAGCCTGCTTTTTAGAGCAGAAAAGTCGCACATCAGGT
>Ga0256914_1001984_pt1 | contig 17512 bp, 15 predicted proteins | sample HulkmetaG_FD_191571 | JGI IMG/M metagenome (GOLD analysis project Ga0256914, IMG submission 191571) | Hydrothermal chimney microbial communities from Main Endeavour vent field at the Juan de Fuca Ridge, Pacific Ocean - Hulk | ecosystem: Environmental > Aquatic > Marine > Hydrothermal vents ... | reverse complement strand
GTGGAGTAAAACTTTCTTTTTTTTTCATCGCATTCCTTCCGGAATTGACCTGAGATCAGAAAGCCTTTCTTTGCCGGGATTTTCCGAATGACACCTGTATACCGGACCAAATTAGTGGTTCGGAAATATTGTTTTTTTACCAACACCCAACCTAAAAATTTTTATCATGTTACATTCAAAACCAAGCAGAATCAGGAGACTTCATAAGTTTCCGGTGTTCGTTTTCTTTCTGATGGCAGGTATGATGGCCTGCGATAAGGCCGAGGAGGTCCTGAACCCCGATCCGAATGAGCCCAATGATTCCAGGGACAAGGCCACCGCCCTGACCATGGAAAAAACGGTCGAGGCCTATGTTTCAGAAGGGGACAATGACTGGTATATGTTCACGCCGGGCAATGTGGACAGCTACGATATCACACTGATCGAGCTCAAAAACCATTCGGACGATCTTGAGCTCAATGTGGAAATGACCGACAAGGATGGCAATACTCTGGGCGAGACCCACAGCGATGCCGGGGCTGACCTCTCCATCCACTTTGCTAATCCCGGCGGCACCTATTATCTGAACATCACCAGTTATTACGGGCAAAGCAAAGGATCCTACTCACTTAAAGTATCCGACACTCATGCCAACGATTCTTTCGAACCCAATGAACGAAAGGAAGATGCATACGACCTGGGCACCCTCCCTTCCACCGATAATGCCGCAGCACTGGTCTCTAAGAACGAACAGGACTGGTACAAATTCACCACGGAAAACAACGGCGTATGGGATGTGGTCAATCTTCATTTTACCAACAAGGACGAAAGTATGGAACTGGAAATGACTGTATATGACACGGAAGGGACCATGATAAAAAGCATGTTCGGACAGGCCGGAGAGAACCTGGACTTCGATCTTTACACCCAAGGAGGGACCTACTTCGTCAAGGTCAATTCATATTACGGACAGAGCAGCGGTGCATACTCCTTCTCTTTTCAGAACATGCATGCCAATGACGACAACGAACCCGATGATGACTTCGACCACGCCCGTGAGATCCAGAGTCTTCCCGCCGAAAACCTTACCGGAACGATCCTGGTAGATGCGGCCAACGACAACAACGGGGATTATGAATTTTTCAAGGTGGTTCTGAACGTAGACAAAAAAACGATCTGGAGCATCAAACCGTTGGCCGCCAACACCGAACTCCACTTCAAGGTTTACGGCCCCGACAAAACCTATCTGGGGATGATCGACGGCTCCGACGGTGAAACCATCGGAGGACATGTCAACAACACGGGTACCACCCAAACCTATTTCTACATCCAGCTGGGAGGTTTCATCGGAGACAACGGCAATTACACCATCAGTTTCACCGAAGACGAGAAAGACTCGAACAAATCCGGACTTTCACTCTGAAACTCAACCTGTTTCCCGGATGAAAAAAGAGTCCCGCTGCAGCGGGACTCTTTTTTCATTGCGAGAACATCTGTTTTTCTTCATTCAGATCGAGGAAAGGATATCGTTCCTCCAACCGGAGGACCTTCTCCAGCATCCTCTTCCTGAAGCGCCGGTGATCCTCTGACCCCGGCCGGAAAGGACGATGGGCTTTTGCCTTTTGAAGTTTCTCCACCTCCTTCATCACCGGCCAGGCCTCGCGGTCGATGACGGCTTCCCGGAAGCGCATCCGCACGTATGCTTCGGCCGTATCCGAAAGATGCAGCATATCCGCCGCATAGAAGCGATAGTCACGCAGATCGTCCATCAGGATCTCATAGGCGGGAAAATACCGGATACGGGGGTCCATTTCCGTGAGACGGTGTACGGCCACGTGCAGCACCGACTTGCTGAGCTGGTTGCCCGTCGCACCGTCCTTCCAGTGGCGGACAGGACTGACGGTGAGGATCACCTGCAGGCCGGGCACCATGCCGAACAGCCGCGAAAGCAAGGGCTCCCATTGTTCTGTGATCTCTTCCGGCTGCAACAGTTCGCGTGTAAAGAACGAGGCCGGCAGCTTATGACAGTTGGCCACCACACGGCCGTCCTTCCGCCACCGGTAGACCCTCGCCGTCCCAAAGGTGATGAAGAGATGATGCAGCTTTCGAAGATGTGCGGCACCCTCCTCCAGAACCCTGTTCATCCTTTCCAGCACCTCCTCTTTCTCCTCTCCGGAAAAGGAGGTGTCGTGCATCAGACTGAGCCATTTATCCTGATACCGCACCAGCTCCTCCCCGGTGAAAGGACGCTGCTCCAGCATCCTCTCCAGCATCGCATGGATGGAAAAAGGATTGTAGAGGGTCCCGAAAGGGTTCACCATCACAGGCATCTTCAGCTCACGGAGCCAGTCGCCGATGACCGTGGCAAAGCACGATCCCACGAACAGCGCAGATGTCGCATAAGTGAGCTTTTTCTCCAAAGGCTCAGGTACCACGATGGTCCTGAAGGACATCTCCATCCTCTTCACCGCTTATTCCTGCTTCATCTCTTTCCGTTCGAGGCGGTCGGCCATCCAGCCGTAGATGTATTCGAACACCTCATCTCTTTCAGGCTCGTGATGGGTCTCATGGTAGAGTCCTTCGAACAGCTTGAGCTGTACATCGTCGCCTATGGTGTTTTTCACAAAGGCCTTGCTCCCTGCCGGGTCGGTGATGGGATCGGCGGTACCGTGCACCACCAGGATGGGGACATTCACCTCTCCGCCTTTCATCAGCTTGCGGCCCATATCGTGGATCTGCAGGTAGAGGGAGGGGGTGATGAGATCATGATTGAGCGGGTCGCTGACATATTTCTCCACCTCTACTGGATCGCGGGAGATGCCATGGGCATCGAGACGTGTATGGATGGTCAGGGCAGGAGCCACCAGCGACATCAGTCGTACGGCCAGACGCGCCACCCCCGGCATCTCTTTTCTGAGCTTCAGCCACGGTGAGGTGGCCACCACCCCGTGCAGGGCCAGACACCGCCGCACCGCATACCCCAGCACAAGATTGCCTCCCATGCTGTGACCATAAAGGAAAACCGGCTTCTCCGGAAAATATTCCCGGGCCCGCTGCACCAAGATGTCGATATCCTCCATCATCCTCACATAAGAGGGGGAATACCCTCTTTTCCCCTCGGAACGGCCGTGTCCCCGCAGATCGAAAGTCACCACCGCCATGCCTTTCTCCACGAAACGCACAGCCCAGGGCTCATAACGCGACGAGTGTTCCCCATGCCCGTGCACCAGGGCCATCACTCCCTGCACCTCATCATCGGGTGACCAATACTGACCGAACAAGGTCAGCCGGTCAACGCTCTTCATCTGGAACTCTTTGTGTACCATCTTGATCCTTTCCCATTTTGAACAGGCCGGAAGAGTTGTTAAATTTGGAATTCCGGTTTTTAAATTTAAGAAAATGCGCCAGATAATACAAATCAGCACCCATTCACACAACGATCTCATTGACATCACACCGCAGGTGAGAGCCGTCGTGGCAGAATCGGGTATCCGCGACGGGCTGGTGAACGTCTATGCGCAGGGGGCCACAGCGGCCATCATGATCCAGGAGAACTGGGACCGCTCGGTACAGCACGATGTGATCACGCTGCTGAGAAAGCTCATCCCACCGGGGGTGTGGGAACACGACCGGCAGGACAACAACGGCGACGCCCACCTCAAGGCCGGCCTCGTCGGCCCCTCGGAGACCATCCCCCTCATCGACGGTGAACTGGGCCTCTCCACCTGGCAGAACATCTTCTTCTGCGAATTCGACGGCCCGCGCAGCCGCCGCAACATCGTGGTGACCGTCATGGGCGGGTGAACCTCTCCCCTCTGGCAGGGATTTTGTTGAGGATCAAGCCGGAAGCAATGACTCTTCCGGCTTTTTTTCGTAAATTGTAAGGAAAACAACACCGCACAATGAACGGGTGGAGAACAACGGTGTTAGCACTGATGATCGAGGCCGTGAGCCTGGTATCGTGTAATTCACAAAATGCTACGAAAATGAACGGAGTATCTTTACATAACCGGCAGCCGGCGGTGGCCGGGAGCTTCTATCCGGCCGATCCTGCCGAATTGACAGGGATGTTACGCACTTTCTTCGAGGAGGCCCCTGAGGCCCGTCTGGAGGGGGAGGTGGTGGCGCTCATCGCCCCCCATGCAGGGTATGTCTTCTCGGGCGCCGTGGCCGCCGCCTCCTACCGGCAGCTGCCGCGGGACAAACAGTTTGACCGCATCTTCCTCATCGGCACGAGCCACTATGTCCATCTTCCGGGAGCTTCCATTTACAACGAGGGCAACTATGAGACCCCGCTGGGAGAGGTGAAGGTGGACACGGAGCTGGCCACACAGCTCATCCGGGAACACAAGGTCTTCGAGTTCGACCCTTCGGCCCACAGCCGCGAGCATTCGCTGGAGGTGCAGCTTCCCTTCCTGCAATACTGGCTGAAGAAAGATTTCCGCATCGTGCCCGTCGTGATCGGCACGCAGGACCCCTCGGTGATCCGTAAGATCGCCGGTGCCCTGGCACCCTATTTCGGCGGCAACAACCTTTTCGTCGTCAGCACCGACCTGTCCCACTATCCCACCTACGACCATGCGAAGGTGGCCGACGAGCATGTGCTGCAGGCGGTGGTGAGCGGGCGGCCGTCGCAGCTGCTGCAGGCACTGCGCGACAACGAGGCCCGCGGTTATCCCAACCTGCTCACCTCCATGTGCGGCTGGCCGGGCGTGCTCGCCCTCATGGAGATCACACAGGACAGAAAGGACATCACGTACCACAAAGTCCTCTACCGCAACTCAGGCGATGCCCCCTACGGCGACCACCAGCGCGTGGTGGGTTATGGCGCCGTGGTGGTGACGATGAAAGAAAAAGAAGAAGGGTCTGACGACTATCTCACCCGCGAAGACAAGCTCACCCTCTTGCGCATCGCCCGCAAGACCCTGGAGGAACGTATCCGTCACGGACGTCTTCCGGAGATCGACACCACAGGCTTCTCCCGCAACCTGCTGGAGCCGGCCGGCGCCTTCGTGACGCTGCACACCGCCCGGGGCGAGCTGCGGGGATGCATCGGGCGTTTCCTGCCCGACGAACCCCTCTACCTGGTGGTGCGCGACATGACCGTGGCCGCCGCCTTGCAGGACTATCGCTTCCCGCCCGTCACCCCCGACGAGGTGGATAACCTCGACATCGAGATCTCCGTCCTGACCCCCCTGAAAAGGATCCACTCGATCGACGAGTTCAAGCTGGGCAGGGATGGTATCTACATGGTAAAAGACGGTCGCTCGGGCACCTTCCTGCCGCAGGTGGCCGACGAGACCCACTGGACCAAGGAGGAATTCCTCGGCCATTGCGCCCGCGACAAGGCCGGCATCGGATGGGACGGCTGGCGCGATGCCGAACTATACACCTATCAGGCGATCGTCTTCTCCGAGAAAGAAATGTTGGGAAAATAACCTTCCCCCCAAAGCATGCAAAGCACAACGATCATGAAACACCTGACGGGGCTTATTCTGCTGGTCACAACACTGGGCTGCGGCCACGGCGCCCCCTCCTCACCGCCGCAGGAGGATCTCTCGATCAGAGAGATCAGTGTCGACGGACTCACGCGCACCTATGCGCTTTATCTGCCTCCGGGAGGGCAGGACAGGTCAATTCCTCTGGTAATGGTATTGCACGGCGGCGGGGGCAAGATCACCAACATGATAGGCTGGAGCAATCGCCGTAGTCCTTACAGGCTGTGGATGGAGGTGGCGGAGAAAGAGGGGCTGATCATCGTCTATCCCCAGGCGGTGAACGGCCCCACGGGCCGGCCCAACTGGCACGACTGCCGTCTGGACGCTGCTGTCCTGCCGGAGGTAGACGACGTCCACTTCCTCACCACCCTCCTCGACACCCTCGCCGCCCGCTATCCCGTCGACACCGACAGGATCTACGTCACGGGCATGTCCAACGGCGGCATCATGACCCTGCGTCTGGCCGTGGAGGTGCCGCAGCGGCTCGCGGCGGTGGCCCCGCTGTGCGCTTCCTTCCCCGACACCTCCGAATGCGGCCTGCCTTCCACCCCTCTGCCCATATTCCTTCTCAACGGCACTGCCGACCCTCTCCTCCCCTACAAGGGGGGAACCATCGGTAACCCTCCCAGGGCGGAAAGAGGCACGGTCATCCCCGTGGAACAGACCGTAGCTCTCTGGCAACATGTGAACGGCACCGACACCGTCGCCCGGGTCCGGCAACTGCCCGACCTGGACCCCCACGACGGCAGCACCATCACCCTCCTCACCTATCCCGACCCCCTTGGTAACAACGAGGTGGTCTTCTGCAGGATCAACGGCGGAGGACACGCAGCTCCCAGCATCCGTGAACAATACTCCCCCCTCTGGACCAACTACGTGGGACCCCAGAACCACGATGCTGAAATGGTGGAGCTGGTGTGGGACTTCTTCCGCGACAAGGTACGCCATCCCCGCTGACCCCCGGCCGGAGCATTTTATTAACTTTGGATGAAAAGAGAATACGGCAACCATGACGGGCACTTACCATTTCTGGCCCATCATCACGGGTACCACGGCAGCGTACCTCTTCAGCCTGGCTGCGGTGAGGCTGGGCATCTACCGTCGCCGTAACCATCACCACATCTGGAACATCCTGCTGCTGCTCAATTTCCTGGCCACCGCCCTCATCGGCCTGTTGCTGACCTTGCAAGTCAACTACAAATTCCCCCTGACCGGTGAGGACACCTGGATGCTGGTGCACGTCGATACCGGCATAGCCATGACCATGATCGTTTTCTTCCACCTGGGCTGGCATCTGCGGTATTTTGCCGCCATCTTCCGCAGGACAAAGACTCCCCCGGAGCAGCCACCACAGGCACTGCCCGGGGATGAGATACCCGGCCACATGCCATTTCTTCCTCTTTTTGCCGTGGGATTCTCGGCGATGATCACGCAGCTGGTGATGCTGCGTGCTTTTCTGGCAGTGTTCGAAGGCAACGAGCTGGTGATCGGCATCATCCTGGGTAACTGGATGTTGCTGACGGCGCTGGGAGGGCGTGCGGGCAGGGCCGCCCGGCGCATGAAGACACCCCGGCAGTTCTTCCGCTCCTCGCTGCTCTGGCTCGGCACCCTCCCTCTGCTGACGCTGATGCTCTTCTTCGCCCTGAAGGACCAGGTGTTCCTCCCCGGCACACTCACCAGCCTCCCGGCCATCTTCGTGGCTTCGTTCATCCTGTTGCTGCCGTTCTGTTTCCTCTCGGGCTATGCCTTCACCTTCTTCACCTGGTACCTCTTCCGTCAACGGGGCGGCAACCCTACAGCCCGTGCCTACGCGTGGGAGTCGGCCGGCAGCCTCGCCGGAGGTTTTCTCTTCAGCTTCGTGCTGGTCTTCCTCCTCGATCCCTTCCATACTCTGACGGTGGTCCTGGCCGGCGATATGGCCTTGTGGGCCTGGCTCACCCTACACGGGAAAGAACACCCTTCCGCCCGGCCGGCCGCCGCGATGGCCCTTGCCGGTGCCCTCCTCCTTTTCCTGCTGCCTCTCGATCGTTTCTTCCTGGGGTTTCTCTACCCCCACCAGGAGATCGTGGAACACCGCGAGAGCCCCTTCGGCAGCCTGGTGGTAACCCGTACCGGCGAGCAGATGAACCTCTACGAGAACCACAACCTGGTAGCCACCACTCTCAACGTCACCGCCAACGAGGAAGATGTGCACTATGCCATGGTGCAGCGTCCCGCCCCGCACAGCGTGTTGCTCCTCTCCGGCGGCATCTCGGGCACCCTCGCCGAAGTGCTGAAATACCCTTCGGTGGAACGGCTCGACTATGTCGAGATCGACCCCGCCATCATCCGCCTGGGGAAAAAGTATTTCCCTTTCCCTGAGGACCCGCGGCTGCATGTCATCATCCACGACGGCCGCAGGTACCTGGCCCGCACACAGGAACGCTACGACGTCGTGCTGGTGAACGTCCCGCCTCCCGTGACGGCCCAGCTCAACCGTTATTACACTCTCGACTTCTTCCGCATCGTGCACGATCATCTCCGTCAGGACGGCGTGCTCTCTCTGCGTCTTCCCGCCTCACAGAACTACCTGGGAGAGGAGGAAAGCGACATCAACGCACTGCTCCTTGCCACGCTCCGCCGCGTGTTCCCCCACGTGGTGATCGTCCCGGGCGAGAAGAACTATTTCCTCGCCTCCGATGCCCCGCTGAGCCTCGACATCGCCAGACTGGTGACGGAGAGAGGTATTGATAACCGGTATGTCTCGCCCTATTATCTGATGGACGACCTCCTGAAGATGCGCAGTGCACAGATCATGGCCTCGCTGCAGCTGCCGGAGCGGGTGAACAGCGACCGCGATCCCCGGGCTTACTTCGACCAGATCGCGGTATGGCTGAGCTACTACCGTGCCGACACCCGTCTGCTCATTCTCTTCCTGGCGCTTTTCTTCCTCTTTTTCGTGGTCCGTTCGGGTGTATACGGGCGGGTGATCTTCGCCGGGGGTGTGGCGGCCGCCGCGGCCGAGGTGCTGCTCCTCTTCCTCTTTGAGACGGTCTACGGCTATCTCTATCTGATGACGGGCATCCTGGTGACCCTCTTCATGGCGGGCATGGCGTGGGGGGCCCGCCCCCCTGAGGAGGCTGCTGCCACGGTCCGCTCCTTCCTGCGCACGGCTCTGCTGCTGGCACTGGCGATGTCGCTGCTGCCCCTGCTGGCATGGGTGCTGCGTCGTCTGGACGTGCTGCCTCTCGCCGGCGAGATGCTCCTCCTTCTTTACACGCTGGCTTACGGTTACGGCGTGGGGCGTCTTTTCCGCGAGGGAAGCCTGCTGGAGAAGGGTGACGCCGGCCACATCGCCTCCCGGCTCTACAGCGCCGACGTGGCCGGCGGCGCCCTCGGCGCCCTCAGCGTGGCCACCCTCCTACTCCCCCTGGCCGGCATCACCACCACCGCCCTCCTCCTGGCTACCCTCCTGCTCCTCACCTCGGCCGCGGCGGCCGCCACAAAATGAAACACAGCCGCACAGCGGAAAGAAAAATTTCCTAACTTTTCCTTTCCTGAAAGGAGGTGATGACCATGGGAAGAAAGATCACAAAAAGAGAGTTCTTCAAACTTTCGCTCACGGGCGCCGGAGCCATGCTGACCGTCCCGCCTCTCATGGCCGGCGGGAAGGAGAAGCCCTGGAAATGGAGCAAGGTGGCCATGTACCAGACCGAGACGCCGCGCGGGGTGCGCTGTCTGATCTGCCCCAACGAATGTACACTGAAAGAGGGGGAATGGAGCGACTGCCGCAACCGCGTGAACATCGGCGGTAAGCTCTACACCATGGCCTACGGCAACCCCTGCGCCGTCCATGTCGACCCGGTGGAGAAGAAGCCGCTGAACCACTTCCTCCCCGGCAGCCGCGCTTTCTCCATCGCCACCGCAGGATGCAACCTGGCCTGCCTCAACTGCCAGAACTGGACCATCTCCCAGCGATCACCCAAAGAGACACGCAACGTCGACATGATGCCCGAAAAGGTGGTGGCCGCAGCGAAACAGTATCAGTGCCAGTCGATCGCCTACACCTACTCCGAACCGATCACCTTCTACGAATACACCCTGGACACCTCCCGTCTGGCCCATGAGGCGGGCATACGCAACATCCTTGTCTCGGCCGGGTACATCAACGAGAAACCTTTACGGGAGCTGTGCCGTCACATCGATGCGGCCAACATCGACCTCAAGTCGTTCAGCGACGCTATCTACATGAAACTCAACGCCGGCAAGCTGCAGCCGGTGCTCGACGCCCTGAAGATCTTCCACGAAGAAGGGGTATGGCTGGAGATCACCAACCTGATCGTCCCGCAATGGACCGACGACCTGGACATGATCAGAAGGATGTGCGACTGGCTCTATGACAACGACCTGTACAACTATCCCCTTCACTTCTCCCGTTTCCATCCGGCCTACAAGCTCACGCAGCTGCCCCCCACGCCGGTGTCGGTGCTGGAGCAGGCACGCGAGATCGCCCGCAACGCAGGGATACGTTTCGTGTATATAGGCAACGTCCCCGGCGGGAAGGACTACGAGAACACCTACTGTCCCAAATGCCACAAGCTGCTGATCGAGCGGCGGGGCTACTTCATCGCCCAGAACCATATCCGGGAGGGGAAATGTCCCTACTGCGGCGAGCCCATCCCGGGGGTCTGGGAATGATGCCGGAGCACGGCGCCGGCATCTCACCGCTCCACGTTGCGTTTCATCCTTTGCAGTCCGGCCCGCATGACGGGCGTGCCGGCAAAGAGGCGCCGGAACCCCTCCTCATCGAGGCTGCGCCACTCCTCCCGCGTGAGCGTGATCCGTCGCTCATCGGGGTCGAATTCGGGCATGCGGTGCGGCTCGGCCTTGCTGTTCCAGGGACATACCTCCTGGCAGATGTCACACCCGAAAGCCCAGCCGTGAAAGGAGGCAGGTGCCTCTTCCGGAAAAGTCTCTTCCTTGTGTTCGATGGTCCAGTAGGAGAGACAGCGGCGGGCGTCGACCGTACGCTGGGGCAGGATGGCCCCCGTGGGACAGGCCTCCACACAGCGGGTACAGGTGCCGCAGAGGTCCTTCACCTCCTCATGGTCGTAGGCCAGCTCCAGGTCGACCACCAGCTCGCCGAGGAAGAACCACGAGCCTTTGCGGGTGAGGAGGAGGCCGTTGCGTCCCCGCCAGCCGAGGCCGGCACGCCGGGCCAGCTCCCTCTCGAGCAGAGGGGCCGAGTCGACGAAAGCCCTGCCCCGCACGGGGACGAGCTCACGGTCGATCCACGCCAGGAGCTCCTTCAGCTTCCTGCGCACCACCCGGTGATAGTCCCTGCCCCAGGCATACCGCGCGATGCGGGGCACCTCCGGAGCTGCAGGCATCTCTTTCCGCGGGAAATAGTTGAGCAGCACCACGATGACGCTCTTGCTGCCCGGCACCAGCCGCGAAGGATCAAGCCGCTCCTCCACATGACGGGCCATGTAGCCCATGCCCGCATGATGACCCTGCATCAGCCAGCTGAGGAGACGGGCACGTTCCTCCTCCAACGGCCGCGCCGGGACAAAACCGCAGGCATCAAAACCCAGTGCCAGCGCCTTCTCCCGTATCTTCGCCGAAAGGCGGGAAGGAGTCAGCATATCATTATCGATGAGCCGGACCGCCCCATCCGGGCATCACAACATGCCCAGCATGAGCATCGCCTCCTCCGACATCATGCTCTTGTCCCACGGCGGATCGAACGTCAGCACCAGATCAAGCTCTTTGACACCGGGAATGGCTTCAATACTTTGCTTCACCCCGTTGACGATCTGGTCGGCAATGGGACAGTTGGGCGCCGTGAGCGTCATCTTCACCATCACCTTGCCGTCTTCCTTGACGTCGATCTCATAGATCAGACCCAGGTCATAGATGTTGACCTGCGGGATCTCCGGATCGTAGATGTTCTTCAGCGTGGCTACGATCTTGGTCTCCAGCTCGAAGGTGTCAACACCATTCTGCTGGTTCTCCTGGTCCGTTTTTTTCTCTTTGCTCTCGTTGCTCATGGCTCATTTGTTTTTGGCAGAAAGGGCAATGGCATACATTCTGATCTGTTTCACCATCGATGCCAGACCGTTGGCACGGGTGGGTGAAAGGTGTTCCTTGAGGCCGATCCTGTCGAGGAAGGAGAGATCGGCATCGCGCACCTCCTCAGGACGGTGGCCGGAGAAGACACGTATGAGAAGGGCGATGATGCCGCGCGTGATGATGGCATCGCTGTCAGCAGTGAGCACCATCCGGCCCTCCTCGTCAAGGCCGGCATGCAGCCACACCTTCGAGGTGCATCCTTCGATCAGATGGTCATCATCCTTGTATTTCGGGTCGATGGGCGGCAGCTCCCTGCCCAGTTCGATAAGGTAATTGTATTTGTCCATCCAGTCGTCGTAAACACTGAACTCCTCGACGATCTCTTCCTGGATCTCTTTGATGCTGCTCATGGTTTTTCTTTTTTCTTTTTTTGTTGTTATCCGAGCATTTTTGCGGCTTTTCCCACGGCTTCGGCCAGGCGGTCGGCCTCTTCGCGGGTATTGTAGAAGGCGAAGGAGGCCCGTACGGTACCGGGAATGCCGAGGCTGTCAATGAGCGGCTCGGCACAATGGTGGCCGGTACGTACGGCGATGCCCATCTTGTCGAGGAGCATGCCCATGTCGTAGGGATGGATCTCTCCCACGAGGAAAGAGATGACCGAGGTACGTTCACGGGCTCTCCCGAAGATGCGCATGCCGGAGATCTCCTCCAGCCGCTGCAGGGCATAGTCGGTCAGTTCCTTTTCCCATGTCACGATCCTCTCCATGCCGAGGCCGTTCAGGTAGTCGAGGGCGGCAGCCAGAGCGACAGCCCCCACGTAGTGCATCGTCCCCGCCTCGAACTTGAGCGGCGGGTCCTGGTAGGTGGTCTTCTCAAAGGTGACCCTGCGGATCATGTCACCCCCTCCCTGGTAGGGAGGCAGCTCCTCCAGCCAGCGCTCCTTGCCGTAGAGGACACCGATACCTGTGGGGCCGTAGATCTTGTGGCCGGAGAAAACGTAAAAATCGCAGTCCAGCTCCTGCACGTTGAGGATGCCGTGCTGCACGCCCTGTGCGCCGTCGACGAGCACGGGCACGCCGGCGGCGTGGGCCCTGCCGATGATCTCCTTCAGGGGGTTGACGGTACCCAGCACGTTGGAGACATGGGTCACGGCCAGCAGACGGGTCCGGGAGGTGAGCATCTCCCCGAGCAGGTCGAGACGCAGGTCGCCCCGCTCGTCCAGAGGGAGCACCTTCAGACGGGCCCCCTTGCGCTGGCAGAGCATCTGCCAGGGGACGATGTTGGCATGATGCTCCATGGTGGTGACCAGGATCTCATCCCCCTCCTTCACATAACGTTCGCCGAAGGAGAAAGCCACGGCATTGATGGCGGCCGTGGTGCCGGCGGTGAAGACAATCTCATGGTCATGGGCTGCCCCGATGAAACGCCGCACGGTGGCCCGCGCCTCCTCGTAAAGGGTCGTCATCCGCTCGCTGAGATGATGCACCCCCCGGTGGATGTTGCTGTTCTCCCCGGCATAGAGACGGGTCAGGGTGTCGATGACGACCTTCGGCTTCTGGGTGGTGGCGCCGTTGTCGAGATAGACGAGCGGCCGGCCGTACACCTCACGGCTCAGGATGGGGAAGTCGTCACGTATGTGGTCCAACGAAACCATGCTCTTACTTGACATAATCCACCAGGCAGGTATGGCATCGCGGCAGCTCGCCCCGCAGACGACGGTCGACGAGCTCGCGTATACGGTCGCGCAACGGCTCGATGGAGATCTCGCGGATCACCTCGTGAGCAAAAGCATACATCATCAGCATCCGCGCCTCATACTCGGGAATGCCCCGCGAACGGAGATAGAAGAGCGCCTCCTCGTCGAGCTGCCCCACCGTGGCCCCGTGCGTACATTTCACATCGTCGGCGTAGATCTCCAGCTGCGGCTTGGTGTTCATCCTCGCCGTGTCGCGGACCAGGATGTTCTTGTTCGACTGATAGGCCTGGGTCTGCTGCGCTCCCGGCTCCACCAGAATACGCCCTTCAAAGGCCCCGGTCGACTCGTCGTCGAGGATGCCCTTGTAGGTCTGCATACTGGTGCATTGCGGTGCAGCATGATCGATGAAGAGAGAATGGTCCATATGCTGCTGTCCGTCGGTCAGGAACAGACCGTAGGCATAGTTCTCGGCCCCTTCCCCGGCCAGCTTCACATCCAGGTTGTTGCGGATGAAACCGCCATGCAGGGAAGTGGTGTTGATCTTCACACGGCTGCTGCGCTCCTGTTGGATAAAGAAATGGGTGATATCGGTCATGGAGTTGTGTTCGTTCTGTAGACGGGTGATCTCGAACGAGCTGTTCTCACCGATATAGAATTCTTTGAGCGCATTGGAGAGCACCTCTTTTTCCGTGAGGGCATGGTCGCAGATGAGCAGGCTGCCGCGGGCGTTGCTGCCCACGACGATGAGGCTGCGCGGCTGTACCACCACCTCCTCGTCACCGCGGATGAGGTTGACCACCTGCACCGGTTTTTCCATCACCGCCCCGTCCGGCACATAGAGGAAGAAGCCGTCGAGGGCAAAGCTTCTGTTGAGGGCAGCCAGCCCGTCGCGGCTCTCGGCAGGATACTTGTCAAGATAAGGCTCCACCAGGTCGGGCCGTTCGCGGAGGGCCTGCTGCAAACCTCCCGCCAGCACCCCGCCCGGCAGCTCCTGCAGATGATCCTCCTTCTCAAAGAAGAAACCGTTGAGGACGGCATATACCCACGTGTTGAGGGTGGGGATATCGCAACGGAAGATCTCCTCCAGACGGAAATCACGGTGGCCGGGGTCGGTCACGGGACGGTAACCCCGCTGCAGCACTTTGGCCACAGGACTGTATTTGTATCGTTCATCCTTAGTACCGGGGACACCCAGCTTCCTGAACTGTTCCATCGCCCGCGCCTGGATACGGCCCAGCAGCCCTTCGCCCTGCGGGGCGGGAAAACGCTCCAGGACCGACAGGTCGGGACGCACAGGCATTTTTTTCTCGACAACGATCATAGCGTACCGTTCATGCTGTTCTCAAACTCCTCTTTCAGCCAGTCATAACCCGCTCTTCGAGCTCCAGGGCCAGCTCCTTGCCTCCCGACCTGATGATGCGTCCCTTGTACAGGACATGGACGAAGTCGGGCACAATGTAGTTGAGCAGCCGCTGGTAGTGGGTAATGACGATGGTGGCATTGTCGGGCTTCTTGAGGGCATTGACCCCGTTGGCCACGACCCGCAGGGCATCGATGTCCAGACCCGAGTCGGTCTCGTCGAGGATGGCCAGCTTCGGCTCGAGCATGGCCATCTGGAAGATCTCGTTCTTTTTCTTCTCCCCGCCCGAAAAACCTTCGTTCACCGAGCGGTTGGTCAGCTCCGAGTCGATGCCTACCAGTTTTTTCTTCTCCCGCATCAGCCGCAGGAAATCGGACGGCGGCATGGGCTCCAGACCGCGGTATTTGCGTTGTTCATTGATGGCGGTACGGAGGAAGTTGACCATGCTCACGCCCGGGATCTCCACAGGATACTGGAAGCTGAGGAAGATCCCTTTGAGGGCCCGTTCCTCGGGCGGCAGGTCGAGGATGCTCTCACCCATGAAGAGGATGTCCCCTTCGGTGACCTCCACATAGTCCCTGCCCACAATGGCCGAGGCGAGCGTACTCTTTCCCGATCCGTTGGGGCCCATGATGGCATGTACCTCGCCGGCTTTCACTTCGAGGTCGATCCCCTTGAGGATCTCTTTCCCCTCGATATTGGCATGAAGATTCTTGATACTAAGCATTGTTCCGTTGTTTTTCGTTGCTTTTGGTTCCGTTTTATCCTACACTGCCTTCCAGGCTGATCTGCAGCAGTTTCTGAGCTTCCACAGCGAACTCCATCGGCAGTTTGTTGAGCACCTCGCGGGCATAACCGTTGACGATCATCCCGACGGCGTCCTCGGTGGATATACCGCGCTGGTTGAGGTAAAAGATCTGGTCTTCGCCGATCTTGGAGGTGGTGGCTTCATGTTCGACGACCGACGAGGTGTTGCCCACCTCGATGTAGGGAAAGGTGTGGGCACCGCACCGGTCGCCGATGAGCAGCGAGTCGCACTGCGAAAAGTTCCTGGCATTCTCGGCATTGCGGGCCACCTTCACCAGCCCGCGGTAGCTGTTGTTGCTGTGCCCGGCCGAGATACCCTTGGAGACGATGGTGCTCCGCGTGTTCTTGCCCAGATGGATCATCTTGGTGCCGGTATCCGCCTGCTGGTAGTTGTTGGTCACCGCCACCGAGTAGAACTCGGCCGTGGAATGATCCCCTTTGAGGATGGTACTGGGGTACTTCCAAGTGATGGCCGAGCCGGTCTCCACCTGCGTCCAGGAGATCTTCGAATGGTTGCCCTTGCAGATGCCCCGCTTGGTGACGAAGTTGTAGATGCCGCCCTTGCCTTCCTTGTCGCCCGGATACCAGTTCTGGACCGTGGAGTATTTCACTTCGGCATGGTCGAGGGCGATGATCTCCACCACGGCGGCATGGAGCTGGTTCTCGTCGCGTATGGGTGCGGTACATCCCTCCAGGTAGCTGACGTAACTGCCTTCATCGGCGACGATGAGCGTGCGCTCGAACTGCCCCGTATTGGCCGCATTGATGCGGAAATAGGTGGAGAGCTCCATCGGGCTCCGCACCCCCTTGGGGATATAGCAGAAAGAACCGTCGCTGAAAACGGCCGAGTTGAGCGCCGCAAAATAATTGTCGGTATATGGTACCACGCTCCCCAGATACTTCCTCACCAGGTCGGGATATTTACGTATCGCCTCGCTCATCGAGCAGAAGATGATCCCCAGCTCGGCCAGGGTCTCCTGGAAGGTGGTCTTCACCGACACACTGTCGATCACGGCATCGACGGCCACCCCCGCCAGCCGCTCCTGCTCCTCGAGAGGGATGCCCAGCTTCTCAAAGGTCCGCAACAGCTCGGGATCCACCTCATCGAGGCTCTTGGGCCCGTCCTTCTTCTTCGGCGTGGCAAAATAGATGATGTCCTGATAGTCGATCTCAGGAATGTTCAGATGGGCCCAGTGCGGCATCTCCATCTCCTTCCATTTGCGGTAAGCCTTCAGCCGGAAATCCAGCATGAAATCCGGCTCCTCCTTCCGCTTCCAGATCTCCCGGATGATATCCTCGTTCAGCCCTTTGGGCAGGAGATCCATCTCAATGTCACTGACAAAGCCGTACTTATACTCCTGTTCAGTGACCTCTCGCAGTATCTTGTCCTGATCTTTTTCCATATCTTTGTTGTCGATCGGATGAAGAATCTTATTTGTATTTAATCTAAATTAGGATGCAAATATAGGAAATTTTCCGGTCCGATATTCCACCACAGGAAAGGAAAACTACGAAAAGGTTCATCAGATGGCAGATAAAAAAAGCGGTACGGACATTTCGGTGTACGGCGAGTTCGGGCTCATTGAGCATTTGACGGCCCGGTTCCCTTTGAGGAACCGCGACAGCCGCAAGGGGATAGGCGACGATGCTGCGGTGATCGCACCGGGCAGATGGCAGATGGTGGTGACCACCGACCTGCTGCTCGAAGGGATCCACTTCGACCTGGCCTATACCCCCCTGAAACATCTGGGATACAAGGCCATCGTCGTGAACCTCTCCGACGTGTATGCGATGAATGCCGAACCGCGCCAGGTGACGGTATCGGTAGGGGTGTCGTCGCGGTTCAAGGTGGAGCATCTCGAAGAGCTCTATGAAGGCATCCGTCTGGCCTGTGATCATTACGGTGTGGACCTGGTGGGAGGAGACACCTCAGCCTCCTACAGCGGGATGATCATCAGCGTGACGGCCGTGGGCAGGGCCCGCAAGGACGAGCTGGTTTACCGCGACGGCGCACATCCCAACGATGTCATCTGTGTCACGGGTGATCTGGGCGCCGCCTACATGGGCCTGCAGGTGCTGCGCAGGGAGAACAGGATCTTCCAGGATGATCCCTCCTTCCAG
>Ga0256914_1001983_pt1 | contig 17515 bp, 17 predicted proteins | sample HulkmetaG_FD_191571 | JGI IMG/M metagenome (GOLD analysis project Ga0256914, IMG submission 191571) | Hydrothermal chimney microbial communities from Main Endeavour vent field at the Juan de Fuca Ridge, Pacific Ocean - Hulk | ecosystem: Environmental > Aquatic > Marine > Hydrothermal vents ... | reverse complement strand
CTTTTCCCACTCGTCTTGCGTATGTTTAGCCGACATTTTGGCTCCGTTGAAACCGCAAGCTTTTTTAAGTTTTTTGAGATATATTTTTTGTCCCTTTGCGGGATCAGCCATTGCTGAAGTTGAGATCAAAGCGCTTGTTAAAAGACCAGCCGCTACTATGCCTAAAAGTTTTTTCATTGAAGCTCCTTATATAAAATATAAAATGTACGATATTTTATCATAAAAAATCATAATCTTGTTTGAAAAGTAAAAACGATAACGGATAATAATTTTCTATGTTACGCTTTTTCTATAAACCGGCTTTTTTAATCGCTTCGGCTTGATAGTGAGCTATAAGGGGATCGATAATCTCGTCGAACAAGCCGCCTTCCATGATGGCGTCGAGTCTATAAAGAGTCAGACCTATTCTATGATCCGTTATTCTGTTTTGAGGGTAGTTGTAGGTTCTTATCCTTCCGCTTCTATCTCCCGTTCCAACTTGCTCTTTTCTCTCTTTGGCGTCTTTTTCCATCTGCTCTTTCATTTGAAGTTCGTAGAGTCTGGCTTTTAATACTTTCATAGCCTTTTCTCTATTTTTGTGCTGAGATTTTTCGTCTTGGTTGGTTACGACTATACCGGTGGGGATATGCGTAATTCTAACGGCGCTGTCGGTCGTATTTACGGACTGTCCTCCGCACCCGCTCGATCTCATTACGTCTATTTTTATGTCGTTGGGATTTATCTCTATCTCTATATCTTCAACTTCCGGCATTACGGCTACGGTTATTGCGGAGGTGTGAACCCTTCCTTGAGACTCGGTAGCGGGAACTCTTTGGACTCTGTGAGTTCCTCCTTCGTATTTGAGCCGACTGTAAGCTCCTTTTCCTTTTATAAGGACGATGATCTCTTTGTAGCCGTTTAAAACTCCTTCGCTCGAGGAGATGATTTCGGCTTTCCATCCTTTGGATTCGGCGTATCTCATATAAGCTTTGAAAAGATCCGCCACAAAAAGCGCCGCTTCGTCTCCTCCCGTTCCGGCTCTAAGTTCCAGATATACGTTTTTTTCGTCGTTGGGGTCTTTGGGCAGAAGGAGAAGTTTTATCTCTTTTTCGAGTTTCTCTTTTTTCGGCTCCAGCTCTTTAAGCTCCTCTTTTGCGAGTTCCCCGAGCTCGCTATCTTCCAATAAAGCTTTGTTCTCTTCTATGTCATCGCATATTTTTATATACTCCGCCGCTTTCTCTTTGAGAGGTTCGAGTTCCGACTGCTCTTTTGAAAGAGCGGTCATCTTTTTGATATCGTTAACTATTTCGGGAGAACTTAGAAGTTTGCTTATCTCTTCGTATCTTTCCAAAAAGGGTTTGAGTTTTTCTTTCAGCATGTTTTAATCGGGGAAGCGGAGCCGCTCGTTATGCGGCCGTAGAGTTTTTAAGTTTGTTTAATTTTGCGTGAAGTCTGCTTACTCTTCTTGCGGCGGCGTTCTTTTTAAGCACGCCTTTTGAAACGTATTTATGAAAATTTTTGTTAGCTATTTTAAAAGCCTTTTCGGCCGCTTCTATATCTTTCTTCTCTATCGCCTCCAGAACGGCTCTTGTTATGTTTTTTATCCTTGTTTTGTAAAACCTGTTTCTTATCGTTCTTTTTTTTGTTTGTCTGATGCGTTTTTCCGCTGACTTATGATTTGCCATCATATACCTTTTAACGAAATTTTTGATGGTGGATTATATAAAAACTAAAATAAATATTCGCTTAATTTAAGAAAAGATTAATGAATCCCTTTTCGATATTTTTAACCGAAATTTTCTTAATGTAAAAAAAAATATAATAAGACCGATTTTATTGCATATGAAGATTGAAAAATAAAAAAAACGGGGAAAAAACATGGTCTCTTTAATAAAAGAACATTTAAATAAAGGAATTTTTACGAAAAAAAACAAAGAGTATAAAATATATGACGAAAAAGAGCTTTCCGAGCTTATGGAGAAAGTTTTTAAACATAAAGTGTTTAAAACGAGAGAGAACATTCATTCGGTTTTGGTTTTTTATCTGATGGATACGGCTGAGAATTTTTCGTCGGAAGAGGAGACTCAAGAGAGTATGGACGAACTTTTGGATAAGATTTCAAGTTACGTTAGGAAAGGGGACGAAGTGGTTAGAATAGGGGAGAGGGATTTTCTGATTTTGCTTCCCAATACCCAGCTTCAGCAGGCGGAAACGGTTTTAAAGAGAGTAAGACAGATAATTACGGATTTTTTCATAAAAAAAGGTATAGAGATTTGTCCCTATTATAAAATGGTGAAGTTTACTCCTTATACCTCTTTCGATCTGTTTTTAAAGAAGATTTTTCCTGAAAAGATCGGGTAGTTTTATCTTAAACAGCGCCCCGTTTTCGGTATTTTCGACCTCTATTTCTCCTTTGCAGTGATCCTCTATGATGATTTTTGACATATAAAGTCCTATTCCGGTTCCTTTTTTCTTTTTGGTGGAGAAGTAGGGGTCGAAGATTCTATCTATAATGTTTTTGTCTATTCCTCCTCCGTTATCTTTTATCTCTATGATATGGTATCCTTTCTCCTCTTTCGTTCTTATTTCTACGATTCCTTCTTCAATCTTTCTTTCCGTTATCACGTCTTCGGCGTTTTTGATAATGTTTAGTATAACATGCATAACTTCGTTGACGTAAGTTTTTATTTTTGCGGAATCTTTATAGTCTTTTAAAACTTTTATGTTGTGATTTTTTAAAGAGACCTCCAAAATCGATAAAGCCTTCTCTATCATCTCCTTTATGGAGATGGTTTCCGTTTTTTTGTTCGGTTTGAAGAAGTTTCTAAAATCCTCTATCGTATTGGATAGATGTCTCGTATAATCCTCTATCTTTTTCAGATTTTTATCGAAAAACTCTTTATCGTATTGGCCTACGGAGTTTTTGAGTCTCAAACCGGAAGCGGTGGTCGATATGGCGTTTAGAGGCTGTCTCCACTGGTGGGCTATCATGTTTATCATCTCTCCCATTTGGGCGAGTCTCGTATGTTGCATAAGAAGCTGGTCTTTTTTTCTGTTTTTGGAGACCTCTTTTTTGATTCTCTCTTCCAAAGTGTAGTTTAGATTTTGAAGCTCCATCGAAGTTACGTAGGCTATATGGGAGAGTGCTTTTAAACTGTCGTAATGAGAGCTTAGTTTGCTCCAATCTTTTCTATTTTTTATTTTATGAGTTTTGTCGGGAGATTCCGATAGGGCTAAGATGGTCATCGTTTCGTTTAAAAGTTCGTAGTGTCCGGATTTTGTGGTGAAAAACTCTCCGTAAGTAAAAAAACCGGCTACCGGTCCCGCTTCGTTTAGAGGAAGGAGTTCCAATGGAGCGCTCGATTTTAAAAATCTTCTTCTGGACATGCAAGAGTATACGAAAAGCGCTTCTATCGGGTGATTTTCCAAAAATTTTACCAAAGAGTCGGAAGTGTTTAATATGGTTTCTATGTTTCCGTAGGCAAATTGGACTTTCTCTCCTTCGTTAACGTTTCCCGCAAATATTAGCGAACCGTCTTTGGGATCGGCCAAGCAGGCTCTTGCTATCAGATTGTCTCCCTTTTTTATTACGAGAGGAAATTCTATTCCCACGGCCGGCAATTTTTTTGCAAGATCCTCTCCCAAATATTTTTTGTAAAGTTCGTAAGCGGAGATACCGTCTATCTCGTAAACTCTGTTTTTGTCGGATTTCGTTACGATAAACTCTTTTCCTATCGGAACCCAGTCGTATTTGAAAGTGGTGGCGGCTTGGAGATGATTTGAGTCTAACGCTACCGCAACGATTCCGTTATTGGTTATGTTCTCTTTGTCGAAGACGAAAGTTTCTTTCAAAAGTCCGTTGTCTCCGGCCATCCCTCCGGCCACTATCACTTTATGGGTAATCGATTCGAATCCTTTTAAAAGCTCCTCTCCGTTTGTGTTCGTTCCGTCGGAAAATAGTATGAGAGCTTTCGTTTTGTCGCTTATTAATGAAGATGCGAGTTTTTTGCCGGTTTTGAAGCTGTCGTTTTCTTCGTGGTTTAAAAGTATGCTTTTTAAGGAGGTTTTTTTAAATACGGTTACGGAGATTACCGTCTGTTTGGTCAAAATCTTATTGTCTATTATCTCTCCGTCGGTGGTAGTTCCTATGATGACCGCTTGAGGAAGAAGCTCTTTTAAAATCTCTTGGAGAAGAAGGATATATTTTTTGCCGGGATTTCCCGTAAAAATCTGAATTAATATATTATTATATTCATTTAATTTTTTTGAAATAACAAACTCTTTTAACTCGTTTTCATTTGAATATTTTATATTATATACTTCCATGACTTTAAAAACCTTCTTTCCAAGAGTACAAATATTTTTAGCACTTTTTATATTCGGTGCAATAATATTGATTCAAATAAATTGAAGTTTACTTATCCATGCCTTTTGATTTCGTAATTGTAGCATAAGTTTTATTTTTTTTATTTTAAAAATAATATAATCTAAGTAAAAAAAAATATTAAGTTAAATACGTAACATCCATTTTTATTTTTTAAAACGAACGTAAAGTAAAATTAAATTATTTTATGAATTTCTCTTCCTTGAGCCATCCATTTCTCAAGTTCCTCCCACTTTTCCTCTTTTACGAGATCGGAGGCGTAATCTATTTCGTCTCTGAAGGCTTGAAGGGCCTTTAGCAGATTGTCTCTATTTTGTCTGAAAATGTCTCCCCACATTTTGGGAGAGCTTTTGGCTACTCTGCTCATGTCTTTAAATCCTCCGGCGGCGAGGATGAGAATGTTTTCCGGATCTTCCTGTTTCATAACGCTGTTTGCTATCGCGTAGCTTACCGCGTGAGGCATATGGGATATGAAGGCCGCGTGGAGGTCGTGCTCTTTTGCGTCCATAAAAACTATTTTCATTCCTATGTGAGAAAATATCTGTACGGCTCTGTTTTTATGAATCTCTCCGTTTTCTTCGATGTTGCACAAAACCACCATTTTGTTTTGGTATAGGTCTTCTATCGCGGCGGAAGGTCCGAAGTTTTCGGTTCCGGCCATCGGATGGGCGGCTATGAAATTTTTTCTTATCTTTTTAGGAGTGCTTTTTACGATTTTTTCCTTGGTGCTTCCAAGATCCACTATCGTGCAGTTTTCCGGAACGTCTTTTAATTTTTGAAGAGTTTGAATTATTCCTTCCACGGGGACGGCTAAAAATATCATGTCGCATCGTTTGAGCTCTTCGAAGGAGACTATTTCATGGACGAGTTTTCTTTTTAACGCTTCTTCGCAATGGTCTATATCGATATCGTAACCTACGATTTTGGAGACTATTTTGGTTTTTTGAAGGGCGAGCCCTAAGGAACCGCCTATTAATCCGAGCCCCACTATTCCTATTCTCATCGGTCAACCTTTAAACTTTTGAATCGATTCGATAATATTAACTTACTTATCTTTTAATCAAGATTAATCCAAAATTATGGTAATATAACTATTTTTGGTAGAAATATTTAAAAATAGGATAGGGTTTTTTTATGAGAAAGTTTTTACTCGGTTGTACCTCTATGGCGATTTTTTTAAATGCCGCCGATACGGTTAAAGATATTCGTTTCGAAGGGCTCGTTCATATATCCCCCGCGATAGCGAAAGAGATAATAGGCATAAAAAAAGGCTCTCCGATAGATATGGAGAAAATAGACAAATCCATAAAGAAGCTCTTTAAACAAAAATATTTCAAAGATATCTGGGTTACCGAAGAGGACGGAGGAGTTTTGGTTTATCACTTCGTGGAAAAACCCGTGATAGCGAAACTCGATCTTGTCGGTTATCCGGACGAAAAAAAAGAAGAGATTTTGGAGCTTACGGGTCTTCATAAAGGAGACATTTTCGATCTTGAGAGAGTCGAGAGGGCCAAAAAAGCTATCGTAAAGATGTTCGAGCAGAAAGGAATTTACGATACGGTCGTGGAAGTTAAAACCGAAAAGCTCACGGAAGGAAGCGTAAAAGTGGATATCGTTATCCACGAAGGCGAGAACATCATCATAAAAAAGGTCAACCTCGTAGGAAATAAGAGGTTCGATTACGACGATTTCGAGCCTTACATAGCCAATAAAGAGAGAGAGTTTATGGGATGGCTATGGGGGAGAAACGACGGAAAGTTAAGGATTAACGAGCTTGAATACGACCATCTTAGAATAAGAGACGTATATCTTAAACACGGGTATTTGGATGCCGAAGTAAGCTTGCCTTTTCTTAGAACCTTTTTTGAAAATTACAGTGCCGATCTTACCTATAAGATATTTGAGGGGGAACCGTATAAGATAGAGAAATTCGAGATAAGAGATACGCAGGGAGCTTTGGATATAAACCAGATCAAAGGGGATTTGAAACTAACCGAGGGAAAAATTTTCAATGTGGAGAAGCTTAGAAAGGATATAGCCAAAATCCAGGAATTTTATCAAAATCACGGTTATGCTTACGTAAAAGTTATTCCCGATATCAGGCAGAATAGGAAAAACCATACGGCGCAGATAGTTATAAGGGTGGTGCCGGGAGAGAAGGTTTATATTCACGACGTAATCATTTCCGGAAATTTAAGAACCAGAGACAGGGTTTTAAGAAGAGAGATATATTTGGCTCCCGGAGACGAATTTTCGTTGAGGGATTTGAAAGATTCGATAAACGCTTTGAGAAGAACCGGATATTTTAGCGACGTTAAAATTAAAGAGAGAAGGGTTTCCAAAAACGAAATAGATTTGATAGTCAACGTAAAAGAGGCGCCTACCGGTAGCATAGTGGGAGGTATAGGTTACGGAAGTTACGACGGACTTTTGCTCAATGCCAGCATTTCGGACAGAAACGTTTTCGGAAGCGGTATAGAAGTTAGCGCGGAGATAGACTACTCTTCCAAATCGTTAAAAGGAAGACTCCATTTTTACAATCCGAGACTTTTTGATTCCATCTATTCTCTCGGAGGAAGTATTTATAACCAAAGAAACGATTTTTACGATTATAGCGAAAAGACCAAAGGTTTAAACGTCTCTTTGGGAAGAAAGTTCGGAAGATATACGAGCGCTTCCGTTTCCTATACTCTCGAAAAGAGCGAACTTTACGATCTTTCCGATTCATTGAAGGACAATATCTATTATCAGGAGGGAACTTTCGTAAAAAGTGCCTTAACTCCTTCCGTCGTTTATAACAATACCGACGATTTCTATCTTCCAAGACACGGAGTGATAATCGGAGGAAGCGTCGAATACGCCGGTTTGGGAGGAGACGACGAGTACGTTAAGTATTACGGAAACTTTTCATACTTTTTGGGTCTTGAGGATTATATAGATTACGATCTTATTTTAAGATATAAAGCGAGAGTCGGATATATCCAAAAAAACGGCTATCTGCCTTTGAACGAAAAGTTTTATATAGGAGGTATAAGAAGCGTAAGAGGTTATAAATCGGGTTCGTTGGCTCCTAAGAACGAGTCGGGAGATTTAATAGGCGGTAAAAGAATGTTTTCAAACAGCATAGAAGCAAGCATACCTCTTATGAAATCGAGCGGTATGAGACTCGTCTTTTTCGTAGATTACGGAATGATAGGACAGGATAGCTTTACGGAGATAAAAAGAAGCGGAGCCGGAGTGGGGATAGAGTGGCTATCTCCGATGGGACCGATGCAGTTTTTCTATGCCAAACCTCTTGACGATAAAGAGGGAGACAGACCTTCTTCGTTCGAATTTATCATAGGAAGAAGATTTTAAGGTTTAGGGTATGAAAGATTTTCTTGAGGCGATGAATTTTAGACACGCTTGCAAGCTGTTTGACGAAAATAGAAAGATTCCTAAGGAGGATTTTTTATATGTGCTTGAAGCCGGAAGACTCTCTCCGAGCTCTTTCGGGATGGAGCATTGGAGGTTTTTGGTAATTACCGATAAAAGCTTGAAAGAGAAACTAAAGCCTCTTTGCTGGAATCAGGCTCAAATAACCACTTGCAGTCATCTTCTCGTGATAAAAGCCGTAAAGGAAGCGCTAAAGCCCGATAGCGAATACGTTAAAAAAATGTTTCTAAGAAGAGGGCTGGATGAAGAATCTACGAAGGCTTATATGAAAAAGTACGCCGAATTTATGAGCGATAAGCTTGATGAGGAGAAGCTGTTTTGCTGGAGCGCCAAACAGTGCTATATCGCTTTGGCGAATATGTTGACCGCCGCCGCTTTTAAGGGGATAGACAGCTGTCCCATAGAGGGCTTTGAAAAGGAGAAGGCGGAACGACTTTTGGGTATCGATACCAAAAAGGAAGAGATAGCCGTTTTGGCGGCTTTCGGATATAGAGTAAATCCTCCGTCCGAAAAAAAGAGACTCTCTTTAAAAGAGATCGTTGAGTTTATTTGAGAGTCTCAAACTCTATTTTCAAATCGAACGGATTTTCAAGCTTTTTTACGCACTCTTTCGATAAAAAGAGCTCCTCTTGGCTCTTTATTTTTAAAACTTCGCCGTCGAGCCGAAACTCCACTTTGCTTTTTTGCAGATTTTTGGTTAGGCATTTCGAAAGGGCGAGGATGAAAGAGAGGGCGTTTAAGACCTCTTTTTTCGGAATTAGAGGCGAGTAGAATTTCAAATCTTTTTTTGAAAGAAGTTTTTTCCCTTGATATTTTACGGTTAGGGCTATCAGGGCTTTCTCTTTGTGAGAGATTTTGTAATTTAGTCCGTTTAGTATGAGATAGAAGGCGTGTTGGTTGTTTGCGAAGAAATTTATTTTCGTTCCGATGGATGAGAGTTTTGCGGATATCGCCAAAAGCTCTTCATATCTATTTTCGAGCCGGTGAACGGGAAGAAGGGTTCTGAAAAGTTTTTTGGATATGTTCGCCGCAAAAGCGTCGTTTTTTTGAAAAAGAGAAAAACGATCCGTCAAACTTCTTACGTCGGGATTGAAATTTGCCGGAAATCGATGATTGGCGTTTCTTAAAAGATCGCTTAAATATACTCCTTCCCTTATTCCGACTCCGCTGGTTATAACCTTTTTCGCTTTAAAGTATTCCAAAATGGCGGAGAAGATCAAAGCGCCTTCTCTTATCGTATCGTGTCTGTCCTTTTTTATTTTAAATTTTTTAAGTTCCGAGATTTCGCATTCGTATATTTTTTTAAAAGAGGGTAGGGCGTCTTTTGCTTTGTATTCGAATCCGTGAAGAGAATTTATGGGATAATCGGAAGGCATTATCGTTTTCGAAAGCGCTCTGATGCTTCCTCCTATTCCCAAAACCGTATCGCATATAAGCTCTTTCGGAAGTTTTTTGAGTTCTTCAAAAATATACTCTTTTGCTTTTTCTATGTTCAAATCGTTTTCCGAAAAGAGCTCTTTAAGTCGGACCGTTCCGAGTTTTAGAGAGTGAAGTTTGAGTATCTTTTGCTCTTTTATCAAAGCGAATTCGCAAGAACCTCCTCCTATATCTACCGTTACCGCGCATTTTTGAGGATATAGAAGATTATTAACGGCCACCGCTCCGAAATAGGCCTCTTTTTCGCCGTCTATGATTTTGATCGATAATTTAAGCTCTTTTTTTACCCTGTTTATGAAAGCTTTTCCGTTGGGAGCGTCTCTTAATGCGGAGGTGGCTATGCAAAGAGTCTTTTTGCATTTTAGGTTTTTTATAACTTTAGTAAATTCTTTTAAGGCCGAAAAGGTTCTTTGCATCGGAATCTCTTGAAGGAAGCCGTTATTTAAATAGGCTCCTTCGGAGATTCTCGCTTTGCTTTTCGTTTCGTATAACAGATAAAAACCGTAACGGCTCGTTTTTTCGTAAACGGCAACCCTTACGGAATTGGAGCCGATGTCTATTACGGCCGTTCTTTTTGCCAAAAACTTACTCTTTAGAACTTAGTTGTTGAAATTTCAGTTTGAGTTCTTCGACGGTTTCTATATTGTTAGGATCCGGAATGATGCAATCTACCGGACATACCGCTACGCATGAAGGTTCGTCGTAGTAGCCGACGCATTCGGTGCAGATGTCCGGATCTATGATGTATATCGGATCGGATTCTTCTATCGCGCCCGTAGGGCATTCGTCTCTACAAGCATCGCATGCTATGCACTCGTCGGTTATTAGTAGTGACATGTTACCTCTCTCTGATTTGATATAAGTTCAGAGGAATTTATACACTATTATTGCTTTAACAAAATTTAAATTCTATTTATTGAATTTTTTATAAGAGTTTTTTATTACGATTCGAATCTAATTTTTAATGTTTGAAGGGCATTGGCTTGAAGAGGGGATAAATAGATATGCTACGGCTCCGCTTTGTCCGTCGGTTCTGTTTTTTATGCCTATTTTGGCTCCTATCGCGTCGGCCGCGGATTTTGCCAAAAAGAGTCCCAAACCGGCTCCGCTTTTGTTTCCTATTCTTTTAAAAGGCGCGAAAAGATCCTGTTTTTCGTCTATTCCTATTCCTTCGTCTATAACCTCTATCATAAGTCCGTTCTCTTTAGGGTAGCTTTTTATCGTAATCTTTTTGTTTTCGGGAGTGAATTTGATGGCATTTTGGACGAAGTTTTGAAGTATGTGAATAAGGAGAGTTTTCTGTATCAAAAGACAATATTTTTCGGGTTTGAAATCCGTTACGATATCTTTGCCTTCTCCTCTTGCGAGCATTTTAAAATTGTTGGCTCTCTCTTTTAAAAATTCTATGATGTCAAGTTCCACGGGATTTTCAAACTGAGCTCCCTCCTGTCTTCCTATCTCCAAAATCTGACTTATCATGTTGTTCATTTCGTTTATTGTTTGATTATGGAGTTTTAACACCTCTATATATTTTTCCGGCTCTCTTTTTTTTATCAAGGTTACTTGATTTTTCGTTTTCATAACGGCAAGAGGAGTTTTAAGTTCGTGGGCTATTCCTATGAAAAGCTCTTTTTGATATTTTATGAAAGTTAAAATTCTGTCTATGAGTTTGTTGATACTCTCTCCGAGAGGTATGAACTCGTCCGGCAGACTTTTTATGTCTATGTGTCTTAGGAAATTTTCGTTCATTTTTGCAAGTTTATCGGTCAAAAGGGTAATCGGACTTAGGATGTTTTGAGTCAGAAAGAGAGAGTAAAACACTATAAAACCTAAAATCATGATATTGGCCATGATTATGGCTCTTAATATTCTGTTAAATATCTTTTCCGTATCGGTGATATCTTTGGAAGCCATTAAAAAAGTGGCTTTTTTCGGGTTTAGAGGGTAATATAAAATGAGATAGGTTTTTTTTCCTATTACCGCCTGTTCGAAATAGTACTTTTTCCCTTTGCCGGGTCTTACGACGACGTTAAACTTGATACTTCCGACCTTTTTTTTTAAATTTAGGGCGGAAAACGGATATTTGAAACTTATGTTCTGATAAAAGTTTTTTTTAGCTATTTCCGTTTCTCTTAGGAGATCGTTGCTTAGATCTTCGTATATCGTGATTTTTATATAGTTGTAGAGAAGAACGGAGAAGATTACAATTAGAGCCGCCGAAGCGACTACTAATTGAATGATAAGCTGGCTTTTTATGCTCGTTTTGGAAAGCAAAATCTATAGCCTCTTCTTCTGACTGTCTCAATCGTGGAGATATTGAGAGGCTTGTCCATTTTTTGTCTGATTTGGTTGATCGCTACTTCTATAACGTTAGGAGTTACGAGTTCCGGTTCCTCCCAGATGGCGTCCAATAACTGTTCTTTGGATACTATTTGATCGCTGTGTCTTGCAAGATGAGTTAAAACCTCGAAAGGTTTTCCTTTAAGTTCGATCTCTTGACCTTTGTAGGTTATTTTCTCTTCGTCCGGATCGATTATGAGATCGTCTATTTTAATGACGTTAGTACCTCCGAATCTCAATCTCGCCTCTATTCTCGCCACCAAAACTTCGAAATCGAAAGGTTTTTTGATATAGTCGTCCGCTCCCGCTTTCAAAGCTTTTATCTCGCTTTCTCTGTCGTCTTTTGCGGAAAGAACGACGCACGCGGTTCTCGGAGATTTCTGTTTTACGTAAGTTACCAGATCCAATCCGTCGCCGTCGGGCAACATCCAGTCGGTTAAAACGAGATCGTAATTTCTTATGCCTATGTAATATTCGGCATCTTTATAGTTTTCGGAACTGTCGGTTTGATAACCGAATTCCTGAAGTCCCTCGGCTATTGTTTTGTTTAAGGTAACTTCGTCTTCAACGATTAGTATCCTCATTGACCAATCCTTTGTCTTTAAGTTTTTTAGAAAGTATAGCATAATTTTAGCTGAATTTAAACAAATTTTAATGAAAAATTAATATTTTTTTTGAATTTCCACGCCTACAACGCAGTTTTTGAGGATATTAGGTTTAGTTATTTTTACTTTCAGGTAGGAAATGGGAGGAAATTTCTCTTTTAAAGTTTCGGCCAAATCTTGAAGCGCTTCCTCTATCAAAAAGAACTTTTTTTCTACTATTCTGTCGGAGACGAAGTCGGCTATCTCTTTATAATCGAGATAGGTTTTTGAAAATTCGTATTCGATTTCCAAATCCATCACGATCTTTTGCTCTTTTTCTCTTTCGAAATCCAAGATGCCCATGACGGCATCTACGGTTAGATTCTCTATGTATATTTTAAACAACTCTTTTCTCCTCTCCTTTTAGGAGTCTTACGATGTTGGGAATATGTTTGTAAAAGATTATGGCCGCGATGATGATTATCGGCGCGTGAGTGTGAATGACGGGTATGTCGGGATGTATTATAAAAGAGGCCGTCAATAGAGTCAAAACGCCTATCAAGGAGGATAAGGAGGATATTCTTAGCGTTTTGGCCGCTATAAACCAGGCCGCGAGGGCTATTAGAGTTTCGATAGGTAACATGTAGAGTAAAACTCCCATTCCGGTTGCGACTCCCTTTCCCCCTTCAAATTTCAGATAAGGGCTGAAACAGTGTCCCAAAACCGCTAAAACCGCTATCGCCCATTTGGTCTCTTCGCTAACTCCCATTAAAGTTGCCGCCGCTAAAACCGAAACGCCTTTTAAGGCGTCCAAAACGAGAGTCGCGATCGATAGTTTTTTGGCCAATGCCGGATCTTTTTGTTTTAAAACTCTCAAAACGTTCGTTGCGCCTATCGCTTTGCTTCCCTCTTTGGTGATATCCACGTTTGCGAAGGTTTTTGCCAAAATCAATCCGAAAGGGATCGCTCCTATGAGATAGGCGGCTAAGTAGAATGCCAAATTTATGTTCATTTTTTCGTATCCTAAAAAGCGTTTTAATTTCATGCGGATTGTAGCGAAAAATTTTTTATATTGCGGTTAATAAAACAAATATTATAAAATTTTATATTGCGATATTTCGTAAGGGTTCGATTAAATGGTATAATTCAAAAGATAAAGCAAAATCGTAAAGGAATTTTTATGACTGAATCCAAAGTAATTGATCAAGAGAAAATTAAAGAGGAGATAAAAAGACTGAAAGAGGAGCTAAACGTTACGATAGTGGCTCACTTTTACCAAAAAGACGAAGTCTTTTATATGGCGGATCACTCGGGCGATAGTTTGCAGCTTGCCAAAATCGCCGCGGAGGATAAAAATCCTTATCTGATTTTCTGCGGAGTGGCTTTTATGGGAGAGAGCGTTAAGATACTCGATCCTAAAAAGAGAGTCTTTATGCCGAGAGTCGCGTGCTGTTCGATGGCGAAAATGATAGATGTGGAATACTACGATCAAAACGTAAAGATTTTGGAAGAGTCGGGAATAAAAAAAGAGGATATTTTGCCAATCACCTATATAAACTCTTCCGCCGCCGTTAAAGCGAGAGTGGGGGAGATGGGAGGATACGTCTGCACCAGCTCAAACGCCAAAAAGATTATAGAGAAGGCTTTGGAAAGCGGCAAGAAGATACTTTTCGTTCCGGATAGATGTTTGGGACAAAACGTTGCCAATATGATGGGACTTAAGTCCGCCGTTATCGGAGAGGCTGAAGAGGAGGAGCTGAGAGAGGCTCCGATAGTTTGTTACAACGGTTTTTGCTCGGTTCATCAACTTTTCGAGGTGGAGGACGTGGAGTTTTACAGGAACGCCTATCCCGGAATAAAGATAGCCGTTCATCCCGAATGCAAGCCGGAAGTTTGCGCTTTAGCCGATTTCGTCGGATCTACGAGTCAGCTTATAAAATATGTAAATTCTCTTCCTAAAGAGCAGAAAGTCGCCGTCGGAACGGAGTATAATCTCGTTCATAGAATGAGAAAGGAAAACACCTACGTTCTCTCTTCCACGAAACCGGAGTGTCCGACGATGAACGAAACGACCCTGCAGGATCTTTACAATACTCTTTTGTCCGTAAAGGAGGGAACTTTCCACAACGAGATTCACGTTGACGAAAATACGATAAAATGGGCTAAAATCGCTCTTGAAAGGATGTTTGAGATATGAGAATAAAAGAGCTTATAAGAGAAGCGATTTTAGAGGATATAGGAAGAGGGGATCTCTTTTCGATAGTTAGCGACAAAAGAAAGGTTCAGGCGAAAGTGATAGCCAAAGAGGAGGGGATATTAGCCGGAGTCATTTACGTAAAAGAGCTCTCTTTTATGGAGCATATAGACATAGAGTTTCTAAAAAACGACGGAGATCACTTAAAACCGGGAGATATAATCTGTTATGTCAGAGGAGAGGTCGATAGAGTTTTGATGTACGAGAGAGTGATTTTGAACTTTCTTATGCACGCAAGCGGAATAGCGACAAACACTTATCACTACGTCCAGATAGTCAAACCTTACGGCGTTAAGATGCTCGATACGAGAAAGACTCGTCCGGGACTTAGAATCCTTGAAAAATACGCCGTCAGATGCGGAGGGGGAAACAATCACAGACTCGGTCTTGACGATTGTTTGATGCTGAAAGATACCCATTTGGCTACGATTACGGATCTGAAAGCTTTCGTTCAAAAAGCCAAATCGAAAATCCCCTATACCGCAAAAATAGAGATAGAGTGCGAAAGCGTGGAGATGGCCGAGAGGGCTATGGACGCCGGAGCCGATTTGATTATGTGCGATAATATGTCTTTGGCGGATATAAGAAGAGTCGTGGAGATAAGAAACGAAAAATATCCTCATATTCTCATAGAAGCGAGCGGAAATATCGTAAAAGAGAATTTAGAAGCTTATGCCAAAACGGGAGTTGATGCTTTAAGTAGCGGAAGTTTGATCCACAGAGCGGTTTGGCTCGATTTTTCGATGAGGATAGAAGAGTAGTTTTATGCCGGACGATCTGGAGAAAACCGAAGAACCCACCCCCAAACGGATCGAAGATGCCAAAAAGGAGGGGAACGTTCCCCGCAGTATGGACGTTAACAGTTTTTTGACGTTGACGTTTGCGGTGGTTACGACTCTCTTTTTCTTCTCATTCATTCTCGAGAGACTGAAATCGATTTATATTTACTATTCCTCTTTTATCGGGGATGAGATAACGAAAAAAAGCGTTATCTCTTTTGCGATAGAGGCTTTCAAAGAGATGGGGCTTATGATTTTGCCGATAGCCGTCGTTACCGCGATAGGAGGCATACTCGCCGCGGTTATACAGTTTGGGTTTATTTTCACCACGAAACCTCTTATTCCGAATCTTAATAAAATCAATCCCATAAACGGTCTTAAAAATCTCTTTTCCGTAAAGAAGCTTATAGAGGGAGCGAAGATAGTTTTAAAAGTGGCCGTCGTTTTTGCGATAGCGTTTTATTTTCTGCTCTCTTTCGTGAAAGAGTTGCAAAGCGTGGTTATGCTTGATTTCGTTTATCAGCTTCTTTGGCTTAGAGATAAAGCGGTGATTTTGATAGCGGTTTTGTTGCTTTTGTTTATGATTTTCGCTTTGGCCGATTTCGTTATCGTTAGATTTCAATATTTTAAAAGCCTTAGAATGAGCAAACAAGAAATAAAAGACGAGATGAAACAGATGGAGGGAGATCCGCAGATAAAAGCCAGAATCAGAAAACTTCAGATGGAGATAGCCAAAAAGAGGATGATGCAGGAGGTCCCTTCGGCGGACGTCGTAGTTACGAACCCGACTCATTATGCGGTGGCTTTGAGATACGATAAAACCAAAGAGAGCGCTCCGAGAGTCATAGCAAAAGGGATCAATCATCTCGCTTTGAGGATAAAAAAGATAGCCGTTGAAAACGGGGTGCAGGTTGTCGAAAATCCTCCTTTGGCCAAAGAGCTTTATAAAAGTTGCGAGATAGACGAAGAGATACCGCAAAAACTTTATCAAGCGGTTGCGGAAGTTTTGGCTTACGTTTATAAAACGGCTAAAAAAGGGAAAGGTTAAGTTATGATATGGGCGGTAGGAGACGTTCAGGGGTGTTTTGACTCTTTTATGAGACTTCTTGAGAAAATAGAGTTTGATTTTAAAAAGGATCGGCTTTGGCTGGTAGGGGATTTGGTTAACAGAGGTCCCAAAAGCAAAGAGGTTTTGGAGTTTGTGTATGAAAATCAAGATTCGACGGAAGTCGTGTTGGGCAATCACGATATCGCTCTTTTGGCGGCTTGGTGGGGGCTTAAGAAACCGAATCCCTCTTTGGAAAGCGTTCTTGAGGATGGAAGAAGCGATGAGTGGCTGAGATGGCTTTGCGAAAGAGGTTTTTTGCATATCGACGAGAGCGTCGGATACGCGATGGTTCACGCCGGAATCGCTCCCGCTTTCGATATTGAAAAAGCGAGTTTTTATAATGAGGCGTTGAAAAAGAGAATAAGCGGCGAAGGTGCGAAAGAGTGGCTTAAGGAGATTGGAAAGAGGAGGGGAGTGAGGTTTGAAGGGGACGAAACGGAGAGGGAAAGTTACGCTTTGAACTCTTTCATAGCGATGCGTTTTTGCGAAAAGGACGGAACTTTGAATCTAAGCTATAAACTCTCTCCTTCAAAAGAGAGCGAAAAGATGGGGCTTTATCCGTGGTTTGAGTGTCCGAATAGGAAGAAGTTGGATTTGAGGGTAGTGTTCGGGCATTGGTCCACTTTAGGGTATTTAAAAAGAGATAAAATCCTCTCTTTGGATACGGGGTGCGTCTGGAGGAGAAAACTTACCGCCGCATCTATTGAGAAGGAACCTAAAGTCGTTTGGGTGGATTGTCCGGAGGGGATTTTAATAAAATAAGTTTTTTCTATGTTTTTATTGATTATAATCGCCGTTTTGCAAAGAGTTTTAAAAATAATAGTTTAGGAGAATGAAAAATGAGCATAAAAGAGTTTATGACGAACGATCACAGAGAATGCGACAATTTATACGCTCCTTTGGAGGAAGCGATAAATAAGGGAGATTTCGAGAGGGCTTTGGAGCTTTATATGCCTTTTAAAAATGCGATGCTAAGGCATTTCGATATGGAAGAGGAGGTTTTGTTTCCTAAGATGGAAGAGTTTATGGGAGGAGGCGAAGGTCCCATCTACGTTATGAAGATGGAGCATAATCAGATAAGGAGCGTTATAGATCAGATAGGGGAGGCGATAAACGAGAAAAATCAGCAAAAGGCGCTGGGACTCGGAGAGACTTTTATGATTTTGACTCAACAGCACAATATGAAAGAGGAACAGGTGCTTTACAATATGGCCG
>Ga0256914_1001982_pt1 | contig 17522 bp, 23 predicted proteins | sample HulkmetaG_FD_191571 | JGI IMG/M metagenome (GOLD analysis project Ga0256914, IMG submission 191571) | Hydrothermal chimney microbial communities from Main Endeavour vent field at the Juan de Fuca Ridge, Pacific Ocean - Hulk | ecosystem: Environmental > Aquatic > Marine > Hydrothermal vents ... | reverse complement strand
ACGGGCCCATTAATTCGGGGAAGTCGAGTTTGATGGATGAGGTTGTGAGGAGGTTAACCAGCGATTACGTGGTGTTTTTCGTCGATCTGAGAACACAGGTTGTCAGCGATGTTGAGGAGTTTTACGATGTACTCTTCAGCTATGATGCTGGTTTGAGGGGTAGTATAACAAGGTTCAGCGATGTAATCTCTCAGCTCATATCTTCAGCTATCAAGATGTACTCTGGATTTCCACTACCGGAAGATTTAATTGAGAGAGTGTTACGCAAAAACAGGCCTAAAAATGCATTCAATTACATCTTTACAATTCTGAAGGAGCTTAAATCCAGAGGAAAGAGAGCTGTGATAATCATGGATGAAATCCAGACTATCGGCGATCTTAAGATTGACGGGCTTTTAATTTACGAGCTTTTCAATTTCTTCGTTACGATTACAAAACGCCACCACCTGTCCCACGTCTTCGCAGTCACATCTAACTCCCTGTTCCTTGAGAGGGTTTACAGTGAGGCTATGCTGCATGGGAGGTGCAGGTATTTGTTAGTGGACGATTTTGATTACGAAACTACTGTAAAGTTCCTAAAGAAGTACAGGTTTAAAGAGGAGGAGATTGGGCTTGTTTGGGAGTACTTTGGAGGGAAGCCTGTGTATCTTGTGGAGGCTGTGAGGGAGAGGGAGAGGATAGGGGAGTTTTGTGAGGAGCAGCTAAGGCTGAAAGTTACAGAAATTAAGTCGATGTTGAAGAGATTGAAAGAGCTTGGTGATAGTGTGGTTATTGGTGGAGAGGAGTATGAGGTTAAATACAGCAATGTAGTTTCAGCCCTTAGCATGTTTAAAGATGTGGAATCTGTTCCTCTTGAAGCAATAGATGAAGTTACCAAACACTATCTGGTCAGATCTAACGTGATGTTCGTAGAACCTCTTGGTGGGGTGATTAGACCTCAATCCAGACTTGATCTGATGGCCATAAGGAGAATTTTGTGAAAAGTACTCGAAATTCGTGTTTTTCCATCTTCTTGCTGTCCTTTTTGAACGTTCTTGTGCGATCATCTATAAAGCCAATTACGATCAGAGATAGCAAGATACCCGCTTTTTTTTCATGTCGTCCCCCTACCTACAATCTTAGAGCTTCATTTCCTCTTTTTAAAAGGACTCTTAAGCTAACGACGAAGATCAAAAGCCAGCTTGCAAGAGTAATGAAGGAATAAATTGTCCTTAGAACGAGTGAAAACGCAAACCATTCGAGGATGAAAATGGGGGAGATCAGCGCAAGTATTTTTGCTACCGTTTTGTAGTTTGTTTCTCCTTTTGACAGCTTGTATAAACCAATGCTTAAAAACATTATAACTGAATAGGCGATAACGCTATTCGAATCGGCTTCTTGAGAAATTGAATACGAAATTGCTTGAATTAGAAACACTGAAGAAACTACAGAGAGAAACAGAAAGAAATTTTTTAAATTTGGTTTATATTCCATTTTATGAACAAATTTAACACGTAGAAATGCTATTGCGACTGAAACTATACCGGGAAAAATTATTGCAAGTAGCGGTCCCGCTATACTTATATTCTGCTTTAGAAAATCAACGCTTAGAACGATTGCAGCCATTAGAAACATTAACGGGAAGTAATAAATGGAGAAACTCGCGAACAGTTCCCTTTTGAATAGTTCGTAAGCTACATTTCTCTTGGCATCGTCTTTCTTAGCATTCATTCACTTCACCCTAAGGACTACAGATCGTACCAGTGTTTCCTAAACCACATGTCGATTTTCGTATGCCCTTTTCCGGTTATCCAACCTTTACCGCTTGCGATGATTTCGTCAACTCTGCAACCACAATATTTCTTACCGTTATAGATCGGTTCGAAGAGTGAGATTCCAGAACAAACGGTCATATTCACTCTGATCGTTAAGTTGTGCGATGCGTAAAAGGACGCGATGTAGTTTATAATTCTAATAGTCGCGCCAAGCTCCTTAAACGTTTTTTCGTCCGTTATGTTTGACGGTTTAATTTTTACTTCCGTGTTGACTTCCGTAACCGGAAAATCGAAGAGTTCGTGCCCTTTGAAGATTATTTTTGAGCCGTTTATACGTTTAATACGAAGTTCGAGCATTTTCCCGTATTTCGTATTGACCACTCTGTATTCCCATCCGTCTCCGAACTCGACTCCCTTGTATTTGAATATCGGCCTATCCTTGATGTAAATCATCGGCATAAGGATCGTTACGTTCGTAGCCTTCCCTATTACTACCGCTTCCACATCGTATCCCCTCGGCGGTCCCCAAACCACGGTTAGCGACCAGTACACGAACCATGTAACGCCGACGATTGCGAGAACAGCTAAAATAATTTTCCACTTTTTCATATAAATCATCTCGGTCCCTCTTTTAGCCCCTCCTTGAATTTTTCGTACAATAACAGGACGTATCCGAATGTGAATACTGCCAACCCGATAAAAGTCAAGTACTTCCAAATTGGTGACCAGTACGATCTCACGATCGTCCCACAAACGTATAGGATCGCGCTAAACCCGATGGAGTAGGCTATGACTTTTCCAAATTTCTCTAACCTTAGCGCTTGTTTAATCAGGCTGAAAGTAAATGCCAATAGAATTATCAACGATAGCGAGTGTGCGACCACGCTAAACGAATCCATCGCCTTCGAACATGTTTCGTTTAACCATTTGAGAATATCAAAGCTAAAATTGACAGTCAACTTCATTTCGTCACCTCAAACGTTGTCCTCTAACAAATTATGTCGATTCTACATAAATATCTTCTGACCATATATTCTAAATAATATATTCAGTATTATATAACTAAATTATAATTTGCAAAATATGGTCAGAAAAATTAAATACAAATATTAACATAATGCAGAACATGAGATTTGTTGCTCTATTGCTACTATTTGCAATTCTGCTAACAATACTAGCTGTAAACGCCAAGAAAATTGATGGCGGGAAAATTTCAATTCAAACCATATACAACACAGTAACACAGGGAGAAACAGACTGGTACTGTAAATATATAAAACATTCATTCCAGCCGATAGATGTTGAAGCTCGTAAATACTTGGTACATGAACGATCTTCAAAGGAATTAAATAATTTTACTAAATATTTAGTAAAGAAGTATAATAAGAGATTAGATGTTATCATAAATAAGTTAGAATATATCGCTGGTAAAAATATAACTCAAAAAGAAAGAGAGACTCTCAAGTATCTACTAATAAGAGAGTACCTAAGCAAAATTGATCAAGAACAAGGATTTAACACTACTTTCAAAAGAGTAATTGTGAAACTGATTCCGATTAACATTTACAGAATTTCCGGATATATTTACAGAATTTATTATGCCCCTCTGAGTACTGATATACCGTATCCCATATATTACTGGATACAGGTTTATCCGGACGTTTATGGAGGTAAGGGAACAGATGACGCGGGAAATAGCTACAACGTTAACGGAAATAACAGCCTGTATAAGGTTACTGCCGAATATACCACGAATTACGTTAAGTATACGTTGTACTTTTATGACGAAGACCATCCAGATCCAACATTGGATGCAATTTATGATGCCTGGAGACAGATATGGTACGGCAGAATTGAGGATGTAGAGAGCTTTACGATACAGAATGGTGTGATAAACTTCGATGATATCTGGGACAATAATAAGACGTATGCGGAGTGGTGGGGACAACATGGTGATAAAACACGCAACTATACTAGCAACACCGTAGTATACGTTAGCAATGTTTGGAACCACGCCATGGATACCTTAGACAAAAATTCCAAGATGAATAAAGTCTGTTGGTATACGTCTTGGTCCTAAAAATTTTTATTTTTAGTCGATGAATTGGTGTTAATTATGAAAATTTATAGGTAATGCTACGATACTGTTGATGAGTTATGATAATGGATCCACAGTCTAAGTGAGTTTTCGAGCATTTCGAAGGATTTAGAGAATCTTAGAGTTTTTCTTGTGAGACGAGGGTTATCGTTTCTCAGAGTCAGAAACAATCGTTCTATGTGGTTAGTTCCTCCTCTTTTTACTATTCTTTGCTTATAGGGGATTAAGTTGTAAGCATCCCATCGATCTGTGTAAAATGTAGCCTTACGTTTGACTTTATCGCTAATTCCGTCCCATAATCGTTTGAATGTATCAATGGAGCGATCACCTATGGCATAACCGATAACTTTACGAGAATTAACCTCTAAAGCTAACCAGATCCATACTTCATTTTCTCTACTTCCAACAAAAGTCCACATATCATCTAATTCAACAACGGGATTATCATGATCTATTTCATTCCTCAGATTCTTTTTTTGAGAATTCTCTAACCCAAGCTATTACAGTCGTTTGTGATATCTTAAAAATCCTACTCGCTTGCCTTATCCCCACTCCTTCTTTCACCACAGCCCTAACTACCATCTCCTTAAATTCTTCAGGATAATTCCTCGGCTTTATTGGATTTAAAACAAACGTCCTCCCGCATCCCTTACACTTATACCTCTGCCTCCTCTCCCCCGATTTCGTGAAATAATGCCCCATCTTAACCACTTCCATCGACTTACAGTGCGGACATATCATCACCTAATTATACACTTAAGAGAATATAAACGTTACTGTAGCATTACCTATTTTGTTATATTCTTTCCAATGTAGTACACTGGTATCGAATTGTTTATCTTTTCATATTGTTTTTCTACATTTTTCATTGCTAACGCCTCAGTTGCTGTCGCCATTGCAATATAGCTGACCGTAGCTAACATTATCAATAGACCAAGCAGCCTTGTATTCATTTTCATCTTATCACCTCTTCTTAAAATTATATTCGTAACCCTATTCTATAAGTATTTTCTGACCATATATTCAAAATAATATATTTAATATTAAATAATCAAAAATATAATTTGCATGATATAGCTATAAGATTTATATAGTGATTTGTTTTACATTAGTATAATGTAATAAAATCTTAACAATATAAATAGTACAAGAAAACGATTAAGATTTCATTAAAGATCTTATCATTAAGACAAATTAGCTTGCGTAACGGTTGACTTTTCAAAAGATAAAATTTTTAAAAGCTATATTTCGTTTACACTGTTATCGTACAAGGCAACCGTGAAGTCTATATCGATAGTCTTCGTGTCCGTCCACCACCACACTTGCTTCTGCAGCTCTACCTCGAAATCGTGGTCTACTATCATCGGCAACACTCCACCAGATTTGGTGGGATCGAGCAGTCCTATCGACGATGGTTCTACGGTATAGGTCACATCGCTCTTTGAATCTGGAATTTCGTGTACAGTCTTAACATATCCCGTATCTGGAGATGTTTGATCGATCCATTTGATCACAAGACCTCCCTGAACGCTGTAGCTCACAGTTGCCGAGGCAACTACAACAGGTTCTTCCCCTTGAAGTCCAGCTGAGGCCGTTAACGTGTATGTTATTTGGGTGTTGGATCCCTCATTTTTCGGTCCCCAGTCGTGGAGAACTTGTCCGCTCCAAACGTTGGTATTCCAGTCGGTGACCGTTATGAACTTCTTAGGGGAATAACCGTCGTAGCCTACGGCCGAATGCTGGGGTAACGCCAAGAAGAATCTATACGTTTTACCGCCCACCTCGGTTTTTGCAATGTAGTAATCCACCTTTACGCACTCCTTACCCGTATCGTCCGAACTTTCAGTTTTCCATCCGATGTATCCTATGTATTGGAAGTTCTTTATATTGGTCGAAGCGGATCCGACTTTTAAGATCGTGGCTATGTCCTCGGCCGGATGGCTGGTTCTCTCGACTATAAAGATGCCGTTAGGTCTGTAGGATAGAACGACGATTTCGGCTTTCAGCAGTCTCTTATCGAATTCAAGCGATCTCTTATCCTTGCCGATCTTTTCTATGGGGATAACGCTCGGTCTATAACCCATCTCACCGAGCGCCTTCAGCCAAGCTTTCAAAAATGTTCTCTTCTCGTTCTCGTTCAGCTTAAACAGTATCACCTGAAATCCGTGTTTTTTCATCTTGTTGAGTAATACGTCGTACAGCCCTTTGGTATTAATATTCCTCAGAAGACTTTCGTTTACGATATAAACCGTGCTGTCTACGTTGGAATTTAAAGCCGGTATTGCGATTCCCCGTTGTCCCTTTTGAACGTTCGCTTGTACGGTCATCCCGATCAAGCCAAATACGACCAACGATAGTAGAATACAAATTTTCCAGTGACTCATACTACCACCCTCAAATTAAGTTTAGCAAAATTCCATAAAAATTTTCTGACCATATATTCAAAATAATATATTTAAAAAGATAATCTTAGGACTATTTACTTTCTTTCAAACCTTCTCTAAATTTATAATAAATTAAAATAATAAAACCATAAATAAATATGAGTATTCCCGAAAGGGTCACCGGATTGATTTTAATGATGTCTGAAATTATAGATACTAAATATATAATAGATCCTATGGTAACTATATCTACAACTCTTGCTCGATGATCTTTTTCTAAAGATCTTGCAAATTTTACAACTGTCATAAGAAATATAAGATAAAAAAATATATAAATTATAATAAATAATAATGTAATTTTATCTGTACCATCCATCTTAATCACACCCAGTATACCTCATCGTAATCCCAAAGCATTCACATGGTGGACTTCAGGAGCATTGTCAGACTTTGGATACTGAGATCTTGAGATAAACATACATCTATCCACTAAGTGAGACGTTATCATAGATATACATTATCATCATTGCTAAATATAAGCTTTTTATCTATTACTTTCTATTAAATTATACTATTTATTTTATCACTATAAAAATTATAAAATTAATAAAAATTATCCATACCAATAACCATTACCTGCGTATTGAACAGTGTGGTGATCATCCCATAACCAGCCATCCAAGATCCAACGGAAATCTGTTTCGTGCTGATAAGTTGCGGGACTAGTCCCCTGAGGTACACTGACGATGACGCCTGGTCTACCCACATAATCCGTTGTTGCTGAAGTCGACCCCGTTGCGATTAGGTGTTTCCACCAAACATATTCCTCTGTCACATCACTATGTGCTATAACTTGCACATCAGAAACACTGTACGACCATGAACTACCTATTGATGCTCCAATTTCAGTGTCACTAGCCGAGATTCCTATACTTACCGTTACCGTGCTTATACCTTGTGTATCTTCAGGTCCATAATCTATGATTTCATAGTCATCGTTTGGAAAGTCCATTTTTCTAAATATCCACTCATTTTGCCAATCGCTGTTCCATTCATCGACACTGCAGCCAGGTTGTATAACTTGCCTTATTTCCCATCCATAAAAGTCTTCGTTAGAATTTCCATCTTTAGCCTTATATCCATATACGAAATACTCAACTTTTCCATAGGGCTCATATTCGTCTTCAACGTGAAATGTTCCTAAGTATGCCCATTGGTCACTGGACCAGTAAGGATAACTGAGTGAAGCAGTAAAGGTTAAGCTAAGAGTTTTTGCAATACAGTTTAGTATATATTCCTCAGTTGGTGCATCTGTGAAGTAAACATGAATTTCTAATGCGTTACCGTTCGGGTATGCAATAGCAATGTAGTCATCTTTTCTGTTTGAGAATTCAAAACCAAACGTAAATTTAAGATCCTTTGGCTTTCTTAACTTATTCTCATCTATTAACATCTTCACTCTGTCTTTATCTACACCATATAACATTGCTATGAGACAATCCTCGGCATCCTTACCAACAAATATCACTGGCTTGTTAGAATTTAGAGCTTTTATAAAATCTAATCGACTTACTTTTGTGTCTGATGATAAAATAACTATATCCGCCTCCTCAATAGATTTCGTAGTCATTAATGATTGTAGACTTGTTAAATTGATGCAATTTTCAATGAATACCGTTTTATTGCGAAGATCTACACCGTACTTTTTGTATATCAAACTTAGCATATTGTCCTTTTCATTTAATTCTTGCTTACACTTGTTAGCTGTAGCATTTATTACGCAAATAATTGCCACTATCAATAGCACAATCAATATTCCCTTCCAAACCTTCATTCTACCACCTCTTTTTCCCCAAATTATATTTGAACTTTATTCCATAAATATCTTCTGACCATATAATGAAAATAATATGTTTATTGAAATATCTATAAAATTATAATTCTCAACATATAGTCAGAAAGTTTATATATAGTTTAATTCAATTTTGATTTAGTACAGATTTTTTAGATTTATGAAAGGTTTTGAACTGGTATGGAGGTGTGTATAAATACCATTCGTTGGGAATGATCTCCTCCGTATTAGCTTATTCGATATTTGACTGAGATTCCAATCCATCTACCGCTATCGTTTTTAGTTATAACTTTGTGATAGCTACAATGGACTGAGATTGGATGTGTTACGAGCAGTGTAACTCTAATCTTCTTTCCGAAGATGTGTACATAATAATCTTCTCTGATTTTTAGCCAAGCATCTAAAACAATCTTACTCGCATTCTCGAAATATACGTATACCTTACTACAACCTAACCTTAACTCTTCAGGATCGTCTATCAAGACTTTCGACGTTGGCATCAATTCCACATACTTAAACCCATCATACAAGGCAACGTTTACAGCTTGGAGCTTATGACAGTATATCTTTATGTAGGTTTGATTCAATATTTTAACAGAGGGAGGCTCTTCTGAAATAGTAAAGTCAATCATATTATTACCGTATCTCACAATTGGCACGATCAATGTCCATAAGATACCATTCGAATCTCATAATCGGAGATTGTAACAACTTTCTCCTTCGGAACCTTAGAAAACCAATTGGCAATATAGATTGGTACAAATATCGCAACTAAAAATAAAATAACTAAAAGAACTGCAAAAAATATCCAGAACTTTTCACGATTTCACTGCACTTTTAATTCTTTAGACATATTTTTAAACACAACTTTCTCAGCCTTCAACAAATCGTTCTGAACGAACCAAATTTCGCAGGTTTCTCTACATACAAGTATTCTGCATATCGGCGTGTTCACGTGAAATATTACCTTTTCGAGAGGTATCAGTTTGCCGTCTTTTAGTAGATACAATTCTCCGTATGCGCTATCGAATCCCAAGTCACCCTGCTCAAAGTCAATGTCGAGAGTGTAATTAGACCCTATGTTTTCCAAGCCGAATTTGTCGAGTTCTTTAAATATACGCATGGGATGGACAGTATGCTGAATGTTTTCAATAGGTTGGGAATAGATGGTAACGAACCCCGAAGGGTTTACATTCACGTGGTATATTCTACTCCTCCCCTGCGCGTTTTCACCAGTAAATTCAAGATGTAAAATCTGAATTTTTCCATCAGAAGCTTTTAAATGTAGCCAATGTAGCCACTCAAGGTTGGCTGTCGAATTTTGCATATCTATGGAGTTCATGACGGCTATCCACAGCGTAGATAACTTTACCCTCTTTAGTTCTGTTTGAATTGTGAATGCATGACTTTCATTTTTACCTTGCAAATACCAGTTCGTGCTTGCGATTAGTATAAATATAATACATAAAACTATAATTATTCTCTTCATTGTATATCACAACCAAACTTCCCTTCTGAAATTAAATCAAGCAAGAGATATTCGCCAGAGTTAGGATGATTAACCCTCACCGAGCTACCCGGCTTCACCACCTGTGGTAGTCTGCATGTCATCATTGTTCGTAACTCCACCATAATGGTTAAAATAATCTGCATAGTTATCTACCGATTTCAATCTTCCTTTAATCTCACTGATGTCTACCTTACCATCGCTTGTCACAAAGTTGTTTGCTATAACTGTAACGGCACCTGTAGCAGCTACTCCCACCCTTAACACTTTCATAATTCCACCTTAAATAATATTTGAACTCTATACTATAAGTACTCTCTGACCATATTTTGCAAATTATAATTTAACTGTATAATTTTGAAAAAACTGCAACTACATCGTTTGCACAAGCAAAGTAATTACGATGGTCAAGGTGACGAGGAAGTCAGGAATGTGCTCGGCATCAATTTATTATGCTGTTTCTGCTCCACTGAGCACTAATATACTGTAATCCCATATTACTGGATACAGATTTATCCGGACATCTATAGAGGTAAGGGAACAAATGATGCGGGAATAGCTACAATGTTAACGGAAATTTCTCAGGGGTTCAGGCTTTAGATACACCATAACATGTAGATAAGACACTATTTTCACTCAGATTCTTTCTCACCTTTGCGAAATTCATTTGCTAATAGTAGAAGTAGTCCATAAACATATATGATTACACCAGCTAATACGAAACTATGCTCTTTCATGAAGTAATTGGAGATAGGATCTACAGCAAGTAATATTATCCCGATAAGACAGATGTCTCTTATTCTCTCCTTTAGTGGACTTTCTATTTTCTTAGTTTGACTATATACTCCTACGATCCATACTATAACTGCAATCACAAAAATTGTAAGAGAAATATTGTCATTCATGCTGATCCCCATAGGATGTTGTTGTGCTATTACTTATTAACTCCACTCCACTACATCATTACTCCATTTGATGAATCTCCATTCACCGTTGAATTGTTGTGAATGAAAGTCCGAGTAGCATATTGCCATTAATTGCGCATTCGATTTAACTTCTCCAATTAGTTCTATTGTGTACTTATGCCCTTTTTTGAGGTAAGTATACACATACCCACTTTTGATTTCGTCATACCACTTCTTTCCTGCAATACTAGAGATCTCATCTGAGAATATCTTCTTTTTAACAACTTCTCGATTCTCTGTATGGTCATAAACTCTCAAATATACATCAATACGCGTCTCGAACCATCCGGGGTAAGGTGGGTTACTTGGAACCCAAGTTCCAAGTAATAGTCCCCTTAGATAGTAGTTAATCGTTATTTTACACCAATGGCTTGGAGCATTATATGTAAACACATCCCAGACCCTACCTGTAGCCCAATATGAACCCGCAACCCAAGCTCTCGAAAATACGTGTATTTCATTACCGTTTATGTACGCATCTGAGTAACCAACACCCCAACCACCATGATCAGCAGTTCCACCATCTGCAGTTGGATCAGAGTGGTAGTATCCACTTCTGACACTTAGTGTGTTAATCTCGTTATCAGCAAACTTTTTCTTACTCTTTACGATCATTTTAACTAATTCATCCTGTTTTTTAACAGCTTTTTCATACTGTTCATTAGCCTTTCTAACAGCTTCCTCGTACTTCTTTTTTATTTCCTCTTTAGACATACTCTCAAGATATTTATTTATCTCTTTCATGTCAATTAAATCACTTGGTGAAAGATTCTTTGTAATCCCAGTCTTCGTCGGTTTTGCCATCACTGGACTCATTACACTACTTAACATCACTAAAACCAGCAACACCCCTATCAACGATCTAACTCTCATTTTACCGCCCCTTTTCTTCAAATTATATTTGAACTCTCTACTATAAGTATCTTCTGACCATATATTCTAAATAATATATTTAAGATTAAATTATTAAAAATATAATTTGCAAGATATGGTCAGAAAGTTTATATATGAAATTGTTTTTGCACTAGCAAAGGTAATATAGTACTACCGTGTAAATGTAGTACGATGGTCAAGGTGACGAGAAAGTATCAGGTAACGATTCCGAAGGAAGTCAGGAATGAGCTCGGCATCGATGTGGGAGATGAAATCGAGTTCGTTAAGAACGAAAGGGGTGAGTTCGTTATTAGAAAGCTTGAGAGAAGAGATAGATATAAGAAGGTACTCGAAGATGCCGTCGGAGCGTTAAGAATTGACGAAAGAAAACTCAGAGAAATCCAGAAGGCTATGGGTGAAAGCTTCCATGCCTGAAGTTTTCATAGACTCCAACATCTTCATCAGGATATTCAACAAGGAGGAAGGTTACGAGAAAACGATCGAAAGCATTGCGGAGATCAAAGAGAGTGGATGGAAATTCAAGATCTCATGCATAGTTCATTTCGAGATTTTGTGGGGTTTCGAGCTTTACGGAGGAGACGTTAAAAAATATTGGAACGTAATCAGAGAGTTCGACATAGAGATCGTTCCTCTTACGAAGGAAGACGTCGAGTTGGCTTCCAAGCTCTGCAGGAGTAAGGGGAAGATCAGGGATTACTTCATAGGAGCTACAGTGGTAAACCGTAGCGGTTATCTCTTAACTTACAACGTGAACAACTTCAAATGGACGGAAAGAGCTTACACTCCGGAAGATTTCGTCAGACAAATTAGCTTGCGCGATGGTTGACTTTTAAAATTATAAAATTATGATGTATATTAATGAAATAATAATTATAAATATGGATTTCGTAACAGAATTTTTGGTATTAACAACTTAACAGGTTGTCGCTGGAACGATTATATCCATTATGCCGATAGATTTCGGCAAGCCAGAATAAGAAAAAGTTTTAGTGCTTTCATCTTTGCCCGATATTTTACGCAACGATTCCACCTTTAACCCAATAAAAAGGTTAGCAAATACCCAATAACAATGGGCATTAAAATAAATATTAAAAATATTTTAATGCGTTGATAAATTAATATAAAAATAGAAGGTATCAGTGTTAACACCAAATAAAATATTAAAAACATTAAAATTGATGAAAGTTGACTCTTAGATACCATGCCGAGCGTCCCGTGGCCCGTATTACTTCCAACGGGGGATAGAAAAAGAATTACCAAGCCGAGAGATATTAAGAACCAAGTGTAATACGCAAACACGTATACTTTATCAGGTTCAGTTCTTAGAAATAGAGATGTTGTAAATATATTCGGAAATATTATGAGTACTATAAATATCAGAGGAATTATGATCTTTCCTAGATTCATGCTTTTAACTTGAAGTAGTATCGTACCAAGGAGCACGCTGAGTATTGCTCCGGCGATAAAAATTCCTATTAATGTACTTGTTTTCGAGAAAAATTTAGAAAACTTTAGTATGATAAGTAATGGACCCAGTAGCATTAATGCTAATCCAATGAAGAGTAAACTTGGCTTAAATTTTAATCCCAGCACAACCAGGATTAAAATAATTAAAAATAATATATTTAAATATTTCAAATATTTCTTTATTGCCATCCTTTATCCCCCTCCGGGTCTTGTGATAAAAGCTATTAGATAAACAATTAGAGAGATTGCAAAAATTTTAAAGCACGTAATATATATGTCTTTTACAATCGTTACCTTAGTTACACCGTATCCAAGACTTCCAGCGCCCATCACTTCCGCAAAGCCGGTTATTAGTATACAGAGGATTGCGATGGTTGAAGCGAGAAATACAAGGAGTTCTTTTTTTGTCAGCTTTTCGATTAGTGGGATGGGTATTATTGCGGCGGTAGAGGCAGGAGTTACGAAAACAACCATTATTATGATGTATCCAACAATAGGTAACAGCTCCTTTGGTATCTTTACAGTAATAATAGGCATGTACATCGCTGGTAGTAACAGCGTAAGTATCAGTGGAATCATGCAGTTTTTTGTGATCCTCCTCAAGAATTTGTACAAAAATACAGTATAAGCTCCAAATAAAACCGATGGAGGTAAAAATATGAACATTAAATATATAAATACCATGATAATCAACCTCTAAATAAGTAGCTACCCTCTTACGTATTTAACCAATCCAAGTGCATACTTTGCCGTTTCGAGCAGACAGTTTTCTGTTATTTGCTTTACTGTAGAATCCGATTGCCACGTATCTGGATTGAGGAAAATCGTCCAGAATAAAGTTTCCACATAGTTATGCGAGTACTCTGCTAAATCTTTTGTCGCTTGCTCTGGATCATTAATCGGATAGTAATACCAGTTGTCTTCAACGATTGATTTAAATTTGTATCCAGAATTCCAATTAGCTGATACGTAATTCTCGTATGCGTGATGTATCCATTCAAAAGTTACTTGTCTAAGTTCAGCTCCTGTATGTAATGGATTTCCGACATCTGTTAAGAAGTGGCTTGCATATCCAAGGTTTTCGTAAGCTGAATCCTTATCTCCACTTAAGTATTTGTCTCTAGCAATGTCAGCGTACTTCTTACATTCACTTGGTGCCGCTCCGGTTGGAACACAGATCCCATTCGGTAAACAGTATGATGGATTATAATAATGTGTCCATGACCAAACCACCTGCATTATAAACTCCCACATCCAGTCAGGATAGCCGGGTGGAGGAGATACTTGATACCACTGATCTGGATCGTCTGCATGATCCCTTGCAATACCAGCATAGTAATCACTTACTCCCCATTTCTTACACGAGATGTAGATTATATCCTGATGAATGTCGGCATTCCAGAGAATTCCCACTTCTCCATCATATTTAGTCCTAAAGTACTCGTTAACTGCTTGAGCTACTTTCCTCAGCATAGCTTTTTCCTCTTCTGTGAGTTTACGATATTTAGCTAGAGTTATCAAGGTTACTCTACCTTTTTTGATTATTTTTACAGGATATTTCTTCCCCAGTTCTTTCACGAATTTCTTTAGCTTTAATTTTTCATCTTTTGTCAGAGTTTTACTGCTATCGATATACTTGAAAATTGCCGATTTACCCTTTTCCATACTGCTGGCGGCAATGATTACCCAGTATGGTGTTAAGTTTTTTAGCGCTGGATCAACCTTTATAATACTGATATCCTTGTGCAATTCTACTCTTTCTTTGGCCATTATCGGTTTAATCTCCATTGCTACTCCTGTCGTGCTACTAATTACTAACAACACTAATAACAAACTCAATAACACCCTCCAGATCTTCATTTTACCACCTCTTTTTTCTTCAAATCAATTGAACATTTACTGTATAAACTTTCTGACCATATTTTGCAAATTATAATTTAGCTGTATAATTTTGAAAATTACATCATCCGTACATAAGATTAAAAATGTACATAAATAATTATTAATACACCATTTGATGAGTTTCAATATCCACTCTACCAGACTCATTGACGATAGATACATCCATATGGCTATAGCTAAATCCGACCTTAGCTATGAAAGTCCTTGTGATTTTGCCATTCAACGTTACAATAAGCTCATACTTCTAATCATTGTATCTATCTCTAAAATAAAAATTTAAATTTTATGAAACTCTACCTGTACCTGTTCGACTAACTTGCAATAAGTTGCTATTTCGTCTTTCGTTCATCATTATTCCTCCTACTAAACAATAATATAAAGCAAATAGCAATCATAACAGTGTACCCTACTAAAATACTTAGCAGGATACTAATTGATGGACTCAACTCCAACGAATACTGCAGAAAACTTGAAATGCTAAATCCAGCTAAATTTAAAATTGCTAACACAATTGACCATATGGTAAAACCTAAAATCAAATTTCTGAGAATTTTAACATCCGCTTCTTTTTTTGTAACGATGTAGTGACCCAATACTAAGTAAAATAACAGTAATCCATCGGACAACCAACTGATAATTTCATTATGTGATACAGTATATATAACTGTATCGCAAATAATTTCTTTTTTTGTAAGAAAAATATTTTGAAATAGAAATATCAAAAGGAACCAGAGATAGTACAGCAACAAACCAAATAATATTCCCACCGTATCAAATCTGTTAAATCTACCCATTTTCGTTCCCTCCATTAAAAAATAAAGAATTAATATAAAAATATATCTAGGGATTCCCTACCCCAAGTGCATCCCACAGTGTGTAAGACGCAACTCTAAAGTAGTTTGGTATCCATGCAATATAGGGTGGTACTGGTACTGTTACCCAGCTAAAGCTCTTTGAGAACCAGAACCAAATACATCCATGTTCATCAAGGAGAATATGTGACAAATCGGAGCCGAACCAAAGTGTTAATATGCCTCCTACTATTGTTCCAATTGTTCCTCCCACTTCTCCTCCGAAATACCCTCCAACAATACCTCCAATAACTGCCCCTACAACTATAGGTGGTAATCCTGCTATTTTTTGTGAGTTATAATCGGAGATGTGGTAGTGTATAAGCTTATCTCCAGTAATGTAACAGTCATCTCACGGTTCTATTTGATAATACGTGTAGTCTGGGTGAGGATACTTAACACCATATCCGCTTACGAATTTTACTCCATCCCACCAGTAGGAGTAGGAAAGTATTCTAATTCTACTATTTTTGGTACTTTCTAATAACAACTTCTTTGTAGCAGTTGGATCCAGCGGGTTGTACTTTGACTCATACTTATTGACAAGCCTACCCTTACTGTACACTTCGACGACATACTTGCCACCTAGTTTTTTGTTCACCTTGTATTCGTAGATGTAGACCTTACTAGTCTTCAAATCCTTAATTTCCAGCTTGGCTTTTGTCAGATCTTTGTTGCTTTTTAGAGTTATGAGCACATCATTTACTTGCACGATGGTTGAAGTTTTTGAGTTTTCCTTGACGTCTATTTTAATCTGCATTCTTTGAATTTCTGCTTGTGCGGCTAACACTGGACTCACCACACTACCTAGCATTACCAACACTAACAACACTCCTATCAACGATCTAACCTTCATTTTACCAACTCTCCTTAGAATTACATTTTAAACTTTATTCTATAAGTATTTTCTGACCATATTTTGCAAATTATAATTTAGCTGTATATTAATAGCATGGACTACATAATCACACAACGATTACACAATACGCTGTAACGTGAAGAGTAATAGGGATAAAAAGAGCAAACAGTATTAAACAGGCTGGATAACGGTGATTATGGGATTTGAGATCGAGTTTTACGACAGGGAGAAAGAGATAGGGGAGGTAATGAGGATTCTTAACGCCCCACCCAACCTCATAACGTTTGTTTACGGGCCCATTAATTCGGGGAAGTCGAGTTTGATGGATGAGGTTGTGAGGAGGTTAACCAGCGATTACGTGGTGTTTTTCGTCGATCTGAGAACACAGGTTGTCAGCGATGTTGAGGAGTTTTACGACGTACTCTTCAGCTATGATGCTGGTTTGAGGGGAAGTATAACAAGGTTCAGCGATGTAATCTCTCAGCTCATATCTTCAGCTATCAAGATGTACTCTGGATTTCCACTACCGGAAGATTTAATTGAGAGAGTGTTACGCAAAAACCGGCCTAAAAATGCATTCAATTACATCTTTACAATTCTGAAGGAGCTTAAATCTAGGGGAAAGAGGGCTGTGATAATCATGGATGAAATCCAAACTATCAGCGATCTTAAGATTGACGGGCTTTTAATTTACGAGCTTTTCAATTTCTTCGTTACGATTACAAAACGCCACCACCTGTCCCACGTCTTCGCAGTCACATCTGACTCTCTGTTCCTTGAGAGGGTTTACAGTGAGGCTATGCTGCATGGGAGGTGCAGGTATCTGTTAGTGGACGATTTTGATTACGAAACTACTGTAAAGTTCCTAAAGAAGTACGGGTTTAAAGGGGAGGAGATTGGGCTTGTTTGGGAGTACTTTGGAGGAAAGCCAGTGTATCTTGTGGAGGCTGTGAGGGAGAGGGAGAGGATAGGGGAGTTTTGTGAGGAGC
>Ga0256914_1001981_pt1 | contig 17524 bp, 17 predicted proteins | sample HulkmetaG_FD_191571 | JGI IMG/M metagenome (GOLD analysis project Ga0256914, IMG submission 191571) | Hydrothermal chimney microbial communities from Main Endeavour vent field at the Juan de Fuca Ridge, Pacific Ocean - Hulk | ecosystem: Environmental > Aquatic > Marine > Hydrothermal vents ... | reverse complement strand
CTTTAACGTTTTTATCGTTTACGCCTCCGTCAACCTCTATAAGAGCCGAAGAGTTTTTCCTCAAAATAAGCTCTTTTACCCTTTTTGCCTTCTCTATTACGGTGGGAATGAACTTCTGCCCCCCGAAACCGGGATTGACGCTCATTAAAAGAACCATATCGACGTCGTTTATTATATACTCCAAATTCTGCTCGATCGTATTCGGATTTAAAACCACGGCGGGAGAAATGCCCAAATTTCTTATTTTTTGTATGAGTCTATGAGGATGTTTTTCGCTCTCGAGATGAAAAGAGAGATATTTCGGTTTCAAAGGAGCAAACAAATCCACGAAAAAATCGTTATTTTTAACCATCAGATGTATATCCAAAGGCTTGGAGGAGCTTTTCGCAACCGCCTCCACAACGACCGGACCTATCGTTAAATTGGGAACGAAATGACCGTCCATAACGTCCACGTGAACGAGATCGCATCCGGCTTCGCAAATCGCTTCCACCTCTTCGGAAAGTTTTCCGAAATCGGCGGATAAAATGCTCGGAGCAACTTGCATTATAACCCTTTTTTATAATATTAAACACTTTGTCTTTAGAGTTTATCGATATTTTTATAAAAAGAGGATAAAAGAGAAAGAAAAATTTAAACGGAACTTCTTTTGACTATCTCGAAATCCTCTCCGTCTCCTTTCGGTTTTAACATAACCAATTTAGTATTTTCTCCCTTATCCGGATAATAGGTGATATTTTTAGGAGGAGTTATCAGTCTGAAAATAACCTCGTTGAAATCCGTCCAAGGAGAGAGAACTATCACTTTCGCTTTAAAAATCGCTTTTTGAAGATCTTTAAGCTCTCCGTTTTTCTTCTCTAAAAGAAGCTTGTTCTCTTTTATCTGATTTTGAATCTTTTCGTAACTCTCCTGAAGTTTATCAAACTTTTTTATTTTATCCAAAAAAGCTTTCGGAGGCTGATGCCCGAACTTCTTATACTCCTCAAGCTTTTTCTTCATAGCGGCCACCGTATCCCTATTCTTATCTATGATCGCCTGTTTCTCAAGCCCTTTTTTAGGAAGGACTTTCAAAGAATTTTTCAAAACCTCTATCTCTTTTTTTATAGCGTCTCTTTTTTTTACAAAATCCCTCTCTATCGTAGGATCTATTACGAACTTGTTATTGCCGCCCTTAAGCTCTTTTACTTCTATAAGCGCCGAACCCATAAGAGTCGAATTCGACATAAGCTCTTTGATTATAATCTTCTTCGCCTCTATCTTGCCGCCTACCGCCTGAGAAATCTTTACCGTATCCGCCACTACTTTCCCGCCTTCAAGCCGATTTACGAGTATCTCTTTCCCTTCCGCGTATCCTCTATGGACGTTTATTTTTCCCCTATCCGCATAAATTTTCGATTTTTTATGAGTCTGTCCCCCTATTTTAAGATCCTTAGCTTTCAAAACCGCTCCGCTTCCCACGTTTCCTTGAATGTTTATCTGAGAACTCTCAAGATGCATTCCCGGACCGACCGCGTCGTTATAGATGCTTTTATCCTTTATATTGATTCTGACGTTAGTGTTCAAACCCGTCTCTATGGAACCGGTCGATTTGAAATTGACGGCGTTTAACTCCATCTCGTCCAAAATGTCGTAAGTGTGTCTTCTAACCTCGTTTACGTATCCGCTTTTTTTCGCTATATAAAGTATCCTGTCCTCTTCCTCTTTAACCTCTATGTTTTCCAAAACTTTAACGATGTCTTTATATCTCTCCGCGGGCTCTTTGACTTTTATGAATTTCCCCTGACAGTTTCTGCCGTGACTTCCCATTTTCGCTTTGACATACTCTATAACGACCTCTCCTTTATCGACGGGAAGGGCATACCCTCTCTTTTTATGATCCACTTTGCCGCTCTCGTCCTCTTTAACGAACTTCTTTTTATAATGGAAAATGATGGCGTCGTTTATACTTTTTACGGGATCTATTCCTTTGCACCCGACGAAAGTGTAATCCTCCTTAAGCATTTTATGAGTTTTTATCAAATCGACTATTTTTTGCACCTCTCTTTCCGTATCCTCGTCAAACATTCCGAGCATTATTCCGGCTTTCAGCTTCTTCTTATCTATCTCGCTCATTATATAATCTTTCAGTTTCGAGGAGTAGTTTACGTTATCGCTTTTTTTTACGGTAACAACCGTTTTCGTCAAAAGCCTGTTAATTCCCAAAACCACATTGATATCGGCATACTCTTCGCCGTCTTCCCATTTATTAAAAACCTCTATTTTATAAATCTGTTTAAAAAGCACGTTTTGATTTAACAAAAACTTATCCCTATCAAGCTCTCTAATGCTCTCTCTACTTATTTCGACCCACTCGGGTTTCTCACTGCCGTTATCCTTCATAAAAGTTTTATACTCCAAAAGTTTAAAATCCAAAGAACTCTCTTTCACTCCGAAAGATCTCGCCACGTTTTTCAACTCGTTTGCAACGCTTTCGGTTTCTATAACGAGATTTTCTATCTTTTTTTCCTTTTTTGAAGCGACCGCCTCCTTAAGAGACTCTTTTCCCAAAATCTTATCGAACAATCCCAAAAGTCCATCCTTTTAACGAAATTTTTACCCGTTAATAAAAATTCATAAATTGTAAATTATCTAAGAATATATCGGAAAAGTGATAATGTCTTTTAATCGACTTCAAAAATTTCCTTTTCTTCCGATATTGTTAAAGTAAAAATAAAATAAATTTATTATAAAATATTAGGATATGACCATGAAGAGAAACGATACAAACCGCATGGAGAAAAAATTATGCAGATTCTTTTAATCAACGACAACAAAATCGTCTCGAGACTCATCTCTTTAAGTTGCCAGAAAAACTCCATAGATTTCGAAGAGGTGCAGAAAGTTGACGACGCTTTAAAAGAAAAATACGACTTTATCCTCATAGACAGCGACATTTACGATACGGAGCTGCTCGAGGAGATAAAAAACAAATTGGAATTTAAAAAACTTATCTTTATAAGCTCGAAAGACGCGGAGGTTCCGGAAAATATCGAAGCGGTACTCGAAAAGCCGTTTTTGCCCACCGACTTCTTGGAACTTATCCAAAACCAAAGCAGATATTTGGAAGAAGAGAGCGAAGCCGAGGAAAAAAACGAAGAAGAGCTTATAACTGATGAAAACGAAACGGAAAGTTTTAAAGAGGAAGAAAACAAAGATATGGAAACCGAACTCGAAGAGGAATTTAAAGAGGAGGATTTCGATTTCGACTTCGACGAGCTCGAAGAGGAGCTTAAAAAGGACGAAAAAGAGCCCGCCTTCGAAATCGCGAAAGAGGAAGATGAGTTTTCGTTAGAAGAATCTGCATCCAAAACGCCTATTGAAGAGAGTTTCGAGTTAAAAGAGTTTCCGAAAGAGAGCGCGGAGGAAAATGAAGAGAGCGTAAACGCTCCCGAAGAGATACTCTTTGAGGAAGAGAAAACGGAAGAGACTTTTAAAGAAGAGGAAAAAGAGGAAACCGAAATCCAAAAAGAGACGGAAACGGAAAAAGAGGACGAGTTTATGAAAGAAAATTTACAAGAAGAGACGCTATTTAAAGAGGAAGAGGAAGAGAAAAAGCAAGAAGACGGTTCCGAAGACGAAATTCTTTTCGATCAAATAAGCAAAGAGATAGCAAATAAATTAAACGGACACGAAAACGAAGAGAGTCCTTTCATAAAAGACGAAGATACCGAAGACGAAGATAGCAAAAACAAAAGCGTTCTCGATAAAGAGGAGATTGAAGAGGTAAAACAGTTTTTGGAAGAGGACGAAAAAGAGACTTCTTTGACGAACGAAAAGGATTTTTCAGTAAACGGCGGTTTCTCTTCTCTCACTCAAGAAGCAATTTTGGAAGCCCTTAAAGAAATAAACATGAAAGAGGACGTTGCGGAAACCAAAACCGAACTTCTCTCTTCCGAAGGGAAAAAAGAGGAGGAAATTTTTTCCGAAGAGGAAAAAGAGAAAAAGAGCGAAAATCAAAAAGAGATTACCGAAAAAGAAGAGATCGCAAAACCGGAAAAAGAGGAAGAGTTCGCAAGCGCAAATCCGCAGGAGACGCAACCTATAAAAGCGAAAGAAAAAGAGGAGATCGAAAAAGAGATAGAAAAAAGCGTAAACAAAACTTTGGAAAAAGTGGAGCTTATAAAGAAAGCGCTCGAAGATATGGAAATAAACATAACCATAAGCTTCAAAAGCAGGAAATAGAAAGTGCAAGGAGCGATTTTAGTAGTCTCCGGACCGAGCGGAGCCGGGAAAAGCTCTCTTATAGAAGAGCTTTTAAAAAGAACCAAAGAGGTCTATTTTTCCGTCTCGACCACTACGCGTCAAAAAAGAGAGGGAGAAAAGGAGGGAGTGGATTATTATTTCATATCCAAAGAGCAGTTTGAAAAAGAGATAAAAGAGGGAGAATTTTTAGAGTGGGCGTTAGTGCACGGAAACTACTACGGAACCTCTTTGAAACCGGTAAAAAAAGCTCTGAAAGAAGGAAAACTCGTCATCTTCGACATAGACGTTCAAGGCCACAAAATAGTCAAGGAAAAATTTGCAAATCTATTAACTTCCGTTTTTATTACCACTCCCTCTAGAAAAATCTTAAAAGAGCGTCTATTAAAAAGAGGAACCGACAACAAAGAAATCATAGAGAAAAGACTTCAAAACGCTCTAAAAGAGATGGAAGAGATAAAAAATTACGATTTTCTTATCGTAAACGACGATTTTCAAGATTCTTTGGAAAAACTCATCTCCATATCCAAAGCGGCGAGAATAAAAACTTCCCTTATCCCTATAGACTCTTTTATAAAAAAGTGGTCCGATAATTAACCTCTTTTTACTTTCACCTTAGTAAGTTGTGATATAATAATCGAAAATTAATGTAAGGAGACTGATATGGGTATGCCAAGTATGCCTGAACTGCTAATAATATTGGCCATTGTAGTTTTGCTTTTCGGAGCCAAAAAAATTCCCGAACTCGCAAAAGGTCTCGGAAGCGGAATAAAAAACTTCAAGAAAGCGATGAAAGAGGACGAAGAGGAAGTGGCGTCCAAAACGGGAGATAAAATAGACGCGAAAACGACTACCACCGAAACGAGCGAAATAAAAGAGAGCGAGAAAAAAGCTTAAAAAAGGTCGGTTTTGAAAAAAAGAGTTGTTGAAGCGATAAAAAAACACATAAACGAAGATTTCGTTCTTGAAAAACCAAAAGATCTCTCTTTCGGACACTATGCTACTCCGATAGCATTCTCTTTGGCGAAAGTTTATAGAAAATCCCCGATGATAATAGCCGATGAACTTAGCAAAAAGTTCGAAAACGAAACCATATTCGAAAGCGTGGAAGCCGTAAAGGGCTACCTCAATTTCAAATTAAGCGACGAATTCTTAAACGAATACTCCACTTTCGTTATAAAAAACGAGGACGAATTTGCCAAAGACGAGCAAAACGAATCCGTTCTTTTGGAATACGTAAGCGCAAATCCCACCGGTCCTTTGCATATAGGACACGCAAGAGGAGCGGTTATAGGAGATTCTCTCTATCGCATAGCAAAACGCTTAGGCTACGAGATAGTAAGCGAATATTACATAAACGACGCCGGAAATCAGATATATCTTTTGGGACTCTCCATCTATCTTGCCGGAAGGGAGCACGTAGCGAAACTTCCGACCGAATATCCTGCGGAGTATTACAGAGGGGACTATATAGTAGATCTTGCGAAAGAGGCGGCTTTGGAATTTGGAGAAGAGATTTTTCAAGACGAAAAAAATATAGAGAAATTAAGCTCCTGGGGAAAAGATAAGATGATGGAGCTTATAAAAAACAATCTCAAAGAGGTCGGCATCTCTTTCGACAACTTCGTAAGCGAAAAAGCTCTTTACGAAAGATGGGACGAAGTTTTTAAAATCCTTCAAAAAAACGACGCCGTTTACGAAAAAGAGGGAAAAGTTTGGCTAAAATCCACCGAATACGGAGACGAAAAAGACAGAGTCATCGTAAGAGAAGACGGAAGACCCACCTATCTTGCCGGAGACATTATTTATCACTACTACAAATTCGAAAGAGGATACGACAGATACATAAACATCTGGGGAGCCGATCACCACGGATACATAGCGAGAGTCAAAGCGGCGGTTAAATTTTTGGGTTTCGACGAAAACAGACTCGAGATAATCCTCTCTCAAATGGTCTCTCTCCTAAAAGGGGGAGAACCTTATAAAATGAGCAAAAGAGCCGGAAACTTCATCTTAATGAGCGACGTAGTAAAAGAGATAGGAAGCGACGCTTTGAGATTTATGTTTCTAAGCAAAAAGAGCGATACGCATCTGGAATTTGACGTTGATATCCTGAAAAAAGAGGATAGCTCCAACCCGATCTACTACATTCAATACGCTCACGCGAGAATAAATCAAATATTTGAAAAAAGCGGCAAAACGCCCAAAGAGGTGGCGGATACGAAACTAAAAAACATGAACGAAGATGAAAAAAATCTTCTCTTTACCGCTTTGCTTCTTCCGGAAATATTGGAAGACGCTTTCAAAACGAGGGCTTTGCAAAAGCTAACGGACTATCTAAAAGCTTTAGCGGCCTCTTTGCACAAATTCTATAACGAATATAGAGTTTTGGGAAGCGAAAAGGAGAACGAATATTTAAAAATATTCGCCGCAGTGGCCGTTTCGTTAAGAATCGGACTAAAACTTATAGGAATAGAAGCAAAATATAAAATGTAAAGGGCTTTCTCCCTTTGCATTGTGTAACTTCGGCACTCTCCGTTTTTGCGTCTTAAAAATTTTAACTCTAACTTCTTTTACTAAAATTCGTTTTTCCTTTTTTATGTTATCATAGTATAAAAATATCCTTTAACGAAAGTTTCTAAGAAAGGTACATTATGAAAAAATTGACTCTACTGTCCGTAACGGCCGGACTTTTACTCCTATTAAACGGCTGCGGAGGAGGAGGATGCGACGGAGACGATTGCAACGGAAACGGAGGCGGTTCCCCGCATAGCGTAATAAACGACGGAGTGATAGTTCCCGTCGTCGGCAACGATAAAAGAAGATTCATCTGCATAGACAAAATGAAAATAGACGACAAAGAGTACGCGGCTTCATGCAATAAACTAATAACCGTTGACGGCAAACCGAACTCTCACCAAGTTATATACGGACAACTTAAAGATTTTCAAGATATGCCCATATATCATCCGGACGGAAGAGCTTACATATGCAATCAAGAAAAAGACGTCGTAGGAAACGGAGTCAATTTCTCTTCCGTCATTAAACAAAACGACAAACTCTATTTCATAAGCGAATTCGATTGCGCGATAGGCGCGATTTACATAGCCGACGTGGAAAAATTAAGCACCGGGGAGCTTATCGTAAAAAGAGATACGATGAAATTTATAAGTCAAAAGGACGAATTCGGAGGTTACAGACATCAAAACGGAAGCGTAACACCTTGGGAATCCTATCTCGGAAGCGAAGGATACGCTCCAGATGCAAGAATCATAGAAGAAAAGGAGTATTCGCTACAAAGAGGAGAGGAGCCGGTATTTGATCCGTACTACGAAGAGACGGCTCTTTTTTGGGGAGGAGATCTTAGCAAATCAAATCCCTACTTCTACGGCTGGGCGAACGAAATCATCGTAGATGCGAACGAGGTTCCGCATTTTAGAAAACATTACAGTATGGGCAGATTTTCTCACCACACCCAAATAGTCATGCCCGATAGAAGAACGGTATATTTAAGCGACAACGAAGAAAAAGGCGCGATATTTATGTTCGTAGCCGACAAAAAGGACGACTTAAGCGTCGGAACTCTCTACGCTCCCAAAGAGAAAATAACTAAAGAAGGCAATTTAACGGCCGTAGAGTTTGACTGGATAAATTTGGGACACATCTCAAACAGAACGATGAAACTCAACATATCGGAAAAGTTAAAATTTAGCGACATATTGGAAATAACGCCTCCAAACAGCGACCTTGAATGTCCTTTCGATTTCAAACCGGTAATAGGAAGCTCCGCGATAGAGTGCGTAAGAGACAAACTCAAAGTCAACAAAAGCGTTTTATCAAGACTCGAAACGGTAAGATACGCCCAGATGCAAGGAGCGGATCTAAACTTTATCCGTCCCAGAGGCTTAACTTACGACGGGGATCGAAACAGAATCTACATAGCCGCCGAAGGCTACGTCTCTCCCGTCTTTCATTCCAATCCCTGCGGTTTCGTATTTGCCGGAAATCTAACCGGCTCCAAAATAGACACCTCCGGAGAAGTGATAAACAGCAACTTTATATTGAACAAAATTTATCCCATTTTGGAAGGGAAAAAAGAGGAATATCCCGTAACGAGCGAATATGCCGGAAACGAATGTTCCGTAAACTACATAGCCGATCCCGAGTCTCTCTCCTACTTGCAAGGAAAAAACATTCTCACGATTGCGGAAGGGGGGAATAAACATATAAACCAAATGGTCTGGAACTACGACCTTAACGAAAACAAATTAACGAGAATAATGAGTCACCCGATAAACGCGCATCCGGTAGCGATAAATTGGAGAAGAGACTTAAAAGGATACGATTATTTAATATACGGAGTTCAGCACCCTTTAATGAACGACGAAGAAGCCACCGAAGAAGAAAAACATTCCTACATAGGATATTGGGGGCCTATTAAGGTAATTCCATAATTTTTAGCAAGAAGAGAGAAAATTAAATATTTTTTCTCTTCTAAAAACTCCTTCTTTTGCTTCCTTTTGCTTCGAAAAGATACAATATTTTATCTATTTAATTAAAAGGTATAATTCTATTGTACACTTAAATAGTTTTTTAGAAAAAAGAATATATAATGTTTTAAATACCTAAAAGATTTCAAGAAGAAATTTTTTTAAGGAAATAAATATGATGCAACCTCTTTCATCACTCGCATATTTAGGGTTGTTGGTAGGCGGAGGTGTATTCATACTTTTATATAAAAAATTTAAAACAAATATATTTTTATCCATAGGTTTATCTTTACTGATAGTTTTACTATTTTCGCTCGCTTTCGATATGAGTTTTTTAAACGGCTTTTCACTTTTTATATTTAATGTTATAATAATAGAGATAATTCATTACATTTTCATAACGTCTAAAACCGATCCTTATACGCCCAAATACTTTCAGATAAACCACCACGGCCGAGCGATAGAGGACATTAAAAAAGGGAAAAAAGGAAAAGTGCTTTTGGACGCACCCCTTTTGGGAGACGAAATTTGGAACGCATTAAGCGACGAATACATAAAAAAGGGAGAGAGAGTGGTTATAGACGAAATAAGAGGACAGATACTTCTCGTAAAAAAAGAAGAGGAATAAGATGAATATCATATGGTTGATAATGGCTATAATCGTATTACTCCTTTTCATCTTTCTCGGTTTGACTATAAACATAATTCCTCACGGAGAAGTATGGGTCATAGAAAGACTCGGTAAATATCACAGAACCGCAAAACCCGGAATCAGAATCATTTTATTCGAACCGATTTTCGACAGAATCAGAAAAAAAGTAGTTACGAAAGATCAGATCATAGACGTTCCTCATCTTGACGTTATTACGAAAGATAACGTCATGATAACGATGAACGCGGTGGCTTTCATAAAAGTCACCAGCCCCTACGATGCCGTTTACGGTATAGTAGATTATGAAAAAGCCATATTAAATCTCGTAAAAACCTCCCTAAGATCGATAGTAGGTAACATGAAACTCGACGAAGCCTTATCGAGCAGAGAGAGAATAAAAAACACCCTTAAAAATAAAATTATAGACGACGTGGTAAGCTGGGGAGTTACGATAAGAACCGTAGAGATAGTGGATATCCGTCCTTCTCCGTCCATGCAAAAAGCGATGGAAAAACAAGCGACGGCGGAGAGAGAAAGAAGAGCTTTGGAAATTAAAGCTACCGGTGAGAAAAACGCAAAAATTTTGGAAGCGGAAGCCGCTTTGGAGGTGGCGAAAAAAAACGCCGAATCTCAAGAGATACTCGCAAAAGCTTCGGCCGAAGCCATAAAACAAATCAAAGAGATCTCCGGTATGAGCGAAGACGCTCCCATAAACTTCCTGCTTGGAGAGAGATATCTTGAGGCTTTGAAATCCCTATCTTTTTCGGATAACTCCAAATTCGTCGTCTATCCCGCCGATCTTCAAAACAGTTTAAAAGGATTTTTTAAAAATTTTTCAAATACCAAAGAGTAGCGTAACAAATAAATAGTAAATAAATTTTTATCTTGCTTTAGCCCGCTTTTTAACCTGCCTTTAACGAAAAAACCTATAAAATTTAAATAAAAAAGAGGTACGAATCATGTTTCTAATCAGAGATATTTCCCTATTTTTATGGCTTTTGATAGCTTTTTGCGCGGCTCACTACGCTACCGTCAATCTCGACATTCCGTATCTGGACATGAACTACATACTCTACGTTCACGATAAGACTCTTTTTATAACGACAAGAGACGCTTTTACGATAGTCGGAATACTTTTTCTGTTCGTAGAGATCTACAAAGCCGCAACGACGGGCGAATATAGCACCGCTGAAACGATTGTGAGCTTTTTCGTAGCGGTCGCATATTTGGCTCTGTTTTTAATAATGGAATGCGCTCACAACGCCGAATTTTTAATACTTATGCTTATGTCTTTTCTCGATGCCATAGGAGGATTCGTTATCTCGATAAACGCGGCAAGAAAGGATATAGCGGTAAAAAAATGATAGCGAGAAAATTCTCGCTATCTTTTTATTCGTTATACAAAAGAGGCGGCAGTGCTCTAATTTTATAAAGTTTTTCGCCTCTTTTCAAAATCAAACTTACGACTTGATTTTTGTCGCTTTTTAAAAAATTTACGGTCCGCTCCAAAGACGGTTTATAAAAAGAATTCAGCCTTATAATCTCGTCTCCGTTTTTCAAACCTATCTCTTTAAGATACGAATTGTTCTCCACATTAGCCACAACCGTAACGTCTCCCCTCTTTTTAAAACTTCCTCTCCAATCAAAACTCGAACTCTCTATCTTGCCGTCCGCTTTTATCGCCTTCTGCTCGAAAGAGCTCTCGTTATATAAAAGTTTATAAGGAGAATGATTTTTAGTCAGAAAAAGTACTCCTCCCAAAAAAACCGCCGAAGAGAGCAAAAAAAGAGGTAACAAACTTCTTCGCAAACCGTTCATTAGAGATCCTTTTTATAAATTTGGCAAACGATTCGTGCCTTTACTGTTAGATCGACGGACAGAAAAATTTTTTTATTTTATGAAAGAAAAAGTAAAAGGAAATAAAATGGGGAGAGGAAGGGAGGTTTTTAGAAAGAAAACCTTAATCCTCCGTAAATAGCGTCTCTTGACTTAGTCGTTTCGTGAGCCATATCCACATCTATATACCTGTAACCTAAAGTTACACTTATCTGATTTATCATCTCCACTTCTACGGAAAATCTATACTCCAAATATTCGTCGCTATCGCTAAAAGCAAGAGGAGAAGGAGCATATAAAACTTCCGCGTTAAAAGTGGTAGGAGTCGTATAGTTATAATACTCTATCGGAAGCCTGTAAGTTAAAGCGGCGGTTAAAGGAATCGCAAAAAGTTTGTCTTCCCCTATATCCGAAAACTCCGCTCTAAGTCCGAAAGCCATCCAAAGCCCTTCCGTTCCTATCACGTTGTTTTTTATGTAAGCTCCTATACCGAATACCGTAGCGTCGTCCCCTTGGGTAAAACCTTCGTCCATTCTAAGCATATTTGCGGTAACGTAATAACCTGATTCAAGTTTTATCTGTTCCGATTTGCTAACCAAAAAAAGATCCGCTCTCGCTTCGAAGTCCTCGTTATTTACATACAAAGCCACACTATTGTTCTGAGCGAAAAGATACCCTCCTATCAGCAACGCTCCCACTATCTTCTTAACCATTCAACACTCCTCTTAAAAATTTATCTTTTTCTAAATACGAAAGCGTCTTTAGCAATCTTCTTTTTTACGCCGCAAAGATCTCTTTTTGCGTCGCTAAAACATCGATACGGTCCTATCAATACTTTAGAAACCCTTTTTCCGCGAGAATTTACGGTATTGTAAATAACGTAGTCGTATCCGTATCTTTTAATCTTGTTTAAGAACTTTTTATTGTCATACTCTTCGTTAGGCAAACATCTAAGTTTAGCGGCCACCTGAATATAATTTCTGTTATCGCAAATATCTTTCGATTTGGGAACGGTATCGGCATAAACGCACTCCCCCGTCTCGACTTTTTCGTAAGGTCGAACCTGCTGAACCACGCCGCTTGGAAATTGATTATATATAACGATTTTCTCCTCTTTAGGAGGGCTCGGCTCCACTTTCGGAGGAGGCGGAGGCGAAACTTTCGCGGTTTTGGCAAACGGGACGTCGAAAGTGTAGCCTATTCCTATATTTCCGACTACGTCCACGTCCTTGCTTTTCCATTTCTGTATCGCTTTAGCTTCGGTAACGACGTTTATGCCCTCGCTTAACGGGAATCTTATCCCAAGTCCCACGTCGGTAAACCCTTGGGCCTCTTCTCCGGCACAAGCCTTATCGAAATCCTCATACCCTATCCCGCCGAAAATGTAAGGGTCCATACTGAAATAGGTCATAAAAGTATCGTCGGCGTTAATTATGGCGTTTGCGTAATATCTGTAAATATTCGTATCCTTCACTCCGACCGAAGAGGGATATCCTTTATATTTCGCGTTCAAAACGCTCTCGAAACCGAGCCTTATACCGTATCTTTCATTCAAAAAGGTATCCAAGCTCGCACCTAACAAAAAGCTATCCTTAACCTCCGAATCGCTATCGCTAAAGTTATACCCGGCATACGGCGTTAATTGATATTTGGGACGGGCGAACGAAGGAACGGTTACAAAAATAACCGCCGCTACCGCCACTTTCATAAGCTTTTTCATGGTTTTACCTTACTTTGGAGATTGTATTATTTCTATTATACTATAAAATCGTATAGGTAAAAATGAAATTAGGTTTCAAAAGTAAAAAATTTTATTCTATTTTCGCGCTTATATCTTGTAAAAATTCTTCTATGTTATATCTTGAACGATATTCCGAACTCATCAAATGTATTAAAATGTCACCGAGATCCACGACTATCCAATCATCGCTTTTTTCTATGTGTAAAAACGTCTCGTTTAAAGGTTTCAGCTTCTCAAGCAAATAGTCCAAAAGCGCATAGCCGTGTCTATCTCCCATAGTGGAAGCGATTATCACCTCCTCTACGAAATAATCTTTATTTCTCATATCGAAAACTTGAATACTCTCGGCTTTTTTTTCGTCAAGCAAAGATACTATTTTACCTATTCTCTCTTCCATTTACTCCCTTTTTCCGTAATATTTCTCCACTTCTTCGGCTATTTCGCGAGGCAGATATCTTTTATCCGGTTTTTCTCTTAACTTCGTAGAACTGATATTAACATTAACGGGAAGTTTTTTCAAGTTTTTAGGAATCTTTTCGCCTCCTCTCGTAGCCACTACGAAAGTTACGCTTTTTTTTAACTTCTCATACTCCTTCCATTTGGAAAGAGACTTCAGATTGTCCGCTCCTATAATCAAATATATCTTCTCGACATTAAAATATTTATAAAAGTGCCTTACGGTTTCAATAGTCGCAACCGGTCTGTTCTTTTTTATCTCGTAGTTACAAATCGATACACCCGGATATTTTTTCAAAATTTTTCTAAGCCATAAGATTCTTAAACGAGGAGGAGCGTGAAACTCTCTTTTAAAGGGATTAAGGTAAGTAGGACACACAAAAACCCTATCAATATCAAGGTTTTTTAATGCCATTTGAATAATTTTAATATGTCCTTTGTGGGGAGGATCGAACGAACCTCCAAAGAGCGCTATTTTCATTTAATTGTTGTTAAACCTTTCTTTAGATACAATCCTGATTAAAACTATTTGTATAATATGTCGATAAAATATTTTGAGAATATTATACTAAAAATAAAGGATGATTATGGCTGTAAAAGTTGCTATCAACGGTTTCGGAAGAATAGGAAGATGCGCTGCGAGAATCATCGCAAAAAGAGACGACGTCGAACTTGTAGCGGTAAACGACACCGCCGCGAGAGAGATGACCAAATATCTGCTAAGATACGATTCCGTCCACGGAATTTTCGACGGAGAGCTTGAAATATTGGAAAACGATTATATGCAAATAGGCAAAGATAAAGTTAAGTTTCTATCCGATAGAGATCCGAAAAACCTAAATTTCGCCGATTACGGAGCGGAAGTGGTATTAGAGTGCACCGGAGCGTTTTTGACTCAAGAAAAATCCAAAGTATATATAGAAAACGGAGTGAAAAAGGTCGTTTTCTCGGCACCGGCAAAAGACGATACTCCGACTTTCGTAATAGGAGTCAACGCCGACGAATATAAAGGAGAGCCGATAATATCAAACGCAAGCTGTACGACAAACTGTTTAGCTCCCATTACGAAAATAATAGACGACGAATACGGTATAGAGAAAGGTTTGATGACGACAATCCACTCCTACACAAACGATCAAAAGATACTCGACGTTAAACACAAAAAAGACCCAAGAAGAGCGAGAGCCGCAGCTATAAATATGATACCCACCACAACGGGAGCGGCTAAAGCCATAGGTCTCGTAATGCCGAATCTAAAAGGCAAAATGCACGGACAAAGCGTAAGAGTTCCTACCGCCGATGTCTCCATCGTGGATCTAAACGTGATACTTAAAAAAGATACGACGATAGAGGAGGTAAACGCGCTTTTCGAGAAAAAGGCTCAAAACGAGTATAAAGGGCTCATTTTGGTAGATAAGGATAAAAGAGTCTCCCAAGACTTCGTAGGAAGTTCTTACAGCTCCATAGTGGCGGCGGATTTGACTCAAGTTATAGAAGGAAATATGTTAAAAGTTATGGCGTGGTACGACAACGAGTGGGGATACTCCTGCCGCCTCGTAGATATGGCCGTCCACGTCGGAACTTACGATAAATAAATCAGCTTTAAAGGTTACAATATGATACCTACCGTAAGAGATATCGACATAGCCGGAAAACAGATTTTCATAAGATGCGATTTTAACGTTCCTACGGACGAGTTCGGAAACATATCCGACGATAGGAGAATAAGGGCGGCTTTAAACACCATAAGATATTGTCTCGATCACGACTGCTCTTTGGTTTTGGCAAGCCATTTCAAAAGACCCACTCCCGGAAAATTCGAAGAAAAATACTCCCTAAAACCGGTGGCTAAAAGATTAAAATCTCTTTTGCAAAAAGAGATCATTATGGCAAAAGACGTAGTCGGCGAAGACGCCATGAGCAAAGCCAAAAATCTCAAAAAAGGAGACATTCTCCTTCTTGAAAATCTAAGATTCGAACCGGGAGAGACCAAAAACGACGTGGAGTTTGCAAAAAAACTCAAAGAGATGGGAGAAGTTTACGTAAACGACGCTTTCGGCGCATCACACAGAAAACACGCTTCCATCTACGCGCTTCCCAAACTATACCCCAAAGGCAAAAGAGCGGGAGGATTTTTGCTCTCGAAAGAGATAAACTTTTTTTACAAAATCGTCCAAAATCCGACAAGACCTTTCGTAGCGGTCGTGGGAGGAAGCAAAGTCTCGGGCAAACTTCAGGCTCTTATAAATCTGATAAACGTCGTTGACAAACTGATAATCGGCGGAGGTATGGCGTTTACTTTCCTAAAAGCCCAAGGATACGAGGTAGGAAAATCTCTCGTGGAAGACGATTTGATAGAGGACGCAAAAAAGATTATGCAAAAAGCTTTGGAGCTTAAAGTCAAATTCTACCTTCCGGTAGATGTCGTAGTGGCTCCGGAAATCAGTGAAAAAGCTCCCATAAAATTTCTACCCATTCAAGAGATTCCTCAAGATTGGATGGGACTTGACATAGGACCGGCAACTTCAAGACTATTCAGAGAGGCTTTAAACGACGCTCAAACGATTCTCTGGAACGGTCCGATGGGAGTTTTCGAAATAGACAAATTCTCCAAAGGAAGCATCAAAATGTCCCACTACATATCCGAATCCCACGCGACGACGATAGTCGGAGGAGGAGACACCGCGGACGTCGTGGCAAGAGCCGGAGACGTGGACGAGATGACCTTCATATCCACCGGAGGAGGAGCGAGTTTGGAGCTTCTTGAGGGCAAAAAACTTCCCGGCATAGAAGTTTTGGAAGTGGATAAATTGCAAGAGGCGACGGTAGAATGATAATAGCGGCGAATTTTAAAACGAACCATACGAGAAAAAGCACGAGAGAGTATGTAGAGACTCTAAAAGAGTTTTTAGCATCAAAAGAGATAAAAGATCAAATACTCATCTTTCCTCCGGCTACCGCTTTGGACTCTTTTTCTTCTCCTTCAAATCTCAAAATAGGCGCTCAAAACGCCTATCCCGTGGTAAACGGCTCCTTTACCGGAGAGATAGGTCTTGAGCAGTTGGACGAATTCGGGATAAAAACGATCCTCTTGGGACACAGCGAAAGAAGGCACATCTTAAAAGAGTCCCAAGAGCTTATCGCAAAAAAATTCTCTTTCTTTAAAGAGAGAGATTTCGAGATAGTCTATTGCGTCGGAGAGCCTTTGGAAATTCGGGAGAAGGGTTTTGAAGCTTTAGTAAAATATATTTACGGACAATTAGAAAATATTGACCTAAATTATGATAAACTTATAGTCGCTTACGAACCCGTATGGGCGATAGGAACGGGGCTAAGCGCAAAAAGCGAAGATATAAAAGAGGTATTGAACGAGCTTAGAAAAGATATAAAAGCGCCTCTTTTATACGGAGGAAGCGTAAAACCTTCCAACGCTAAAGAGATACTTTCCATTCAAAATTGCGACGGTTTGCTGATAGGAACGGCAAGCTGGAAAGCGGAAAGTTTTTGCGAGATTATAGAAATTTCTAAAAAATTGGCGGAGGAAAAATAGTTATGTTTATGAAAGGAAAAAAAGGTCTTATAGTAGGAGTGGCGAATAACAAGTCGATAGCTTACGGAATATCCAAAGCGTGCAGGGAACAGGGAGCGGAACTTGCTTTCACCTACCTAAACGATCAGCTAAAAAAGAGAGTCGAACCTATAGCTAAGGAGCTCGGAAGCGACAAAATATATCCTCTTGACGTAAACAATCCCGACGAACTTAAAGCTTTAAAAGAGAGCATAGAGAGAGATTTCGGAAAAATAGACTTTTTGGTCCATTCCGTTGCGTTCGCTCCGAGAAGAGCGCTGGATGGAGAGTTCATAAACACTCAAAAAGAGGATTTTGAGATAGCTATGAACACTTCCGTTTTCTCTTTGATATCTCTTTGCCAAACTCTTCTGCCCGTTATGAACGAAAAAGCCTCCATCGTAACGCTAACCTACATAGGAAGCGTCAAATACATCCCCCACTACAACGTTATGGGAGTGGCGAAAGCGGCTCTTGAAGCGAGCGTAAGATATCTTGCGGTGGATCTCGGAAAAAGAGGAATAAGAATCAACGCAATAAGC
>Ga0256914_1001980_pt1 | contig 17529 bp, 17 predicted proteins | sample HulkmetaG_FD_191571 | JGI IMG/M metagenome (GOLD analysis project Ga0256914, IMG submission 191571) | Hydrothermal chimney microbial communities from Main Endeavour vent field at the Juan de Fuca Ridge, Pacific Ocean - Hulk | ecosystem: Environmental > Aquatic > Marine > Hydrothermal vents ... | reverse complement strand
GGCCGGCGTGGTGGTATCGTAGTCGCCCTGCAGCACCCGTTCCACCTTCTTGCGCAGGGTGTCAAGCTGAGCCCGTTCTGCCGCGGTGAGGGTGTCCAGAGAGAGCAGATAGGTGGTCTGTTGCAGGATCAGACGCGGCAGAGGCCTCGTGTTGGCCGCCATCAGGATCAGTCCCGACAGGCCGGGAGCACGCGTGGCGATGCGCGGGGCCAGATAGCCCCCCAGCGAATGACCCAGCAGGAAAACACCGCTGGCTCCCGGGATCTTCTCCGCCAGACGTACCGCCGCCACCGCATCGTCGATGGTCTCCTCCCAGACCGTCAGCGAGTCGCCGGACAGCCTGCCCGCATATTCGAAAGTGCGCTTGTTGTAACGGATCACCGCAATGCCGTGCGAGGAGAGACCATAGGCCAGGTCGCGGAAGATCTTGTTGGGCCCTATCGTCTCATCCATGTCCATCGGCCCCGACCCCTGGACCATCACCACCACAGGATAAAAGGACGTATCCACGGGAGTGGTCATCTCTCCGTGAAGACGATAGCCGTCGCTCTCCACCACGAAAGGCTCCCGCACGAAACGGGTGGTGTCGGCATAGGAAGGTATCTCCCAGGTATATTGGCGTGAGGGGAAGAAAAAGATGCCTGTGACCTTCCCGCGGTCGTCGTAGACCAGCTTGAGGTCGAGCAGGACCCCCTTGCCGTAGCGGCAGGTGAGCAACACCGAGAAATAGGGGTCGGACCGCTCCACGGTAAAGTGCTCGCAGGCCCGGTACGGTCCCACCTGTTGTTGCAGGCTCTCCCACACCTGCTGCAGCATCGTGGCGGGAAGACGTTCCCGGAGCACCGAATCGAACTGCGAGACCACCGCCCCGTACTCTTCCTTCACCAGGAGGGAGAGAAGATGTTCCGCCCGTGTCACGCGCACGTCGGGCACCTGCGCCCGGCCGGCGACCAGGAGCAGCAGGAACGGCACCGTGAGGAAGATACGTTTGCGCATGTTCATTCTTTTTCGAACACACCTACCCAGCCTCCCCCTTCGGCCATGTGGATCTTAAGGGTACGTTCCTTCAGCTGGAAGGTGCGTTTCCTGTAATCCTGGGCATACCTGTCGGCGTTGATGCCGTCCTCGAACACCGTCACTTTCCAGGTCCCTTCCGGCAGGAAGGAGAGGTCGAGCACCAGGTCGCGGGGGGTTTCGTTGTTCATGGCACCGACGTACCATTGGTTTCCTTTGCGGCGGGCCACGGCCACGTACTCACCCACCTCGCCGGCCAGGGCATGGGTCTCGTCCCACGTGGTGGGCATCGCAGCCATCAACTCCAGACATTCGGGTTCACGCAGGTAGTTGGAAGGGTTGTCTGCCAGCATCTGCAGCGGGCTCTCATAGACCACGTACATCGCCAGCTGCTGCACGCGCGTGGTCATGCTCATGGGCCGGTCCCACGAAACATGGAAGTTCTTGCGGTGGGCATTGACCATCGCCCCCGGCGTATAGTCCATCGGCCCCGGGACCATGCGGATGAAGGGGAGGGTGACGTTGTGACGCGGGGTGATGCAGTCGCACCATTTGTTGTTCTCCAGCCCCTTCACCCCCTCGCGGGTGAGCACGTTGGGATACTCCCGCCGCAGACCGGCCGGCTTGTACGCACCGTGGAAGTCGACCAAAAGATGCCTTTTGGCGGCCTCCTCCGCCACACGGCGGTAATAATTGACCATCCACTGGTCGTCGCGCTGCATGAAGTCGACCTTGATGCCCTTCACCCCCCAGGCAGCGAACGAGTCGAGCGCCTGCTGCAGCTGATCGTCCAACGTCTTCCACACCACCCACAGGATGATGCCTACGTTCTTCTCCCGCGCATAACGCAGCAGCTCCGGCAGATCGACCTCGGGGTTGATGTCGAGGAGATCGCCCAGACGGTACCAGCCCTCGTCAAGGATGATGTAAGGGATGCCGTGGTCGGAAGCAAAATCGATGAAATATTTGTAGGTGGCCGTATTGACCCCGGAGTGGAAGTCGACACCGTAGACGTTCAGGGCGTTCCACCAGTCCCATGCCACCAGGCCGGGATGTATCCATTCTGTATCCTTGAGGCGCAGGGGTGAGGCCAGGCGGTAGACGATCTCGTTCTCCAGCAGGCCGGCAGCCTGCGGTGCCACGGCCAGCACCCGCCAGGGATAGGAACGGCGGCCGGCGGTGCGTGCCAGGTAGCCGGCCCGCTCCACCGGCTTGACATTGCGGTCGCGTATCTGCTCGGTCTTCACGGGATAACGCGGGAAGACCGCCTCGACCGCCCCGCTGCCGGTGCCCTGGATCCACATGCCGGGATAATCGCGCAGGTCCGACTCGCACAGCAACACATATGGCCCCCCGGGAACAGAGAAAAGCGCCGGCAGACTGGCCAGATCACCTTTCCCGATCTCCGGCACGGCCAGATGGACATACTCCCGCTCGTTGTGGGAAAAGAAATCCTCCTCACGGGGATACCACGCCATCGTCCCCTCCGGAAAAAGAAAACGGGCGGTCTCCTCCCATACCGTCACCGTATCGGGGAAATGGGTGATGAAACGGTAGGCCACCCCGTCGTCGAAAAGGCGGAACTCCACCTCATATCCCCCCTTGTACTGGAACAGAAGGCCGTGATAACGGTTCCTGACGGCACTGTTCTTCACCGGCACGACGGGATGGAGCACCTCATCGTCCGCTTTTTTGATGACCTTCCGTACCCGGTCGTTGAGCAGGGGCAGCAGCCGCTCCCCCACCTGGAGGGAGAGAGCCGGCACCGTCACCACCTCGCGGCCGTCACGCTCCAGGGTGAACGAGAGCGTCCCCTCCGTGCGTATGATCAGTTTCATCTGACCATCGGGCGAAAGAAGCTCTCTCTCCTTCGCCTGCAGAGCGGAGAGAAACAAACCCGTCACCAACAACAGGAAAAGTATCCTTCGTATCATTTTTCTTCGGTTTTTAGTTGATAATGTACATTACGCTCCTCAAGATGTTGCAGGATGAAATGAAAGTTTTCCTCGTCGCGTGCCACCTTTTCCGGCGGGATGATACCGCGGCCGCTGATCCTGCCGGCCAGCATCAGTTCGGTGAGGGCGGTACACGTGAAGCCGGTGGTGCGAGCCATGGAGATCATTTCCTTCTCCCGGTCGTAACGGTCGAGGAGGGTGTATACATACCGCACTTGTCTGCCGTCGCGACGTCCCTCGATGCAGGTACGCATCACGGTGAAATCCTCCTCGCCCGGCTCCAGCTTCCACTGGCGGAACAAGAGACGGGCTGTCAGGTCGACCGGCCGGATCTTCTTGCCGTTGACCTCCACCTCCTCGCTGGAGAAGAAACCGCTCTCGCGCAGCACCCGCAGATACTCCACCGTACCGGGGTAGCGGAGCGTTTTCTCGATCATGTTGGGCACCTGCATGGTGTGCAACAGGGTGCGCAGACCGTCGGAGTTCCATGCTTCCAGGGTGCCGATCCCCTCGAAGTCGATCAGCTCGCTGTCGGAGAGAGCGGGCTTGACCACCAGATGGCCGTTCTCCACATAACGGGCCGGCCGGACATATTCTTCAATGACATCGATGGGCGAGAAGACCGCCTTGTACTGGAAAGGCCACTGCCGGATCACGGGCAGTCCTCCCACATAACAGACGTAACGTTCCACCTCCATCACCGCATCGTAATAGCCCAGGAAGACGTTGCTCATCCCCGGGGCCACGCCGGCATCGATGACGATGCGGCAACCCTGTTCTCTGGCAGCCTCGTCGAGGGTGAAGGGATCCTGCGGGAAGAAAGAGATATCCACCATGTCTTTGCCGGCACGGATGATCTCTTTGACCACCTGGTAGCCCATGAATCCCGGCACGGCTCCTACCACCAGGTCGTAGGGTTCGACGAGACGGGGGATGCTTCCCGGCACGGAGAGGTCGGCACGGAGGGTCTTCACCCCCTGGCGGCGCAAGGGCGCGAGCGCCTCGTCCCGTATATCGACGGCCGTGACATCATGACGGGCCGCCAGGTCGGCAGCGATGGCACCTCCCACCAGGCCGGCCCCCAAAACCATGATCTTCTTTTTCTGTTCCATCATCGTGACATTATCCGAGGATCATCCCGATGATCGTGGCCGAAAGGAGCGAAGCCACCGACCCGCCCAGCAAAGCCCGCATGCCGAAACGCGCCAGCAGCGAACGCTTGTTGGGCGCCAGCGAACCGATGCCCCCGATCTGGATGCCGATCGAGGCAAAATTGGCAAAGCCGCACAACATGTAAGTGGCCATGATGATCGACTTGGGATCGTGGAACACCATCTCGGCCTTCATCTTGGCCAGACTGATGTATCCCACGAACTCGGTCATGATGATCTTCTCTCCCAGCAGCTGTCCCACCAGGGCGATGTCTTCCTTGGCCACGCCGATGAGCCACATCAGGGGGGCCATGAGGTAGCCCAGGATGAACTGCAGCGACAGCTCGTGATAGCGATGGCCCGTGATGCGGTCGATCACCTCGTTGAGGCTGGTCCATGCCCCTACTTTCATCAGGATGTAGTTGATGAAGGCGATGAAGGCAAGGAACACCAGCAGCATGGCCGCCACGTTGGCTGCCAGCTTCAGCCCCTGGATGGTGCCGTTGGAGATGGCATCCAGGACGTTGTTGCCCACCTTCTCCTTGGTGATGCGGATGTTGGAGCTGATCTCCTCGGTCTGCGGCACCAGGATCTTGGAGACCACCACGGCGCCGGGAGCGGCCATCACCGAGGCGGCCAGCAGATGCTTGGCAAAAATGAGCCGCTGCACGGGGTCGGAACCCCCGAGGAAACCGATGTAGGCCGCCAGCACCCCACCCGCCAGCGTAGCCATACCCCCTATCATCACCAGCAGGATCTCCGACTTGTTCATGAAAGGGATGTATTCCTTGATCATCAGCGGTGACTCGGTCTGTCCGAGGAAGATGTTGCCCGCCACCGAAAGACTCTCCGCTCCCGAAAGACGCAACGCCTTGGTCATCATCCAGGCCAGACCATATACGATCACCTGGATGATACCCCAGTAAAAAAGCAGCGAGGTGAGAGCCGAGAAAAAGATTATGGTAGGCAGGATCTGGATGGCGAAAATGGTGCCGAACCGCGATGCATCGGTCAGACTGCCGAAAAGGAACGTGGTCCCCTCGCCGGTGAAATCCAGGATCTTGACAAAGATCTTGCCCGTATATTCAAAGATGATACGTATGAAAGGAACATAGAGGATGCTGACGGCCAGCAGCACCTGGATGAGCAGGCCGGTGATGACGACCCGCCACGAGATGGCCTTCCTGTCGGTGCTGAAGAGCCAGGTGATGAGGATGAGCACGGCCATGCCCAGGATCCCCCGCAGGAAGCTGGTGAGCGTAAAACCTCCCCCCATGTTGGTGGAGATGACCTGGCCGGAGTCTTGGTCGAGGAGGGAAGGACCGCCACTGTCGCCGGGAGGCGGAGCCACCGCCGCCACCGTATCCCCGGACGTGACAACCACCCCCGTGGTGTCGGCGGCATGGAGGGAAAAAACAATCAACAGCAAGAGGGGGAACAAAAAAAGAAAGGTTCTTTTCGTCATGGGAACAATGCTTTTTCCTCGTTCGCTACAGCACCATGCGGGCAGAAGCCTCTCTCACTGGCGCTGCTGTTTTCTTCGTTTGATCTCGTCGCGGATGAGCGAAGCACGTTCATAGGCCTCCTCCTCCACGGCTTTCTCCAGCATCTCATTCAGTTCTTTCAAGGTATAGCGCCGCAACTCGGCCGCAGGATCTTCCGGAGTGGCAGCCTCCTCACGATCCTCCAGCTCCTCATCTGTTTCTTCCGGTTCCATCACCATCCCGGCCCGCGCCATGATCTCCTCGGTGGTATAAATGGGACAGACAAAACGTACGGCCAGCGCAATGGCATCCGAGGTGCGGGCATCGATGACCACCTGACGGTCCCCCTGACGACAGATCAGCTTGCTGAAAAAAACACCCTCTTCCAGCTTGTAGATCTCCACCTCCTCAAGTTCAATGTCGAATGTCTTCGCAAAATTATGGAAAAGATCGTGGGTGAGCGGCCTGGGAGCCTGCAGGTTCTCCAGGGCGATCGCGATGGCCTGCGCCTCACACTGTCCGATGATGATAGGGATCCTCCGTCGCCCCTCCTGCTCGGACAACACCAGCGCATAGGCCCCCGTCTGTGCGTGACTGAGCGATAAACCCAGTACGTTCAATCTGATTCTGGCCATACCTGAAATATTTATCCCCCCTCACGAGAGGTTCACAAATATAATGATTCCAACCTATATATCCTGCGGCTCCCTCCCGAAATAAATATTTGCCCAAAATATTTGAATGTAAGCGAATTTTTATATTTTTGCAGTCCCAAAATCTGTTACAACTCTTTAACGCAGGAAGATATGTTTGCTATTGTGGAAGTTGCGGGCCAGCAGTTCAAGGTCGAGAAGAACGACCGGATCTTTGTGCATCGGCTTCAGGAAAAAGAAGGGGACAAGATCGTGCTCGACCAGGTGTTGCTGGTGGAAGAGAAAGGGAAGACCCTCGTAGGCACTCCCGTGGTGAAAGAGTATCAGGTGAAAGCCACGGTGCTGACCCATCTGAAGGGAGACAAGGTGAAGGTGTTCAAGAAAAAACGCAGAAAAGGCTATCAGAAGCTGAACGGTCATCGTCAGCTCTTCACCGAGATCCAGATCGACGCCATCGAGAAGGCCAGGTCCGCCACCAGGAAAACTGCTGCGCAGGAGAGCAAGGCTGAGAAGAAAGAAACAGAGAAACCTGCGGCTAAGGCCAAAGCTCCCTCTTCCCGCGCCAAGGCCACGGAAACCAAAAAGGCCGAAGCCGCCGGCGAAACCACCAAGACCACGACGGCAAAAAAATCCACCCGCACCACGGCAGCCAGGAAAAGCACTGGTACCAAGGCTGCCAAGACCGCAGGGGAAGAGAAAAAAAACGACAAGAAAGAAGAAAAATAATCTAACATCATACTGCTATGGCACACAAGAAAGGAGCAGGTAGTTCAAGGAACGGCCGCGAATCGGAAAGCAAACGGCTTGGTGTCAAACTCTTCGGCGGACAGTTCGCCCGTGCGGGCAACATCATCGTCCGTCAGCGCGGCACACGCCACCATCCCGGCCTGAACGTCGGCATGGGCAACGACCATACCCTCTTCGCCCTCGTCGACGGGATCGTCGAATTCAGGAAAAGAAGGAACAACAGATCCTACGTCTCGGTCATTCCGGTCGAAGAGGCCAAGAAATAGAAGATCCCACACCGTATCGCTCCCGGGATATGTGGTCAGAAAAGCCCATGTTCCGGGAGTTTTTTTTTAACTTGACCCCTCATAAAACGACATCACCATGCTCACGTTGAAACAGATCCGCGATCATCACCGGGAGATCGTCGAACGGCTCAGGATCAAGAACTTCGACGCTTCGTCCACTGTCGAAAGCATCCTGCATCTGGATGAGGAGCGCCGGCAGCTGCAGACCTCTGCCGACCGGGCCCAGGCCGAAATGAACAAACGCTCGAAAGAGATCGGCAGGCTCTTCAAGGAGAAAAAGGTCGAGGAAGCCAACAGGGCACGCGAGGAGGTGAGCCGCCTGAAAGAGGAGATCAAGCAGATGCACGCCCGCCTGCACGAGGTGGAGGAAGAGCTTGAGCGTTTGCTGGTGACCCTGCCCAATGTGCCGCATCCTTCGGTGCCTCCCGGCAAAGGCGACCAGGACAACGTGGAGGTGCGCAACGGGGGTGCGCTCCCCCGTCTGCCCGGTGATGCCCTGCCCCACTGGGAGCTGGGAAAAAAATACGGTCTCATCGACTTCGAGCTGGGCAACAAGCTCACGGGCGCCGGCTTCCCCGTCTTCACCGGCAAAGGGGCCCGCCTGGTCAGAGCCCTCATCAGCTTCTTCCTCGACGAGGCGGTCCGGGCCGGATACCGCGAGGTGCTGCCCCCCCTGATGGTCAACGAAGCCTCCGCCTTCGCCACAGGCCAGCTGCCCGACAAAGAAGGACAGATGTACCGCCTGGAAGACGACCCTTTCTACCTGATACCTACCGCCGAAGTGCCCGTCACCAACATCTACCGCGATGTGATCCTCGACGAAGAGGAACTGCCCGTACGCAATACGGCCTATACTCCCTGCTTCCGCCGCGAAGCCGGATCCTACGGCAAGGATGTTCGCGGACTGAACAGGGTCCACCAGTTCGACAAGGTGGAGATCGTCGAGATCGAACACCCCGAACGTTCCTACCAGACCCTGGAACGGATGGTGGAACATGTGGAGAACCTGGTCAAAAAACTGGAGCTGCCTTACCGTATCATGAAGCTCTGCGGCGGCGATCTCTCCTTCACCTCCGCCCTGACCTATGATTTTGAAGTGTATGCCGCAGCTCAGGGGAAATGGCTGGAGGTAAGTTCGGTCTCCAATTTCGAGTCTTTCCAGGCCAACCGACTGAAGCTGCGTTTCCGTGAGCGGGGCAGCAAGCGCACGCGTCTGGCCCACACCCTCAACGGCAGTGCTCTGGCCCTGCCGCGTATCCTGGCGGCCCTGCTGGAGAACAACCAGACGGACGAAGGGATCCGTCTACCCAAAGTGCTGGTGCCTTATACCGGCTTTGAGACCATCTCCTGAGGCCGATGGACGGGCATTCCCATCAACGGGCTTTCGTGCCGGCCCTGCTGGCCATCTTCTTCTGGGCCACCATCCCCACAGCTTTCAAGACCGGGCTGGAGCATGCCTCCCCCGCCCTGTTCCTTTTCTGGGCCAACCTCACCTCACTGACCGTCTTCTTGGGGATCATCCTCATCACCGGGAAAGGCGGGTTGTTGCTGAGACAACGTCGCCGACAGCTGTTCCGTTCCGCCCTCCTGGGTGTGCTCAGTCCTTTTGCCTATTACCTCATCCTTTTTGAAGCCTACTCCCGGTTACCGGGGCAGGTGGCCCAGCCGCTCAACATGATCTGGCCCATCGTACTGGTGTTCCTCTCGGCCGTGATCCTCAGGCAGAAGATCCCCCTGCGCAGCTACCTGGCCCTCTTCATCAGTTTCTCAGGTATTTTCTTCGTCTCCTCCCAGGGCGATCCGGCCGGCTTCCGCAACACCGACGCGGGGGCCGTCACCCTGGCCGCAGGAAGCTCGGTCATCTGGGCCCTCTTCTGGGTATTGCACATGCAGGACGAAAGGGAAGAGGTGATCCGCCTTTTTACCAATTTTTTCTTCGCTCTGTTGTACATCATCCTGCTGCTTCTGATCACAGGCAGCTCTTTTATGCCGCCCGGTCGTGCTCTGGCAGCTGCCGTCTATTCCGGCCTCTTCGAGATGGGCATCACCTTCCTGCTGTGGCTGCATGCCCTCCATCTGGCCAAAAACACGGCCACCATCAGCAACCTCGTCTATCTGGCACCTTTTTTGTCGCTCTTTTTCCTGCACTTTCTCCGGGGCGAAAAGATCTACCTGACCACCGTCGCCGGACTGATATTGATAATTGGAGGTATCTTTGTACAGAACTTCCGGCAAACAACTATCCATGAACAGTGAAAAAAGAACCAACACCATGAAAAAGCCGAGAATCACCCTCTGGCCCCTGATCCCCTTCCTCTTCCTGCTTCTGCAGGTTTCCTGCAGGAAAGATGAACCTGTTCCACCCGAACAGGAACCCACCGTGGAGGAAAAGGCGCGGGACCAGCTGTACAAGATCATGAAGGACTGGTACCTGTGGTACGACAAGATGCCGGAGGTGAACCCCGCAGACTACAAAGGACCGGAAGATCTGCTGGAAGCTTTGCGGTACAAGGAACTGGACAAGTGGAGCTTTGTGGCGGAAAAATCGATCTTCGAAAGCTATTTCGGTGCCGGCCAGTATCTGGGATTCGGCTACGGGTACGCATACGATGCTCAAGGCAAGGTCTGGATCACTTTCGTCTTCCGCGACTCTCCGCTTTATCCGCAGGGGGTGCGGCGGGGATGGCGTCTCACTGCCATCGACGATCATGAGCTGGCACCCTATGAGGACCTGGGGCCTCTGATGGGCGACCCCGTGGCCGGCGTGGAAAAGACCTTCACTTTCCTGGAGCCGGACAGCACCGAAGTATCTTACACCGTGGCCAAGGACACCATCCAGATCAACGCCGTCCTGCTGGCCGACACCCTTCATGTGGGGGGTGAGGTGGTCGGCCATCTGGTGTTCCAGACCTTTGTACAGACGGCCATGGCCGAGCTGGACAGTGCCTTCGCCTATTTCCGGTCGGTCAATGCCACACAACTGATCGTCGACCTGCGTTACAACGGCGGGGGCAGCCTCGACGTGGCCCAGCAGCTGGGCAGCCTCATCGCCGGCAATGCCAATGCGGGCAAGACGCTCTGCCGCCTGGAGCATAACGACAAGCGCACCAGCCAGGACGAAGACATCCCCTTCCTCAGCCTGCCGAACGCCCTCGACCTCAACCGGGTCATCTACATCACCAGCCGGGGAAGCGCCTCGGCAAGCGAGGTGGTCATCAACGGCGTCAAGCCTTTCATGTCCACCGCCCTCATAGGCGACCGCACCTACGGCAAACCCGTGGGCATGCACTCGTGGCTCTACGACAAATATGTCTTCGTGCCGGTATGCTTCAGGCTGGTCAATGCCAACGGCGAAGGCGACTACTTCAACGGCCTGCCTGCCGACGACTATGCCGAGGATGGCCTGCAGTATGCTTTTTCTGACCGGCGTGAGCCCCGTCTGCGGGATGCCATCATCTACCTGGAGACCGGCAGTTTCCCCAACCCCGCCCAAAAGAAATCGGCCACGGTGCGGCTGCCCGCATGGAAAGGCATCTACACCGAGATAGGCGCCCTGTAAAATACATGGAACAGCTCATCGACAAGATCATCCTGGGGGTCGACCCCGGCACCACCTTCACCGGTTACGGTATCCTGGAGGTGAAGGGGAAAGAGCTGCATGTCGCCGCCATCGGGGTGATCGACCTGCGCAAGTACGGCACCCATTTCCTCAAACTGAAACATATCTTCGAACGGGTGCTGGGGCTCGTGGATGCCTACCATCCCGATGAGCTGGCCATAGAAGCGCCTTTTTACGGCAAGAATGTGCAGTCAATGCTCAAGCTGGGCCGTGCCCAGGGGGCGGCCATCGCCGCCGGCCTGTACCGCGACGTGCCGGTATTTGAATATGCTCCCACGAAGATCAAGATGGCCATCACGGGCGAGGGCAGTGCCTCAAAAGAACAGGTCTCGTCGATGCTGACCCACATCCTCCACTTCCGGGAGATGCCGGCCCGCCTCGATGCCAGCGACGCCCTGGCCGCCGCCGTATGTCATTACTTCGAGAACCAACGACTGCGCTCAGGAGGGGGCGGTTCTTCCAGCTGGGAGGATTTCATCCGCCGCAACCCCGGCCGCATCAGCAAATGATGCCGGAACAGACCCTTACAGCCTCACCTCACGGGCAATGCTGGCAGCCAGCTCTCGGAACTCCTCATCGGTGAGCTGCAGCTTGGGACGAGAGAAGCTGATATCCGCCTCGCTGTTGATAGGAATAAGATGGATGTGGGCATGCGGCACCTCCAGCCCCAGCACCGCCACACCGATGCGCTTGCACGGCACCACCTTCTCAATGGCACGTGCCACCTTCTTCGAGAAAACCATCATCCCTGCCAGCAGGTCATCCTCGAGATCGAAAAGATAATCGATCTCCTCCTTCGGGATCACCAGCGTGTGCCCTTTGGCAAGGGGATGGATGTCGAGAAAGGCATAGTACCGCTCATCCTCGGCCACCTTGTAGGAAGGGATCTCGCCCTTCACGATCCTGGTAAAAATGGAGCTCATAACACCGGTTTTAAATGGATATCTCAACGATCTCCAGCGAAAGGGTCCCCGAAGGCACTTTCACCTCCACCTTCTCCCCCGCTTTCTTCCCGATGAGCGCCTTGGCAATGGGGGTCTGGATCGACAGTTTGCCGGTCTTGAGGTCGGCCTCGTTCTCCGACACCAGCGTATATTCCATCAGCTGTCCCGTGGCCAGGTTACGTATTTTCACCTTGTTCATCATCTGCACCGTGGTGGTGTTGATCTTCGACTCATCGATGACCCGGGCATTGGCGATGAGGTTCTCGAGCTTGGCGATGCGCATCTCGAGCATCCCCTGTGCCTCCTTGGCAGCCGCATATTCGGCATTCTCCGAAAGATCACCCTTGTCACGCGCCTCGGCGATCTGCTTGGAGATAGCAGGCCTCTCGATACGCGTAAGACGGTCCAGCTCCTCTTTCAACTTACGCAGTCCTTCTTCCGTCATGTAAGATACTTCTCCCATAATCCTCAACTTTTTGACCCTTCAGATAAAAACAAAAAGAATTCCGCACACTGGGAACTCTTTTTCAGATACTGACAAGCCGTTATTTCGCCGTAAAGATAAGAATATTTTTCGTTTAAATCAAAGTATCACAGCCTTTAACCGTCAACTGTGTCAAAAATACTTGCGTTCCATGATCTCGGAATAGATGACGGCCTTGACGGGATCGAAATCTTCCAGGAAAGCGTTCTCATGCTCTGCTCCCTGTTCCCTCATGAATTTTTCCCAGTCGGGATGATCTGCCCGGATCCGGCCGTCCTCTTTTTGTGTTGTTTTCTTTTCCCCGCTGCGGGCAGCAAGTGCACTCTGTCCCTCCTCTTCCGGGGGAAGAAAATAGTCGGGAGAGGTTTTCTCCTCCTCCGTGACCTTGGACTGCTCCTCACCGGCAGCTGCCGTCTCTGCCGCCATCTCTTCCGGCATGAACTCCTCATCATACTCATACACCGGTTCCGCCTGCTCCTCTTCGCCTTCAAGGATAGCGTCAACAAGCGGATTGCCGGTGGTCATGTAACGGTCATCCTCCTGCGGCGGGGCAGCCTCCTCCATCTCCTCCTGTTGCTGTTGCAACAACTGCTTTCTACGAAGCTCTTCGTCGGTCCTGCGTTTTTTCTTCAACGCACCCACCACGGAAAAAAGCAACAAAAAAGCAAGATACAGAACAGTACCCCAGTCGATCTTCATTTTTTCTTCTTTTTCTTTTTGTTATTGTTGCCTCCTCCGAAAAGACGTTGCCAGAACCCTTGATCCCCTCGCCGGTTATAGGCGTCGGCCTGCCGGCGCGACTCCTTCATCCGTTTCTGGGTCTCAGGGGTCTGCATCTTGTAACGCCGTTTGATCTCTTTCTTACGGGCTTTCTGATACGCTTTCTTCCGTTTTTCCTCTTTTCTTTTTGCTTCCTTGACCGGTTTGGCCGGCCTGCCCGTGCTTTTCTGCAGCTTTTTCTCGTTGCGCGAAAGACGGGTCTTCCCGTCGAGGCCGGGGGCGGCGGGACGCGCCTTCTTCTTCTTGCTGACAGCCCGCTTCTCCTTAGGCGTAAGACTACTGCCTTTGGGCCGCTGCTGGGCAGGCGCCGGAACCGCCACCACCAGAGCTAAAACCAGAAGAAACCACCGAATAATCGACAAAATTTTCATTAGCTTTGCATAATCATCCGGGAAATATGCGACACCTTTCCTCAAAGATAATCATTTTTGCAATTCCCGCCATTCTTCTTTGGGCCTGCAAGACGGAAGAGAACCAGCGCATTCCCAATGTCTTCGTCGATTTCACCATCAACCTGAGCGATCCGATGTTCAACGATCTTGCGGTGGCCGGCAACGCCGTGGTGGTCGACAAGAACTACGCCGGCACGGCCTCGGCGGGATACAACGACCACGGCATCATCATCTACCGCGCCTCCGAGAGCGAGTTCTTCGCTTTCGACCGCACCTGCCCCTTCGAGGAAAGACTCGACCAGGCAGTGGTGCTGAAGAATACGGGAGACATCGCCCCCGAATGTCCTGCCTGCCACTCCAAATATGTCCTGCCCAACTACGGCTATCCCTCCTCCGACAGCCCGTCACGTTACCCCCTGAAACGGTACCGCACCTCCTTTGACGGCAGGATCGTGCATGTCTACAACTGACAAAAAAAAATACGCACCGGCCGGTGCGTATTTTTCTCTTCTCTCCCGCAGGATGAGATGATCAGTAACGGTAGTGGTCGGGTTTGAAAGGTCCTTCCACGGGCACTCCGATGTATTCGGCCTGCTCGGGGGTGAGCCGGGTGAGGCTCACGCCCAGCTGCGGCAGATGGAGCCGTGCCACCTCTTCGTCCAGATGCTTGGGCAGACGGTACACATCCACCTCGTAATCTTTCGTCCACAGCTCGATCTGTGCCAGCGTCTGGTTGGAGAAAGAGTTGCTCATCACGAACGAGGGATGCCCCGTGGCACAGCCCAGGTTGACCAGGCGACCTTCGGCCAGCAGGATGATCGAATGTCCGTCGGGGAAATAGTACTGGTCGACCTGCGGCTTGATGTTCTCCTTGCGGATGCCGGGATAGTTCTCCAGAGCATCCACCTGGATCTCGTTATCAAAATGTCCGATGTTGCAGACGATGGCCTGGTCTTTCATCTTCGCCATGTGGTCGATGGTGATGACATCGCGGTTGCCAGTGGCCGTAACGTAGATGTCGCCAATGTCAAGCACTTCCTCGACGGTCCGCACCTCGTAGCCTTCCATGGCAGCCTGGAGGGCGCAGATGGGGTCGATCTCGGTCACGATGACCCGTGCGCCGAAGTTGCGCATCGACTGGGCCGATCCTTTGCCCACATCGCCATAGCCGCATACCACCACCACCTTGCCGGCCAGCATGATGTCTGTGGCCCGCTTGATGCCGTCGGCCAGCGACTCACGGCACCCGTACAGGTTGTCGAACTTCGACTTGGTCACCGAATCGTTCACATTGATGGCCGGCACCAGCAGCTCGCCTCTCTCCTTCATCTGATAGAGACGGTGCACCCCCGTGGTGGTCTCTTCCGAAACACCGCGCCACTCCTTCACCAGACGGTGCCATTTGGTAGGATCCTCTTCGTACACCTTTCTCAGGGTATCGAGGATGATCTGTTCCTCCTTGTTGGAACCTTTTTCGTCGAGCAGGGCAGGGTTCTCCTCAATGGCATAGCCCTTGTGGATGATGAGGGTGGCATCGCCCCCGTCGTCGACGACGAGGTTGGGTCCTTTGCCGCCGGGGAAGGAGAGCGCCTGCACGGTGCTCCACCAGTACTCTTCCAGCGTCTCTCCCTTCCAGGCAAAGACGGGGATACCGCGCTCGGCCATGGCCGCCGCAGCATGATCCTGCGTGGAGAAAATATTGCAGCTGGCCCACCGCACATCGGCACCCAGCTCCACCAGCGTCTCGATCAGCACCGCCGTCTGGATGGTCATATGCAGCGAACCTGTGATACGGGCTCCCTGGAGCGGCTTCCGGGCCGCATATTTCTCGCGCAGGGCCATCAGCCCCGGCATCTCTTTCTCGGCCAGCTCGATCTCTTTACGCCCGAAAGCGGCAAGAGAAAGGTCCTTCACCTTGTAAGGTAGATCGGTGACGATCGTCTCGGTTACGTCCATTTTCTTCTCTGTTTTTTTTTTGCAAAAGTAATCATTTTCGGTGAGATGACCCTTCCAGGATGGCAAGGGCTACCTCTCTGTCCCGCTGCAGCTGGGTCACCAGCGCCTCCACGTCTTGGAACTTCCGCTCATCCCTGATCCTTCCCATGAACACCACCTTGACATCCTGGCCATAGATATCGCCATGGAAATCGAAGATATGCACTTCGATGGTCTTGGTGGGGAATCCGTCGCTGACGGTGGGACGGACACCGATGTTGAGCATCCCGCCCAGATCGTGGCCCGAAAGTATGACCCGCACGGCATAGACCCCGTCGCGGGGGATCAGCTTATGTTCGTCATCGGGGCGTATGTTGGCCGTGGGGAACCCGAGGCTCCGCCCCAGACGCTTGCCTCCCACGATTCGACCTATGATGAAGTAAGGATAACCCAGCATCCGCTCGGCGGTGACCACATCCCCCGCCCAGAGCAGCTCCCGGATGAGGGTGGAGCTGACGGTCCTGCCCTCGACAACCAAAGCCTCCACACGCACCACACGAAAACCCAGCTTCTCCCCCAACGCTGCTACCATCCGGTGATCCCCCTGGCGATCCCGCCCAAAGACATGGTCAAAACCCATCACCAGCACCCGAACACCCACTTTCTTCACCAGCACCTCCTCGATGAAGGTTCGTGCATCCATGTTGCGGATCTCTTCCGTGAACTCCAGGATCACCAGATGATCGATGCCACACGCCTCTATCAGCTCCTGTTTGCCCTGGATCGTCGAAAGGTAACGTATCTTCTCAGGATCGCGGTTGAGCACCAGCCGGGGATGGGGCCAAAAGGTGATCACCACCGTCTCGCCGCCGATACGCCGGGCCTCCTCCTTCATCCTGTCAAAGAGATGACGATGCCCGCGGTGCACGCCGTCGAACACCCCGATGCTCACCACCGGCCGCCTGACAAGGATCCTCTCAAGCGTATGATAGACATTCATGATCCTTCCAAATGGATGACAAAGTTAACAAAAGAAACTCACCCTTATTCCTGCCTGCCCCTCGCCGTACTGCAGGAAGGACTTTTGACGAACATTTGTTATCTTCGTCAAAGAGCAAAAACAGGCGATGGAGGTTCCCGAATATGTGAAGCGTGATCCCTGGCTCCGGCCCTATCAGGAGGTGATCCTGGGCAGGATCAGGAGGTACCGTCTGGTGAAGGAGGACCTGACGCAGGGGCGGGGGCTGAAAGCTTTTGCCGATGCGCATCATCATCTGGGGCTGCACCATCAGAAACGGGGGTGGGTCTTCCGCGAGTGGGCACCCAACGCCACACGCATCTATCTCCTGTGCGAGAAGAGCGGCTGGCAGGAAAAGGAGGCCTACCGGCTCCATCCCTCCCCCGTCGGCGAAGGGATCTGGGAGGTGCATCTCCCGCACGACCATCTGCATCATCTCGACCTTTACCATCTCTCCATCCACTGGGACGGCGGGCAGGGCGAACGTATTCCCGCCTATGCCACCCGGGTGGTGCAGGATCCGTCGACAGGCATCTTCAACGCCCAGGTGTGGGACCCCCCTGAACCCTACCGCATGCAACACCCCTCACCCCCGGCCGAGGAGGGTCCCTTCATCTACGAGGCCCACATCGGCATGAGCAGCGAAGAGGAGAAGATCGCCGGCTACACCGAGTTCAGGGACAACATCCTCCCCTACATCCGGGAGGCGGGATACAACACCATCCAGCTGATGGCCATTCAGGAACATCCTTATTACGGGTCGTTCGGCTATCATGTCTCGAGCTTTTTCGCCCCCTCTTCCCGTTTCGGCACCCCCGACGAGCTGCGTTCGCTCATCGACACTGCCCATGCGATGGGTTTGCGGGTGATCATGGACATCGTCCACTCCCACGCCGTCCGCAACGAGGTGGAGGGGCTCGGTCGTTTCGACGGCACCCGCACCCAGTACTTCCACGACGGCCCCCGCGGCGAACACCCGGCCTGGGGCTCCCTGTGCTTCAACTACGGCAAGCACGAAGTGCTGAAGTTCCTCCTCTCCAACCTGCGCTACTGGATGGAGGAGTTC
>Ga0256914_1001979_pt1 | contig 17529 bp, 16 predicted proteins | sample HulkmetaG_FD_191571 | JGI IMG/M metagenome (GOLD analysis project Ga0256914, IMG submission 191571) | Hydrothermal chimney microbial communities from Main Endeavour vent field at the Juan de Fuca Ridge, Pacific Ocean - Hulk | ecosystem: Environmental > Aquatic > Marine > Hydrothermal vents ... | reverse complement strand
TAGTTTCTGAGTTTAAAAAACTAAAAAAGGAATCTGAATATTTAAAGAAAAAGTTATTAGAAAAAGAGGCTGAGAGTTTAAGAGTGGTGGAAAAGAACGGAAACAAATATTTTATAAAAGGTTTTGGCGATGCAACCCTTCCAGATTTGCGGAAGATATTTGATTCGGTAAAGAAAAAATTTGGTGGAGGAATTGTAATTCTTTGGAGTAGTTTTAAAGGAAAGTATTATCTTCTTGTGGGAAATCTTGGTGGAAACAGTGCAAATGCCAGGGACGTTTTTGATAAAATTTCTTCTAATATGGGTATAAAAGGAGGCGGTAATGAGAGAATTGCACAGGGCAGTGGAGAAAAGAAGATTAAACTTGAAGAGATTGAAAAATTGCTTTAAGAAAAATGAAGTTGGATAGTCCTATTGTAGCGCTTGATGTAGGTACTGGCCGTATTGGTGTTGCTGTTTCTGATGCACTTGGAATTACCGCAAATCCTGTTGCTGTATTGGGAAGAAACGGAAGAGAGTTTGATGAAATACGGGAGATTCTTTCAGGACATAATTCGAAAGTTTTGATAGTTGGGTTTCCGAAAACACTTAAAGGTCAGGTAGGATCTCAAGCTGAAAAAGTGCTTGCATTTGTTAATGAACTAAAGAAACATCTCAGTGGAATAGAGATTATCCTGTGGGATGAGCGATTCACAAGTGTTATTGCGCATAGAATGTTTCAAAAAGTTGGCATAAATTCGAGAAGAGAAAGAAAAATAAAAGATGCTGCTGAAGCGGTACTTATATTACAGAGTTATTTAAACTACCTCAGGAGGGAAAAACGCGCAGAGCAATCAGAGGGATAGTTGTATCTCTCGTTTTAGTACTTTTGTTTATTATTGAAATTTATCCTTCAACTATTACCAGGGTGTATGGAGCAACGGTTACTATCCCACAAGGTGCAACCGTAAAGGATATTGCAAGAATTCTGAAGGAAAACAACCTTATTTTGGATCCTGTGGGTTTTGAAGTAATAATCCGTCTACGGAAAATGAGTAAGAAATTGAAAAGTGGTGAATACCATCTAAATAATGTAAAAAGCATTTTTGATATTATTTCTGCACTTGAACATGGAGTTCCAAGAAAGGAAATCCGTGTTACTATACCAGAAGGTTTTACAGTTTACGATATTGCAAAGCGTTTAAAAGAGCGCGGTGTAATTTCAGATGAAAAGCAGTTTATTAAAAAAGCTCAGCCATTTGAAGGATATCTTTTCCCGGATACATACTTCTTTTATAAAGGTGAGAGCATAGACAAAATAATAGAAACCATGAAAAATAGGTTTTACCAGGTTTTACCCAGGAATTATGCAGAAATGGTTAAAAGCAAAGGACTGACTTTAAAGGAAGCCGTAATACTTGCTTCAATTGTTGAAAAAGAAGCGAAGTTTGATAAAGATAGACCTCTTGTTGCAAGCGTTTTTCTTAATAGATTAAAGATGGGCATGCCTTTGCAATCAGATGCCACGGTAAACTATGCATTGCATAAGCATAAAATGTGGCTTTCTCAGAGTGATCTAGATATTGACTCTCCGTACAATACATATAAACATATAGGGCTTCCACCAGGGCCAATTTGCAACCCTGGATTAAAGTCGCTCCTTGCTGTTGCAAATGCTCCTAAAACGGATTATTATTATTTCTTAACAAAACCGGATGGTGAAGCGGTGTTTGAAAAAACATTAGAAGAGCATAATAAAGATATCAGGAAATATTATGGTGGATAAAGCAATAAAAGATCGTGAGGTTATAAAGAAAATAAAGATACCAAAAAAATATACATGGTTTGTTCAGGCAATTCTTGAGGATAGTGGTATTGTTTCTGTTTCTCTTGGTGGTAGGGAAAGTCTTACTATATTTTACGATCTAGTAGTCGAAAACGAGGTGAAATATGTTTTAAATAGGATATCTGAATTTTGTTCTGTAGAGATATTTGAAATATTATAGCAAAAGGTATATAATAAGTTTCAAAAAGGAGAGGTGAGAATGAGCGCATTATTTTTTAAGAAGGATTATTTTAAACGAATCGAATCTCTCGTTGATACGGGTAAATTCGAATCTGCTTTAAATTTAGCAATTAAAATAGGAGATTCTCTTTACGATAAAGGGGATCTCAAAGATGCTCTGGATCTTTATGAAAAACTCTTAGATCTGTTTAAAAGATCGAATTTTTCAGATAATAAAGTATTTGAAAAACTTTATGAAAAACTTATTCCACTGCTTTTTGAAATAGGTAAGACCGAGCAAGCTATTGAAATGTCGCTTATTCTTGTTGATATAAAAATTGCTCTTGAAAAAAGTGAAGAGGCTAAAGAGATACTTTATGCTTTGAAAAGAGAGTTTAAGGATAATGAAAAAGTACTTCTGAGAGATGTTGATATTAATTTAAGAGAGGGAAGAACGGAAGATGCTTTACAAACTCTTAAATATATGATTTCTCATATTTCTCCGGATCCGAAGTATATCGAAATTGCTGTGGAGATTTTGCTTAAACTTGGCAGAAAAGACGAAGCGCTTGATTATCTTAATACTTTAATTTCAATAGATCCGGGAAATGTTTTTGCAGAAACAAAATTAAGGGAAATAAAGGGTGAGAGTACCAGTGTAAACCAGAATGAAGAGCCCATATTTAATGAAAGTAAAATAGCTGAATCTAAGGAAGAGCAAGGGCCGAGAGGACAAAAAAAAGAAGTGTTTAATGGAGAGGTAAATCCAAAAGTACCTCTAAGCAGGAAAACTGCTTCTGTAAAGAAAATAAGTGTCTTGAATAAGGGGCAAAAACATAGTTTTAAAAAGGAAACTGAGAATGTAGAAAAGTATAATGCTATATATGATGAATTTTTCAAGAAAAAAGAGTACAAAAATGCTATTGTAAAGGTACTTGATAATCCTAAAAGGTCTTTTACTTTATTGTTAAATCTTGCAGATGACTGTAAAGATAGAAAAAAATTTCTGGAAGCTGAGTATTATTTTTTAAAAGCATTTCTTATTGAACCTGAAAGTAAACTTGTAGTGGAAAAACTTGCAAATATTTATGAACAAACAGGAAGAAAGGAAGACAAGGTTTTTGTTTTAAAGGCTGCGGTAAAGTATGCAAAAGGTAATGAGAAAATTAATTATCTCGTGAAAATATCAGAGTTAGTACCTGATAATTATACGGTAAAAGCAGAAATTGTTAGAGAAGCGTGCGCCATAGGCGAAAAAGAAGTTGCGTTAAAATACTTCAATCAAATTAAAAGTACTGATAAAAACCTAATAAATGAACTCTTTGAACTGTTGTTCCCGCTTGTAAGTAAAGATCTTAATGTTTTAAAAAATCTTGCTCTTAAAATGAAAAGTCTTAATATGAAAACAAAAACGACTTTTAAATATTATCTTACGGTGGGTAAGTTACTCTTTAACATGGGTGATAAACCAGAAGGTTTGAAATGGTTAATGAGGGCAAATGAGATAGGTAAATTACCGCTTGAAGACTATGTTCAGATAGCAGAATATATAAAGGATATTCCACTCGATACAGAAAAAGATATTGTGGCAGCTGCGCTTAATGGTTATGCAGATGTTATTACTTCTGACGAGGAAAAAGGACGAATACTTAAACTTATACTTTCTTTGAAGCCTAATAATACTCTTTATATTAAAAAGTATGCCGAATTTTTGAAAAGTAAAGGAAAATATAAAGATGTTGCTTATCTCATAAAGAAATTAATTGCTAAAGCAGATGTTAACAGTCTAGACTTAGTTGGTTCTAGTCTTTCTAAAATTGCTGAATATTTGGATGACAATATATTGATAAAGGCAGCAGAACTGTTTATTATAGAAGGAGATACTGTTAAAGCAGGTGAAATTTACGAGATTTTGCAAAGGAGAAATCCAGACAATAAACAGTATGTTGTTAAAAATTTTATTTTGCAAGTTGAAAATGAAAATATTGAAAGTATCGTTAAGTTTTTTGAGAATGTATCCCCTAACCATAATTTTGCAAATTTTGTAGAACAGGAAATTTCTAAATTTGAGAAGAAGCGTACTCTTTCTCCATTTGACTATCACGTACATTTTGTTCTTGGTTTCCTGTATTATCTTATTGAAAGGTATGAGGAGGCAATTGCCTCGTTCCAATTCGTTCTTCGCTCGCATCGATTCGAAATACTTATGTATTTGTTCCTTGGGATGAGTTTTGAAAAGATTGGGCTACCTGATTTTGCCATAAAGCGTTATCAATCTGCTTTAGATTCAAATATAGAAAATGATTTTATTAGAAGAGTGATATTTGAACGAATCATTTCTATTTTAACGAGACAGGGGAAGTTTGATGAAGCGAGACGATTTGGGGAAAAAGCACTTCGCTCTGGGGTGAAAGATGAGAAGATTGTTAAGTTAGTTGAATCTATTCCAAATGAAGATAAAATTATACATATGAAGGAGATGAAGAATGATTAACAGCAAAGGTAGTGCAGTAGGTAGGATAGTACTTGTAAAAGGGTTTGCAACTGAAGAAGAAGTAAACAAAGCTCTTAGTATTCAGCATGTTACAAAGGAGCCGTTACTAAAAATACTTGAAGACATTGGTGCAATAACTGATGAACAGGCCGCTCAGGTTCTTGCTGAGCAGTGGGGCCTGGATTACGTAAATTTGTTAAACTACAAAATAGATAAAGAGATATTGAATTTGCTTGATCCCGATAGGGCACGTTATTATGGTATATTCTTGCTCAAAAAAGAAGGAGATACTTACCATGTTGCGATTGCTGATCCTACAAATATAGAAGCAATGGATTACTTAAGACTTATATTGGGTAATAATATTAAATTCTATGTTTCTACAAGGGCGGCAATTAATCAGGCAATTGAGAAGTACTATGAAATGGAGAGTGCTCTTAAACAGGCAGAGGAAGAAGCTGGTGGTCCTTCTCCAGAAATTGTTCGCGAAGAAGAAGAGGTGGATATTTCAAAATTAAGACAACTTGGTGAGGAGGCACCTGTTATACGTCTTGTTAATAATATAATCTCCCAAGCAATAGTTGAGGGTGCATCTGATATTCATGTTGAACCTCTTGAAAAATCATTAAGAGTTAGGTACAGGATAGATGGTATTCTGTATGAAAAACAGACTTTCCCGAAGTCTGTTCAACCCGGGATTATTTCGAGGTTTAAAATAATGTCGAATATGGATATAGCAGAAAAGAGAGTCCCGCAGGATGGTAGAATTTCGTTGAAATTTGAGGGCAGAAAAATAGATTTCAGGGTTTCCACTTTACCTACTGTGTTTGGAGAAAAAGTTGTTTTAAGGATATTAGATACGAGTAAAGCATTAATGCCGCTTGAAAAACTTGGTTTTTCAGCGGAGAACTTAAAAAAGTTTGAAGATATTATTAACCAGCCCTATGGAATGATTTTAATATCCGGTCCTACTGGTTCAGGTAAAACAACAACGTTGTATTCAGCATTACAGAGACTTAACACACCTACGAGAAATATTATTACGGTAGAAGACCCTGTTGAATATAGATTAAAAGGTATAAATCAGGTTCAAGTTAATGAAAAGGCAGGCTTAAAGTTTAGCACGGCATTGCGATCTATTTTAAGGCAGGATCCTGACATTATACTTATCGGAGAAATTCGTGATGCAGAAACCGCAAAAATAGCAATTGAAGCGGCTCTTACGGGTCACCTTGTATTTTCCACAATTCATACAAATGACTCTGCTTCTATACCTACAAGGCTTATAGATATGGGTGTTGAGCCTTTTCTTGTTGCATCTTCTCTAATAGGTGCTACGGCCCAGAGGTTAATTAGGAGAGTTTGTAAATATTGTAGAAGACCATATCGTCCTTCCACTGAGGTTCTGGAGAACCTTGGCTTTGTTACTTCAAGGGATATTAGCGAGATAGCTTTTTATAAAGGTGAAGGTTGTGATAAATGTAATCATACGGGATATAAAGGCAGACTTGCAATAAATGAAATATTGCCAATAACTCCTGCTATACAAAAACTCATTATGCGAAATGCAAGTTCAAGAGAGATTTCAGAACAGGCACGTAAAGAAGGTATGAAAACGTTGCTTGACGATGCTTTGAATAAAGCTGCTGAGGGACTTACAACGATAGAAGAAGTATTAAGAGTTGTCTCCACAATAGAGTGAGGTGATGAACGATGATTACGCTTGAGGAATTGTTAAAGTTTGCTACTGAACAAGGTGCTTCTGATGTGCATTTAACGGTGGGATTACCACCAGTATTGAGGATCAATAAGGAACTTGTATTTTTAGAAGAGGATTCTTTAACTCCAGAAGATACCGCTGAAATGATTTTTTCTATAATGACTGATAAACAGAGAGAACTTTTCAAGAAAAATCTTGAATATGATTTTTCTTATGCGATACCTGGAGTTGCGCGTTTCAGAGTGAATAGTTTTTTCCAGAGAGGTTCAATAGCAGCAGCTTTCAGAAGAATTCCATTTGAAATTCCCTCACTTGATTCGCTTGGTGTTCCTGAGGTTGCGCATAAAATAATAGAGCACGAAAGGGGATTTGTACTTGTTACAGGACCTACTGGTCATGGTAAATCTACTACTCTGGCTGCCATGATAGATGAGATAAACACAAATAAGTCTGTTCATATAATTACGATAGAGGATCCTATTGAATATTTATTTCATCACAAACGTTCTGTAATTGCTCAAAGGGAATTAGGAAGTGATACATGGAGCTTTCCAAATGCTCTTCGTTCTGCATTGAGGGAAGATCCTGATGTTTTACTTGTAGGAGAGATGAGAGACTATGAAACAATTGCAACTGCGCTTACAGCTGCGGAAACTGGACATCTTGTGTTCGCGACACTTCATACAAATTCCGCTGCACAATCCATAGATAGGATCGTTGATGTATTCCCACCGCATCAGCAGGAACAGGTGAAAACTCAGTTGAGCAGTGTACTACTTGCAGTTTTTTCACAGCAACTTATTCCACGTGCTGATAAAAACGGCCTTGTTTTAGCAACAGAAGTATTGATTGCAACACCAGCTGTAAGAAATTTAATAAGAGAAGGAAAAAGTTTTATGATTCCGTCTATAATCCAAACAAAAGCAGATGTTGGAATGCAAACAATGGAGGCATCGCTGAAATCCCTTGTGAATAAAGGATTGATTACATATGAACAGGGCTTGCAGTATGCATTTAATAAGGAAAGTTTTATGAATCTTATGGGAAGGTGATAATGAATGGCGACTTTTACATATAAAGTAATAAGGCCTGATGGGAAACTCGAAACAGGCAGGATTTCAATGGATTCTTCGTCTGATGTCGCCGATTATTTAAGGTCGAAAGGGAATAGAATTGTATCAATTAAGGAAGTAAAGGGACGTTTTCAGGGTGGTAGTTCAGCAAAAGGGGAAAGTCTTCTTTCTAAACTTAATACTATTTCAATAAGAGATTTATCTATATTCACCAATCAATTTGGAACGATGCTTAATGCCGGGCTTTCAATCTCTCGTGCGTTGTCTGTACTTGCAAAGCAAACAGCAAATCCTAAACTTGTAGGCATTATTGTAAATTTATTGGAAGAAGTAAAGAAGGGAAATTCTCTTTCTTCTGCTTTAGCCAAATTTCCCGATGTTTTTAGTCAATTATACATAAGTATGGTAAAGGCAGGGGAAGTAAGTGGTAATTTAGGTGATTCACTCTTAAAAATGAGTACATTTTTGCAAAGGGATTACGAGACAAAGCATAAGTTAAAAGGTGCAATGACTTACCCGCTTGCCGTCCTGGTTTTTTCTATACTTATTGTAATAGGACTTTTTATCTTTGTTATACCAACTTTTGAAGGCTTCTTATCTCAATTAGGTGCTCCATTACCTGCACCTACAAAAGCAGTATTTGCGATGGCAGATTTTCTTGTACATAAAGGTTGGATTGTATTTGGTGTCCTTGTTGTAAGTTATATTGCTTATGCTAAATGGGCAAAAACTCCTAAAGGTAGAAGACATGTAGATGCAGGCAAGCTGAAGATGCCTGTTTTTGGGGAATTGAATTTAAAATCAGCAATGGCGCGTTTCAGTGATACACTCGCTACTTTGTTTAGTGCAGGAATTCCACTTGTTGAATGTCTCGAGACTGTGAGAGGAATAATTGATAATGTGGTCATAGGAGATGCAATAGATGATATTGTAAACAGGATTAAAAGAGGGGAATCACTTGCTGCTGCTCTCGAAAAGAGCGGAATGTTTACACCAATGGTTGTTGAAATGACGGGAATTGGTGAAGAAAGCGGAAGTCTTGATGAAATGTTAAAAAAAGTGGCGGAATTTTATAATGAGGAGGTGGATTATATGATAAACAATATATCTGCATTGATTAATCCAATAATGATGGTCTTTGTCGGAGGCCTTATTGGTGGCGTTCTTATTTCTCTTTATCTCCCAATATTCCAGATGGCGGGGTATGTACACTGATGAAAAGAAAGGGGTTTACTCTCATAGAGTTAATGATTGTTGTTGCTATAATAATTATTCTTGCCTCTATTGCAATACCTGTGTATGCAAAATTTGTCAATAGAGCAAGAAGAGCAAGAGTATTGGGAGATTTTAGGACTATTCAAGATTCTTTAGAAGCGTACCGGGCAGATTGGGGGACTTATCCTGTAACGGGTTCAACGGGTGAAACATTCGGTTATCATACAGACTATGTTACGCCCACGAGTACGATAACCAGAGAACTTACAGGAGAAGGGGCAACATTGAATACTCCAACTCACACTACTGCAACAGGAGAAAAAGGTGGAATAGACTATTTTATGAGAACTTGGATAATTAGGGAAATGAAAGATCCGTATGATCCTACCAAGGATTATGAATATTATTCGCAAGACGGGAGTTCCTATATGCTTGCTTGTGAATATAAAAATAACGGGACAACACACTATATTTTAAAAGGAAGCGGTGTTAACTATGAGGATACAGCTACAAAACCTAGTTGGTATGTTGTTCAATAAAACTTTCAAAAACCCCTTGATTTTTTTTCTGTAATTATTACAATTTATAAAAGCAATGAGGGCAGTGATTCGTACCTTCAATATGGACGCCATGGAGGTACGAGGAGCCGAGTGGCGTAACCGGCATTGCATTTTTTATAGGTATAGTAAAGATTATGTTTAATAAATGTGATGGATTTGACTTATTGTTGAATTTTGTATATAATAGAAAAATCTACAAATGAGGAGGTGATTTGGCATAAAGAAACTCAGAAAAACATCACTTGCTGTTATTCTAGACCTGTTCGAAAAGAAAATTTTAATAGGAGGCGAAAAATATGTGGACAATTAGTAAAGCAAGAAACAGAAAGGGTTTCACATTGATTGAACTTATGATTGTAATTGCGATTATCATTATCTTAGCAGCAATTGCAATACCAAACTACTTGAAAATGACAGAGAGGGCGAAGAAAGCAAGAGTTGCGTCTGATTTTGAGTCTCTTGCAACTGCACTTGAATCTTATAGAACAGATTGGGGTTCTTATCCTGTTGCTACCTCTGCGGTAAAGGTTAATGATTCTACTGCTGTACTTTATCAAGAGTTAACAGGTATAAGTGCTACAACTAATACTTCTACGAACACTACCGCTACTGGTGAAAAAGGTGGAATTCAATACATCAAGCCCGCTACATTAGATTCTATGGTGGATCCGTTCTTCCCTACGGATAGCTATTACTATGGTTCTAGTGATGGAACTGCATGGGTTCTTTACTGCGGTTATAAAGGCTCTGCTGGTAGTTATACTGACTATCTCTACAGAACAGATTCCACGACTCAGCTTCAGGAAAGCGCTACTGCTCCAGCAATTCCGTAAAATTACTATTTAGATCGATTAAATTAAAAGAGAGGGAGTGAATAACTCCCTCTCTTTTAATTTAAATAAGTTTTTTTAGTGTTAGTTTTGGATTGGGTTGTATTTAGAAACAATTTCAGAAACAGGTAAATTATTGTTATCCAATGCTGTTATTGAAATTTTTACATTATTCCTTCTCACAAATGCGAAATTCTTTATTTCGATTTTGTTTGTTGCATTATCTACCTGGATTGTTTTTAGAATTTTTCCGTTTTGAGATTCAATCTTAATTAAAAACGTTTTTATAAGATTTTTGTTTTTTATAACAGACCAGCTTAACAGCAAAGATGAGCCAGAGATTTTATATGAATCTATTTTTATTATAGGCGCTGTTTGAAGATATTCTGTCCATCCCTCTTTTAGACAATGAGATATCCTGGTAAGTTTAAATAAGTTCTCTACTTCTTTTTCTTTATCGTTTATATGTTTATAGTAAAGTGCTTTTCCAAGATATGCAAATGAGTTGTATTTGTCTAATTTTAATGCTTTTGTGAAATACGATAAAGAAGATGGTGATGGTAGCTCACATAAACCAATTGTTGTTAGGGCAATAGAATTATTTGGATTTTTTCTGAGTATCGTCTCGGCTAGATCTTTTGCATCTGAAATATTGTTTTCTGTATAAACAATTGCTAACGATTTTAATGCTGGAATATTTGGATCTGTAGGATTTAGTTCAATTGTTTTGTTAAAGTATGCTATTGATTCCTGGTTCTTTAGGGCTAATTTTAATATTCCGTACATTTCAGGATAGTTAAAATTAATGGGGTTTAGTGTCATTGCTTCTTTTAGTTCTTTAAAAGTTATCTTGTTATTACAGGAAAGTGTTTTTGAGAAGGAAAGCTCTCTGTAGATAGAAGCAATTCGATAATGATATATGTCATTGTTGAAATCATGTTTTATTGCTGATATATATGAATAAGCAGCATTTATTAATTCTCCATTATTAAATTTGTAATTACCTGATAGCCCATACACGGAAGATATTGCCTTAGGACTTATTGAAACTATGAGAAACGCAAAAATTGTCAACAAAACTACAGAAACAAATCGTTTGTTGGGCAAGTATATCTTTTTCCCTTTGTTATCTGAGAGGTTTACTAATAAGCCAAGTAGTATAAAAGTGATAGTAACAGCTAATGGGTAGATAAAATCTATATCTACAAATGTATGCAATAGTAGACTTATTGTTGCTGTGTAAATAACGGCGAATAATGAACTTTTTTTCGCTAACGGGAATGATTTTACTAGTATCGAAAAGATAGTTAACAGAAAAAAGAAGGTACTAAATATTCCTGTTTCGGAAAGTAACATTAGAATTGATGAATGGGGTAATATAGAGTATAGTCCTCCAAATGGTCTAAATTTTACCATTTCGTATCTAAAGGTTCTTAATCCGTATCCAAATATTGGTTTTGTAAAGAACATTTTTATGGCGTCCTTTGCAAATTGTATTCTTGCTGGTATAGAAGTTCCATTCTTTTTTAAGATTTGTGAAGCAAGGTTGTTTGTTTCTGGAGTGAACGTTGGTAAAAGTTTAACGAAAGTATGACTTAAGATTATCAATATGAGCACTCCTCCGGCTGAAATTCCCAGGTTGAGCAGTAATCGTTTTTTGTTTTTAAAAAAAGAGAGTAAAAGGATTATACCAATGATAAGGGAAATAAAGATGGCTCCTCTAGATTTTGTTAGATAAATTGAGTAAAGGATTAAAATGCTGCTCAGATATCCAAATATCTTTTTTGAAGTATTTAATTTCTTTTCTGTTATAAGGTACAGTAAGAAAAGTAAGGAAATAGAGAGGAAAGCTCCATATGTATTTGGGTATTGCATAAGCGAACCAACACGATTATTTAAAACAAAACCATGCTTTATTACAAAGTACGAGAACTGGGAAGATGGAAAAAATACCATGCTTAAAAAAGAAAAGATGCCTATTACTGAAGAAATTAGCCCCATTATAGTAATGGATTTAAGAAAAGACATTATTAAACTATATGTTCTTTTGACAGTGCTTATTAAGATAAATGTTATCAGAATTGCATTAAAAAATTTCAGAAACTCCAAAATAGAGCCGTATTTATATGGAGATAATAAACATGAAACAAAGATGCCGGCGATAAATAATATAATATAAACAAAGAAAGGTGTATACATCACTAAACTTTTGCTGTTCTTTCTGATGAGATTATTAAACAGAAAAAGAACTCCAGCAATGGATGTGATTAATGTGGATATGTAAATTTGAAAGAAAAGCTGTTCATCCCCAAGTTGAGAAAATAATAGTAAGAAACATAATTCGAAAATTGCTAGAATAAATAATATAGTATCTATAGTATCGGTAAGATTATTCTGCTTTCTTTGATATAGATTTGTATATTTTTGCTGTTTCCACATAGTGTAGTGCATTCTCCTTTATGAATTTTTTTTCATCATTGGTTAATGCTCGTATTACTTTTGCTGGAATTCCCACAGCAAGTGAATCTTGCGGAATTTCTTTGTTTTCTGTTACAAGTGCATTTGCTCCTATTATGGAATGTGCCTTGATGTGTGAACCAGTGAGTAAGGTTGCGCCCATTCCTATAAGAGATTCTCTTTCAATTGTAGTTGAATGTAATATTGCTGCGTGGCCTACTGTAACGTATTCTCCAACGATACAGGGAATATTAGTGTCAACATGTATAACGGTATTGTCCTGTATATTTGCTCCTTTCTTAATAATGATTGGTGCTATATCTCCTCTTAAAACTGCGCCGAACCAGATATTTGCCTCCTCTTCTATTATTACATCTCCGATAATAACAGCAGTTTCGGCTATAAAAGCGGATTTTGCAATTTTAGGTTTCTTTCCGTTGTAATCTATTATCATGTTTTAGTTCCCCTATATTATTTATTTAAGAAAAATTTCCGTTCCGCAGTATGGACACCTTACTACTCCTTTACCTGCAAGTTCAAGTGGTGCACCGCAGTTAGGACACTTATGCATATCAAGTTTTGCTATGTCTGCAGAAACAAGTTTACCACCTTTCCAGTCCACGTATCCTGTAAAAAGCCCTTTTCCTACTAAATCTTCAAGGTAATCACGAAATTTATCCCGGCTGAGCCCTGTTTCAACTATTAATTGATTAACTTTAACTGTGCCTCTCGTTTCCACAGCATTGAGGATTTTTTGTTCTATTTCAACTTTTTTCATTTCTTTCTCTTCTTTTCCTCCGTTTATAAACAGGTATGTGCCTATTATTCCGGGCAGTATAACAAGAATTATGAATCCAAGTGCAGTTCCTCCAGGGCTTCTTGCTCCAGTTGTTGTACCGAGCCATACAGCGAACCCAAGCGCAATTATCCCAAATGCAATGCCTATCATTTTACTACCGTTCATTATTCACCCCCTAAAAGTTTTTGATCTGTTAAATTATATCGAAGTAATGCATAGAATAAAAACTCTTGCAGAGTATTTTTAGGTGAATTATTCAGAGTTTTGCAAGATATTTTCTGTATCGTAAAGCAGATTGATTGGTTTTAAAAGATTTGATATTACACTTTTGTTTCCATTGATTATTGTTACAGATTCACCGATGAATGATTCTTTCGAAATTTTCAGAATATCTGAGTTATTCATGCGAACGCATCCATGAGATCTGTTTCTTCCCGGTGATAACGGTTCATTTGTGCCATGAATTCCGTAGGAAGGAAGAGATATTCCTATCCAGCAAACACCGAGACCGTTTTCAGGATCTTCAATGTATGGGGGGTAAACTTTTCCATTGAAATACCATTTTGGATTGTGTACGATACTTACTATTGTGAAGTTTCCCGTAGGTGTTTCACTTTCTCCTCCCTTTCCGATTGAAACAGGAACAACATCTGTAATGGTATTTTCTTTAAGAACGAATAGGAGATGGTAAGACTTATTCACAAGAACCGAAGTTTTGTTTTCGGCATTTGCTGTAACTCCAACTACACAATTTATTGCTATTATAATTGCCATTAATATGGCTACAGTAAAAAATTTTTTCATAACAGAATTATATTACAAAAATCTCGTTTATAAAATAGATTTTAAGAGGCTTAAGATACTTTTAAAATTTGCATTTTTGTGGTAAAATTAAGCGGTAAATTTGCGTGAAAGGGGGTGGAAATATGGATCAGGAAAAACTTACCGAAAAAGCACAGGAGGCTCTTGTTGCTGCAAAAGATATAGCAGCCAACGAGAAAAATCAGGCAATTGATGTTGAACACCTTCTTGTTGCTCTTGCAGATCAGCAGGAAGGGATGGTTCCAGCAATTTTAGATGCTTTGAAGGTTGATAGAAGCATATTTGTTAATGCACTTTATGATAAAATTTCTAATTTTCCGAAAACAGAAGGTGCTTTTTCCGATAAAGTGTATATAACAAGCAGGCTTGATTCTTTATTTAAAAAGGCAGAAGCAGAGACTCAAAAAATGCAGGATGAATTTATTAGTACAGAGCACCTGTTTCTTGCTTCGATGGACGATCCTGAACTTCAACCAATTTTTGCCCGTTTTGGAATTAGAAAACAAGATGTTCTTAAAGTAATTAATGAGATAAGGGGAGGTAGAAAAGTGACGGATAAAACTCCTGAAAACAAATATAAAGTACTCGAAAAATACGGAAGGGATTTAACTGATCTTGCAAGAAAAGGAAAACTTGATCCGGTTATAGGAAGAGACGAGGAAATCCGCAGGACAATGCAGATCTTAACGAGGCGAACGAAGAATAATCCAATTCTTATTGGTGAGGCAGGAGTTGGTAAAACAGCAATAGTAGAAGGGCTTGCGCAACGAATAGTTGCAGGAGATGTTCCGGAAACATTAAAAGATAAAACTATCTTTCAACTTGATCTTGGAGCACTTGTTGCTGGTGCAAAGTTTAGAGGAGAATTTGAAGATAGATTGAAAGCAGTAATTGAGGAAATCAAAAAATCCGAAGGTAGAATAATCCTGTTTATTGACGAAATTCACACTGTTGTAGGTGCTGGTGCAACCGAAGGATCTCTTGATGCATCTAATATGCTTAAACCGGCTCTTGCGAGAGGTGAACTTCGAACAATTGGTGCAACAACTATTGATGAATACAGAAAATACATAGAAAAAGATGCTGCACTTCAAAGAAGGTTCCAGCCTGTTTATGTAAAAGAACCTTCTATTGAAGAGACGATTGCAATTCTGAGAGGATTAAAAGAAAAATACGAGGTTCATCATGGTGTAAAAATTAAAGATTCTGCATTGGTTGCTGCAGCAAAACTTTCTGCACGGTATATTACTGATAGATTCCTTCCAGATAAAGCCATTGATCTTATCGATGAGGCGGCTTCCCTTTTAAGAATGCAAATAGACAGTATGCCTGTGGAACTTGATGAATTGAAAAGAAAGATCCGAATGCTTGAAATGGAGAAAAAAGCATTAGAACGTGAAAAATCGGATCCACAAACCGCAGAGAGATTAAAAGCAATTGAAAAAGAACTTGCTGATCTTAAAGAAAAAGATGCAGCGCTCACTGCGAAATGGAAACAGGAAAAGGCTGCAATCAACGAAATTCGGCAGATTAAGAAACAAATTGATGATTTAAAAACCAGGGCAAAACTTGCTGAACGAAAAGGCGATTTAGACGAAGCGGCACGCATACTTTATGGAGAAATTCCTGCACTTCAAAAGAAATTGGAGGAAGCAAATAAACGGCTTGCAGAACTTCAAAAAGAGAATCCACTTCTTAAAGAAGAAGTTGGCGAAGAAGAGGTTGCAGAGATTGTTTCGAAATGGACGGGAATCCCGGTTTCCAAAATGCTTGAATCCGAAAGAGAAAAATTACTTCATCTGGAAGATGAACTTAAAAAGCGTGTTGTTGGTCAGGATCAAGCAATTATTGCAGTTTCAAATGCAATAAGAAGGGCACGTGCCGGGCTCTCTGATCCAAACAGGCCGCTTGGATCATTTATATTCCTTGGGCCAACTGGAGTTGGTAAAACTGAACTTGCAAAAGCCCTTGCAGAGTTCTTGTTTGATACAGAAAAAGCACTAATTCGTATTGATATGTCTGAATACATGGAGAAGTTTTCAGTTTCAAGACTTATAGGTGCACCTCCTGGATATGTTGGGTACGAACAGGGTGGACAACTTACAGAAGCGGTAAGAAGGCATCCATATTCTGTTGTGTTGCTTGACGAGATAGAAAAAGCACACCCTGATGTATTTAATATACTCTTGCAAGTTTTAGATGACGGGAGACTTACCGATTCCAAAGGCAGGACTGTAGATTTCAGAAATACCATTATAATAATGACTTCCAATATTGGGAGTAGATATATCACAGAGATAAATGCAATTCCGGGAACAAAGGAGTATATGACACAGTATGAACGTGTTGTTGAGAGAGTGCAGGAGGAAATGAGGCACGTTTTTAGACCAGAGTTTCTTAATAGAATTGATGAGGTGATTGTGTTTAATCCTCTTGGAATGGAACAACTCAGAAAGATTGTGGATATTTTACTTGGTTATACGCAGAAAAAATTGCAGGACAGGGGCATTACATTGCTGGTAAACGATGATGTAAAAGTATTCCTTGCAAACAAAGGATTTGATCCAATATATGGTGCCAGGCCCTTAAGAAGGACGATTCAGAAGTATCTTGAAAATCCTCTTGCTGAGTTTATACTTAAGAACCAGCCTCAACAGGGAAGCAAAATTGAGGCGTATATGGAAAAGGGAGAGGTGAAGTTTAAATTAGCGAAATAACTTTTGTAGAAGTTGTTAGAGAAGAGGCAAAGAAATTCGGTGTGGAGCTTGATGACCGAGCTCTACGCCGAATGCTTATTCATAAAATGATGCTTTCAGATTGGAATGACACTCGTTTTAATTTAACTGCAATAGAAGGCGATAGAGAAACTGCATTAAAGCATTTTACTGATTCTCTTGCTGCATCGTTAGCCGTTAAGTTTGAAAAGCAAAAGGTTATTGATATTGGAACGGGCGCTGGCTTTCCTGGAATTCCCCTTAAAATTGCTTTCCCATCTATTGAGTTAACACTTCTCGACTCAAAGGAAAAGAAAGCTGCCTTTGTGATGATGGTATTGAGAAGGCTTGAATTTGATTCTGAAGTGGGAATTATTGTATCACGGGGCGAGGATATCGGGAAAGATCCTTCTTTTAGAGAGGTTTTTGATGTTGCAACTATGAGGGGCGTGAGTAAAATCCCGATTAATGCGGAAATAGGTTTACCTTTTGTGAAAATTGGAGGTAAAGTTATTCTGTGGAAAGGAAGAAAAGACATTGATCGGCTTGAAAAATATGAAAGTTTTATAGAAAAACTTGGAGGTAAGGTAAGCAAAATTATTCCATACAGGTTAGGTGATATACCTTTTGAAAAGTATCTCCTTGTGCTCGAAAAAGTTAAGCAAACCCCTCCGAAGTACCCCAGACGGTATTCTACAATGCGAAAATCTATGAGAAAGTTATGGAACGAGTAAAATTTGACTACTTTTTCCTACCAGTTTATTTTATCTTCCTTTTTTTAGTACTTGAATTGTTTTTATTTACATTTTTTAATCTAAATAGTTCATTACTGTATGTAGTTGCTGCCTTGCTTTTTGTTTTT
>Ga0256914_1001978_pt1 | contig 17561 bp, 17 predicted proteins | sample HulkmetaG_FD_191571 | JGI IMG/M metagenome (GOLD analysis project Ga0256914, IMG submission 191571) | Hydrothermal chimney microbial communities from Main Endeavour vent field at the Juan de Fuca Ridge, Pacific Ocean - Hulk | ecosystem: Environmental > Aquatic > Marine > Hydrothermal vents ... | reverse complement strand
AGGTTTATCAATCAGCTAAAATAACTTAGTGGGCGATCAGCTTAAATAGCACTTAAGTGCAATTTCCTTTTGGTTTTGAGTATGCGCATGTGTGACGAAATTATCCATTTCTAAAAGTTTTTTCTTTTGAAATAAAAACAGGTGACCCAACTGTTAAAGTGTTGCTATAAGCAAGTTTTGGCTTTCCAATGAATCATGTAAGAAAAGAGCAAACAAACAGGAAGGATACTTTAAAGTAATCTGAAACAACTATCAAAAAAAATGGCTCCCCGGGACGGACTCGAACCGCCAACCTAGTGGTTAACAGCCACCCGCTCTGCCGATTGAGCTACCGGGGAACCCTCTCTATATTTATCTTAAATTTTTTGATCAAACTTTAAAGAACCATTTATTTTGCGAGGGATAATCTAACAACATGAGCCCAATCAGTCAATATCTGATTTTGAAAAAATTTTTCATTTTTTTTGCTGACTCTTTAGGTTAAATTAGTTAGAATTACTTTTTAATAATAAAAAATCAAAAAAAGTGGATGGAAGGTAAAAAAATATGAGACAACTTGTTAGAATCATTGGGCTTATACTAGCAACCATATTGATTATAATTGGTATATTGTCATTATTTATACATCTATATTTTACACCAGAAAAATTAAAGAACATTATTACAGTTCAAGCTGAAAAGGCCCTACATACTAAAGTAGAAATTGGCTCTGTAGATATAGGATTATTTAAAGGGATAGTAGTAAAAGACTTACACATCAAACAACCCAATACTGATAAAGATATATCTTCTCTTAAAAGATTTGTTCTTTACTATAAGTTTTGGCCCTTGTTACATGGACAATTAGATATATCTAACATAGAGTTAGATTCCCCATACCTTTTTATAATAAGGGATAAAGCTGGCAATATTAATCTGACTTATTTACAAAAAAAAGAAAAGCCTAAGGCTATAGAAACTAAAAATATAGCTAAGCCTAATAATGTTAAAAAAGGCTTACCACTAATATTAGCTATTAAACAAATAATAATTAAAAATGCAAATGTTTATTTTAAGGATTTACAAAAGAAAATACCAGATATCCATGTAATAAGTAATTCAAAGATAGTTCTTAATAATCTAAATTTTAAAGAGAATCAATTAAATTACAAAGGTAATATTACATTAGATGCTAAAGCAATAATTAAAAATAAAATATCAAAACTAAATTTAAAAGGTAACTTTAATACTCAAAAAATTGATATTAATAGTTCAGTTGACCTTGAAAAACAAGTAGTTAATTTATACATAAATGCATTTAATTATTTAACCCAACCTAATATTAACATAGATATTAATAGTAAAGAACTAGATATTAATAAGCTAATAGCATTTTTTAATGCTATAGTACCTAAAACTAAAAAAACAAAAATTAATTCTAAAAAGAATTTATCAAAAAATAATAAACTACAAAAAAATAATCTATCTAACACAAATAACTTAATAATTAATGGTAAGATAAATATTGATAAAGTTTTATATAACAAACTAATTATATCAAAAGTATTTGGTAAATTTAAAAGCTACAATAACAAACTAACTATAAATCCTTTAAGCTGCTATATAGCAAACGGTAAAGTACATACATCTTTAGAAGTTAAAAATCAAAAGAACTTAAATGGTAGTTTAGATATAAAACAACTTGATCTTGGTATTTTATTAAATCAATTAGCAGTTAAACATGCTGATAATGTTAAGGGTAATTTAGATTTAAGCTTATTATATAATGCTGTTGGTACAGATATTGAGCAGATCAAAAACTCTCTAAATGCTGATGGTAAGTATTCGATTACTGATTTATCCCTTAGGAAAACCCCTATTCTTTTAAGCTTAGAGCAGTTCTTACACACAAAGAAATTATCTGATATAACCTTTAAAAAGGCGGCAGGAAACCTCCACATAAAACATGGAAAAGTCTTTATAGATGGGCTATGGACATCTGATAAGTTAAAATTAAGATTAAAAGGAAAAGTTGGATTTGATAAAAGTATTTATATGCCTGTTGAGTTATATTTACCCACAAGATATATTCAAAAAATAAGATTATCTAAGAGTATAACAAAATTCTTACAGAATAAAAATGGACAAACAAAGATCAACTTAATTATAAAAGGTAGTATAGATAAGCCCCAAATAGCACTAAGTTCAAAGACCGTTAATCAGACAATTAAAAAAGGTATAGAAAATCTTTTATATAAGTACATAAGATAAAAATATGAATGAGGTATTTATAGGTACATCTGGTTGGAATTATAAACATTGGAAAGAGATATTTTATCCAAGCAATATATCTCAAAGAAAATGGTTAGAATTCTATTGTGAAAGATTTTCTACTGTAGAAGTAAATGCTACATTTTATAGAAGGCTAAAGTCAAAAACATTTGAAAGATGGTATGATATAACACCAAAAGGCTTTTTATTCTCTATAAAGGCAAATAGATTTATTACACATGTAAAAAGACTTGTAGATGTTGATGAGGCACTGACTAATCTATACAAAGATGTTGAACTATTAAAAGAAAAACTAGGCGCTATATTGTTCCAGTTGCCGCCAAGTCTAAAGTATGACTATAAAATCGTAAAAAATTTTTTAAATAAACTAGACCCAAATATAAAGACTACAATTGAAATCAGGAATAAAAGCTTTTTGGTAGAAGAATTCTTTAAATTATTACAAGATGCCAATATAGCCCTTTGTATCTCAGATACTGCAGGAAGGTATCCTATATCGTATGAAATAACCTCTGACTTTCTTTATATAAGGCTACATGGCTCTAAGGCACTTTATAGATCTCGCTATACTATAGAAGAGCTTAACACTTGGGCTAATTTTATAAAAAGCTCTTCTAGAGGTGGATTTGTATTTTTTGATAATGACTTTGATGGTAATGCTGTAATAAATGCAAAGGAACTAATTGAGATACTAAAACAAAAAGGGGTCACAACCAAGTGACCCCTTCATAAAACTTCTGATATAATACATTAAAGGAGGGTATAATTAATTAGAAGAACTTCCCTCATTATTACTACTACTATTATTTGGCTTCTTAGATACTACAACCATTGCAGGACGTAACACTCTATCATGAAGTTTATACCCTTTTAACAACTCTTTTACAACTGTATTTTCATCTACTTCTTCATTTTCTTCTACACCTAAGGCTTCATGAATATTGGGATCAAACCTTTCTCCTAATGCTACAAATGGCTTTAGTCCAAATTTTTCTAAGGTTTTAAAGTAGCCAGAAAGAGTTAGGTCTAATCCTTCAAGTAGTTTTTCTATGTCTTTTGTCTCTTTTGCTGCACTAATAGCCCTTTCTAAGTTATCTAAGAATGGTAAAAGTTCTCTTGCAAAGGTCTCTAAGGCATAACGCATGTGGTCTTCCTTTTCTTTTTGAATCCTTTTTTTAAAGTTTTCAAGCTCAGCAGCAAGCCTTAGGACCTTTTCCTTCATTTCATTTAATTCTTGCTCTTTTTGAGCAAGCTGTTTTTTAAGCTCTTCTACACTTAGTTCCTTTTGAGTCTCCTCACTTTGTTTAACGTCCTTTTGTTTTTGCTCCTTTTTATCTTCTTTTTTTGCCATACCTACGTCTTTATTCTCCATATCTTTATTTTTTTGTTCTTTTTCTGCCATGGTCACGACTCCTTTAGACTATTATTTAACTTTTTCGCTCAAAACCTGAGCAGTATAGTCAACAAGGGCCATGACCCGCGCATAGTTCATCCTAATTGGACCAACAACCCCAAGGCTGCCAAGAGGTTCATCTATAGCACAGTAAGGTGCTAATACAAGACCACAACCTATAATGCCAACTGCACCTAAGCCTTGGGAACCTAAAAATATCTGAACTCCATGCCCTTCTCGACATTTATCCAGCAAGGATATAAGGGCCTCTTTTTCCTCAAATGCGCGGAGCAAGGCCCTCATTTTATCCACGCTGGAAAACTCTGGCTCATCTAGTAAGTTGGCTTGTCCGCCAATATAGACCTCTTCATCATCTGCTTTTTCTATAGTGCCAGAGAAGAGATCTTCCCACAAAGATTCAAAAACCCTTCTGTCTTCTTCCATCTCTTTTAGGATCTCCTCCCTAGCCTGATCTAAATCCCTAGTACGAAGCTTAGAATTTAGATACTCAGAAAGCCTAGATAAAGTCTCTTCGCTTAGATCTTGTTCTATAGAAATGAGTCTATTTTGTACCAACCCGCTAGCCAACACACATACAACTAAGATCAATCCAGATTTTATCTTTACAAATTCTACATGGCGTATGTACTCACCTTTTAATCTAGGTGCACTTATAATAGCAGCATGTCCTGATATCTTTGCTAATACATTAACTGCCTTTTTTAATATACCTGCAAGGTCTGCACTTGGTTTAGAAAGACCTTCCTCTATTGCTATTTGTTCCCCCCAAGAAAGGTCTTCTTTTTCAAGCAAGTTATCAATATAGTATCTTAAACCTTGCTCTGTAGGTACTCTTCCAGCAGAAGTATGAGGTTGAAACAAAAACCCCATTTCTTCAAGGTCTGCCATTGCATTTCTGATTGTGGCAGCACTAAGTCCAAGGCCACAGTGTTTTGCCACAGTACGAGAACCAACAGGTTCTGCAGTACGAATATAGTCTTGGACTACTGCCTTTAGTATTTGGCGTCCCCTCTCTGATAGTGCTGGATATATGATATCAACCATAGCTGTTATATCCACTTAAAATCAAAGTCTTTTTTACATCCTATGCAATTGGACATTAATTCCGCAAAGGGCTTATGTCAACCGAGCTATTAACTATAGTTAATATTAATCTTTTATGTTTTTTAGCTCTAAGATTAAATCGTTAAACATAGAGTTCTCATTTATTCTTCATATCTATGATAAAAAACTTAAACTTCTACCTTTACAATCTAAAGTATTTAGGTTATTAATTTAAAAAAATTTTAATTTTTAATTAGAACTAAAATTAAAATTTATATTGGAGAGGAGGTTTTCTAATGAAAAAATTATTATGTTTTATCTTTTCCCTTCTATCGCTCAGTTGGCTAATGGCTAATCCAGTATATGCCAAAATTATCATCAGTAAGGCTACTAAAAGATGCCTTTCATGCCATCAATATGTTTCACCTGGTATTGTAGCTGAATGGGAAAAAAGTATACATGCTCATAAAAGCCCATCTATGGCATTAAAGCAACCAAGACTAACCCGTTGTATCTCCACCAAATACATACCTTCTAGATTTAAAAATGTAGTTGTTGGCTGTGCTGAATGTCATACTATTAACCCCAAAAACCATAAAGATACATTTAATCACAATGGATTTAAGGTCCACATCATTGTTACACCTAAAGATTGTGCTGTTTGCCACCCTGTAGAAGTAAAGCAGTATGATAAAAATATTATGTCTCATGCATATGCTAATTTAATGAAAAATCCTGTATACCACAATCTCTTAGAAACAACCAATGGTGTACAAGAATTATCACATGGAAAATTAATCTATAAAAAAGCTGATTCTAAAACCAATGCAGACTCTTGCTTATGCTGTCATGGGACAAAAGTAGAAGTAAAAGGCTTTAAAGTTGTAAAGACAAAGATGGGAGAGATGAAAGTCCCAGTGCTTTCAGGCTGGCCTAATGAAGGTGTAGGCAGAATAAATCCAGATGGTTCTATAGGATCTTGTGCTTCATGTCACCCAAGACACAGCTTTTCAATAGCTGTTGCTAGAAAACCATATACATGTGCTCAATGTCATAAAGGCCCAGATGTGCCAGCTTATAAGGTATATATGGTCAGTAAACATGGAAATATTTACTATTCACAAGGCTCTAAATGGAACTTTAAAGCCATCCCATGGGTTGTAGGAAAAGACTTTAGTGCCCCTACATGTGCCACATGCCATGTAAGTCTTATTGTAGATAAGCATGGACATGTCATAGCAAAACGTACTCACCAAATGAATGATAGAAGCCCTTGGAGACTTTTTGGACTAATTTATGCCTGCCCACACCCAAAATCACCAGATACAACCCTTATTAAAAACAAGATGGGCCTACCCTTACCAACAGAACTCACAGGAGAGCCTGTAACTAAATACCTAATAAGTCAAAAAGAGATGAAACGTCGTCTAAAAAGGATGGAAGATGTATGCCTTGCATGTCATAGCCAAAGTTGGGTTAATGGCCACTTTGAACGCTTAACACATACCATAGAAACAACTAATGCTATGACCTTGGCTGCAACGAAAATCTTACTCACTGCATGGCAAAAAGGCGCAGCTAAAGGGTTAGCTCAAAAAGATAGCATATTTAATGAAGCCATAGAAAAGATGTGGGTAGAACAGTGGCTATTTTATGCAAATTCTACAAGATTTGCCTCTGCAATGGCAGGAGCAGACTATGGTGCCTTTGCAAATGGCAGATGGTACATGAGTAAAAACCTACAGCAGATGTTAGACTGGCTAGACTTTAAACTTAAGCTCAGTAAAGAAAGTACAAAAAAGAAATGATTAAAATCTATTAAAATAAATCATTAAAGGGAGGGCAATAAGTCCTCCCTTTTTTCTCCTATTTATAAAGAGATTCTAAGCCCTTCCAAGAGCCCTTTTACATGCATCAAGATAAGGCCTTACCTGAGGAGAATTAGAAAATGGTGTTAATACTTCTTTAGCCTCTTTAAATTTACTAAGGTTTAAAAGAGTAACACCAAGACAGGTAGCAATCTGTTCACTGCGGGGATAGTATTTAACTGCTTGCCATAAGAGTCTTTCTGCCTCAGGGTGTCTCCCTTGCTTTTGAAGCAATATAGCTAACCCAAGAAATGCCCTATGATCAGGATAGTAAGATAGAGACTTTTTAAACAGATATTCTGCAGTCTCTGTCTTTTTTGGAATTGCATTTATCTTTGAATAATATCCGTGAGTAAATGTCATTGCTAAACGAGACAGAAAGTCAGCATGATATGGATAAAGCTCCTCTTTGTTTATTAACTCCAATGAAGTAGCAAACCGCGGCAGGTTTAGATAAAATGCCTGTTTTAGTTTCTGTCCAAGTTTGTAGACCTTTTTCTCATTTAGATTAGGATCTGTCTCAAAATATGGTATCCCTTCTATCTTTTTTAGCCAGATGTTATCATCCTTTTTATTTTTTGTAAGAAAATCTTCATACAGCTTTGTACCTGGAAATATCTCTAACACATAAAATAGAGCACTTAACGGTTTGATCTCTAAGATTAAATCAATTGTCTCTTGTATTGTCTCTTTACTCTCACCCGGACAGCCATATATAAAGTAAGCCCTTGCCATAATTCCATATTTTTGAGTTATAGAAAACGCCCTTTTTATATCCTCTGTCTTTATATTCTTATTTAGCGTATCCCTTATACGTTGTGAACCATGCTCTACTCCAAAGCTTATCTGAATACAGCCTGCCTTTCTCATCCAATATACAATCTCCTCATTGATACAGTCACATCTTGAGATTGCAAACCAAGTAATTCTAAGCTTACGCCTTAGTATCTCTTTACAGATTTCTACTACTCGCCTTCTTCTAACAGTAAAGGTATCATCAGAGACAAAGAAAAAGTTTACTCCTCTTCTGTAAAGTAGCTCCAACTCGGTTACAAAATTCTGAGGGGAATGAAACCTAATCCTACCACCCCAAAACTTAGGCGAACCACAAAATGTACATTTTCCAAAACATCCTCTTGATGAACAAACATGTTGATATGTAAAATACTTTGCTGGTATAGGAAGAGAGTCTAAATCTTTTATCTGATCTGGATATCCAGTTGAGATGATAGAATTAGAATCTCTATAGGCAATCCCCTTTATATGCTTTATAGCATCTAAGTTATTGTCTCTTATAGCCTTTATTAGATTTAAGACGCTGTATTCTCCCTCACCTATAATACAGTAATCTATTTGTTTAAAATGGGATAAAAAGTGCTTCCATAAAAACGTAGCTCCAACCCCCCCAAATATAATCTTTACATTTGGTAATACTTTTTTAGCAATCTTGGCTATTTCGATACCACCCCATCTATTTGCGTTTAAAATAGAAAAACCTATTACGTCTGGAGCCTTTTCTTTTAATACTTTAGCAATCTGATCTTTAGCCCCTTTAATATTGTACCAGTTTAAAAGCTCTACATGAAAACCATGTTCAACCAAAACAGAAGCTACATAATACATACCAATGGGCAGTGCTTCTATATCGTCTTCTACTGCCCTATATTCTAAACTATATGGATAAATTAAAAGGACCTTCATTAGAAGTAATACCAAATTGTCTCATAAGATGAGACACACTCACCAATATCTTCTAACCTCTCTAAGTATTCAAGTATTGGAACATCCTTTCCTACATAAGTCTTAGTCGTTCTAGATATATTCTTTTCCCAAGGATGAAATTCATATACCCTTGATCCATCTGGTAATATAGAAAGAAGATCTCTCTGTTGTTTTGCCCTCAGGTAGTTTTTACCAAGCCCGGGTACATTAAATACCGCTTCATCAGTTCTTGCAAGTCCTGGAAGAAGCCTTGCCTCCTCTTTTTGTTCTTGTAAAAGTCGTGCAATAGGAACTCTATAGTCCTTAGTCTCTTCTTTACCTTTGGTGTTAAAGGTGTAGTAAGGATCTACACCTATAAGCCTTAAAAGCCTTCTAAGTGCTGCTGCCTCAAACCTTCTGGAAACATAAAATGTATAGACAAGCTGATTATAAACACCTATTCGCTGTTCTCTGAGGTTTTGTATAGCCTCTACCATCTCAGGGGTTACTTCATAGGTATGTTGGATATGGGTAACTAGTGCAACCTCGCGTTTACCAGGTATCCTATATGAACCAAGTAGCGCAGCTGTATCTTTTGTAATACGCATTGGAATTGTAACAGGGGTTCTTGTACCAATCCTAATCCTCTCAATAGATGGAATAGATGCAACAAGATCTAATATCTTTTTAAGTGATTCATTGGTGAGGGCAAGAGGATCTCCTCCTGTTATGAGGACTTCATGTATTGCAGGGTGCTCTTTTATCCATTTAACTGCCCTTTCTATTGCCTCCATACCTGCAAAAGCCCCCTTGGCCATTGCATCTTCTATCTCCCAATTCCTCTGACAATATACACATATCTGAGGACAAGTATTAAATGGCTTAAATATACAGATTGCTGGATACCTACGTGTAATAAGATCACAAGGTGAGGTATCTTCTTCTCTCATAAAATCAAGACAAGAACTATCTCTTGCCCTTAGCTCTGACATATTGATTACGTAATCAAGTGTTGGTATAACTTGAGCCCTAATTGCAGCATCTCTTCTCTTTTCTGGATCATCATCCATAAGGGAAAGATAATAGGGTGTTATTCCAAAGGGGAGTTTTCGCTTCCTAGCCTCATAGATTGCCTGTTTTTCCTCATCCCTTAAGACAACAAGTTTTTCTAAAAGATCGAGTTCTTTAACTATATGTGATATCTGCCAGTGCCAATTGTACCAATCAGATTCTGTACCGCCTAATACCTCAAGTATCTTTTTCCTTCGTTTCCTGCGCCTTTCTTTTGAGTCATTGTCAAGTCCTGTAGTATAAGAAGAAAGCTTTTTCTCTACCTCTTTCCATAAAAGATCTAATTGCTTTGATCTTACAATCGCAGCTTCTCTGCCCTTTAAGTCAGTACTGGCAAGGTGTATATCAACAAGAGCCTTTCCTTGTCCTCTTCCATGTAAACCAAGTAGTATATGTAGAAGCTCTGCATAAAAAGCAGGGGTTAAATCTGGCCGTGCTATACCCCTTGCAACATCTCTAATAGCCTTTGCAACACTAAAACCTGCTAAGTCATCTGAACGTCTAGAAAGAAGCATCTGAAGTGCATGTGCACAATCCCTTATCCTTATAATAGAGACCTCTTCTATACGCGAATAATCACAAAATGTATCAAACACCATCTGATTTATAAGCTCTGAAAGCCGTTCTCTCATAGAATTTAGACTCCTAGCACTTTTTGCAATTGTAAAAAACAGTGGAGTACTCATCTTCAGATATTCAGCACAAAACTTTGTCTTATCCATATCCCAACTCCCTTATAACTTTTTGGCTATCCTATTTTGAAATAGTGTTTCAAGTGCAATAATTATAACAAGAAATCATAAGAAATCAAAAAGATCAAAAAATCACAAAAGTTATTGGCTAGATTTACTAGATTTGTCTAGTTGTTCGAGGAACTTATCCCTACACTCAGTAGAGCAAAAGTAATAAATTTTCCCATTCACTCTTATAGCTATTGCCTCTTTCTTTGGACAGTATACTCCACAGACAGGATCTTTTACAAGTTCATCTAATACAGGAGGGGGTTTATGTGGGCCATTGCTAGATCGATAATGCCCATAGTGATCTCTACCAGAAGGGGGATAATAGGTAGAGGTAATTCTTTTGAATATATAATACATAAGCCATAAGAAGCCTAAAAATAATAATAATCTCATAACAACAACTCATCTAATTGAGGAGCAGATGAAAATAGCTCTATTTTATATTTATCTTTTACTGTATTTAAGAGTTCAGAAATGGTCTTATTCCAAATTGCCAAATGAAGATCAGGGGCAAGATCACTCCATGGGACAAGCACAAATCCCCTCTCCCCTATCCTTGGATGAGGTATACAAAGCTCATCAGTATTTATCTCTACTCCTTCATACCAAAGGATATCTAGATCAATCGTTCTATCTTGCCCCTTTGTCCTATCTCTTCCAAGTATCTGCTCTATTTCAAGAAGTCTACTAAGTAATATCTCTGGTAAAAGAGTTACCCTTAGTTCAGCAACAGCATTTATAAAATTATATTTACTCTCTATACCTACAGGTTCTGTCTCATAAAATCTAGAACACCTCACAACATTTATACCATCTATTTCATTTAAAAGTCGCAAGGCCAATTTTATATAGAGAGATCTTGGCCCTAAGTTTGAACCAAGCCCTATAAAGCACCTGTTGCCACCAAGGTTCTTCATAGCCTAAAGCACCTCTTTCATCCTTTTTACCGCCTCTGTTAGGCGTTCTTTAGACACAGTAAGTGCCATTCTTATAAAACCTTCTCCTGGCTTGCCAAATCCATTGCCCGGCGTTGCAACAATACCTGCCTTTTCTAATAAAATAGAAGTAAATTCCATAGAACTATAACCCTTAGGCACTGGTGCCCATACATAGAATGTAGCCTTTGGACTCTTAGCATCTATACCTATTGATCTAAGGCCTTCAACAAGCACATCTCTTCTGTCTTGATATATCTTACACATCTCCTTTACACAAGACTGATCACTATCAAGAGCAGCAATTGCTGCATATTGGATAGGGTTAAACTGCCCTGAATCAACATTCGCTTTCACTGTCCTTAGCCCAGCAATAAGCTTTTCATTGCCTACAGCAAAGCCTATTCTCCAACCTGTCATAGAATATGTCTTTGAAAGAGAATGGAACTCTATCCCGACCTCCATTGCACCTGGGGTCTCAAGAAAGCTTGGAGCAACATAGTCATCAAAGGTCATCTCTGTATATGCTGCATCATGACATACTATTATATTGTGTTCATTAGCAAACCTTACAACTCTTTCAAAAAATTCCTTTGTAGCAAGGGCAGCAGTAGGATTGTTGGGATAGTTTAACCATATAATCTTTGCCTTATCTAAAACCTCTTTAGGTATGGCATCTAAGTCTGGCAAAAAATTATTTTCTGGTAAAAGATCCATAAAGTAGCTCTTTCCACCAGCAAATAAGGTGCCTATATGGTATACAGGATACGCAGGTGTTGGCACAAGAACAATATCGTCTGGTTCTAAAAAAGCTAGAGGGAAGTGGGCTATTGCCTCTTTTGATCCAATTAGACAAACTACCTGTTTATCTGGATCAAGATTAACATTAAAACGTCTTTTCATCCAATTAGCAGCAGATTCTCTAAAAGATGCTAATCCTTGAGAAGATGGATAATGGTGATTTACTGAATCTTTTGATGTCTCATTTAACTTGTCTATGATAAACTGAGGCGTTGGGAGGTCTGGATCACCTATACCCAGATCTATAACATCCAGTCCCTTTTTTATAGCCTCAGCCTTTTTTCTATCTAATTCAACAAATAGATAAGGTGGGAGCATCTTAAGCCTAGTTGAAAACTCAAACTCCATAAAAAACCTCCTTTTAAAATTCTTCATTCTCAAGGTCCTTATAAGATTAAAGCACCTTTTTCCCTATACAAGCAAATAAAAAATCTTTTTTATATCAAGACACGTAAAAAGTCTTGTGCAAGTATAATAGGGCCTGGGAAATGCTTTTTAGCAGGTCCTAATATATCACTTTTATCACAAGGTGGATAAAAATGTGTTAAAAGAAGCTGCCTTACACCTGCTTGTTGTGCCATTTCCCCTGCCTCTGATGGAATAAGATGACCTTCTACCTTATGCTCCTCTGGAGCAGCACACTCTGATACCAAAAGATCTGCCCCCTTAGCAAGCTCTATTATTTCTGGTGAAAAATCAGTATCTCCAGTAAAGACCACAGACTTTCCTGTTGGTAATTCTATTCTATAGGCTAGGCTTTGTGGTGTATGCCTTGCCTTTGTGTACTTTAATATTAAAGGAGAGATTATATCTGAACTATTACCATCTATATCTAATTCATGAATTTCAAGTGCACCTTCTCTTGGCTCTACCCATGCCCCAAAGGCCTGCTTTAATCCCTCATAAAACTTTAAAAATCCTTTTGCAGCAATAACCTTAACAGGAAGCTCTCTTTTATAACCAGGGGCATATTTTTGAGCAAATACAAATGGGACAAACTCTCCTACATGGTCAGGATGTAGATGGGTATAAAAGATAATATCTATCTTGGAATACTTAATGCCAAGACGAGCAAGCTGCCTAAGTGTCCCAGAAGCAGAATCTATTAAAATAGAGCGTCCCATTGCTCTTAAAAGGATAGAAGGACCAGCTCGTCTTATAGATGGTACACAAGTGCCTGAACCAAGTATTATTAGCTCCATAGTCTTTACCATAATCTTAAATATTACCAGATTCGTTAAAGAGTTAAAATAAGTAAAATAAGTAAAAAAACAGTTTAAACTTAATCAAGATGAACTTAAACTATCTCTAATTTTAATATTTAAAAAATAAATTCCTATACCGATAAAGTAATTGTAGTCTAAATAACAATAATTAAAAGCTTTCCTTATGATTCAATTTAAAAAAGTCTCTAAAATATATAAACATAATTTTTGGGATAAAAAAATCCTAGCCCTAAAGGATCTTGATCTAACTATTGAAAGAGGAGAGGTGTTTGGTTTTTTAGGTCCAAATGGCGCTGGCAAGAGTACTACTATAAAACTCTTAATGGATTTTATACGTCCTACATCCGGCACTATCTTCATAGATGGTATCGATTCAAAAGAACCAAAAGCAAGAAAACAACTTGGTTATCTGCCAGAAAATCCCTATTTTTATGATCAATTAACCCCAAAAGATATACTCCTTTTTGGAGCCAAGGCATCTGGATTACATAAAAAAGATGCAACAGAGCATATAGAGCACCTATTAAAAAAATTAGGATTACAACATGTAGCCAAAAGACCACTTAGACAGTTTTCAAAGGGAATGCTTCAGCGTGTAGGACTTGCCCTTTCTTTAGTACATGATCCACAAATTGTGGTCTTAGATGAGCCAATGAGTGGACTTGATCCACTAGGAAGAAACCTTGTTACTAAACTTATACTTGAATTAAAAGAAAAGGGGAAAACTGTGTTTTTTAGCTCTCATATTTTATCTGATGTAGAAAGACTATGCGATAGAATTGCAATAATCAATAAAGGAGAGCTTAAATTTTTAGATTATGTTGAAAACATTGTATCCAAGTATCAAGGGAAAAGACAAAAGGAATCCATAACTAGCTTAGATACTTATAAAAAGATTTTATCTCCAGTAGAAAAGATATTTATTGAAATTGTAAACTAATAAAAAAACCTATGATACATAGAATACTATCACTACAAAAAATAACTTTTAAAGAAGGACTAAAAGATAAATCTATCTTAGCTATACTGTTTGTAACAATACTTGCTAGTATAGCAATTGTCATATTTCCTAACCTTTTTGCTAGAGATATAGGCAAGGTTTGTATAGATATAGCTCTAAGTTCTATTACTCTTTTTGGATTAATTCTTATATTCTTTACATGTGCCTCTCTTTTAAATAAAGATGTTGATAAAAAAACGATCTACGTTGTCTTATCAAGGCCATTTTCAAGATCAGAATATGTAATAGGTAAATATTTCGGATTTCTTAGTTTAATTGTTTTTATAACTTTATTAGTTAGTATAGTTGCTACAGTAGCTGTATATATCTGTTATAAATATAACATACACTATTTCCCCAAAAATTTCTCTTTTTATGACTATATATTAGCTATTTTTATGATTATAGAGATGTTAGCTATACTCATAGCAATTCTTTTGTTCTTTTCTGCTTTAACTACTCAAGGATTTACTGCAACTATTTTAACATTAGCAAGCTATTTTATAGGAACTAGTCTAAATGACGTGATAGCAACTGTATCTAATTCGTCTTTGGATATAAAAATTAATAAATATCTTAGTGCTTTAATTAATTCATTAAAATATATATTCCCCAATTTATCATTGTTTGATTTTAAATTACAAGTAGCACATGGCATTAAAATCCCATTTCAGGAAATTAAATTTAATATTAGTTATGGTATTGTCTATATAATCTTGCTGTTATTAATAAGCTGTTATTTGTATAGAAATAAAGAATTTTCATAAAATAATTATAATTATGACAACTAAATATATCAAAAATTTAATACTAGTGTTGTTTACAAGTATACTTATAGTATTTCATATACTACAAGTAAATAGTATTTTTCTAAAAAATAATGAAAGCCATAGCATAGGATTAATATTACCTAATAAATTCTTAAAGATTACTGCATTTGGTTTTAAGGGTATAAGATCAGACATTATATATCTTAATGCAGTAAACTTTTTGATGTCGTTTAACAAGCTATCTGATCTTAGTAAAAGAGATTGGCATTGGTTCTATCGCCTTATTGACGCCTCAACCTATCTTGATCCTTATTTTCAAGACCCTTTATTTTTAGCAAATGCCATGATATGGCAGAGCAAATGCTACACTACTGTCTTATCCATATTAAAAAGGGGAGCAGTTGCACGTAATTGGGACTGGAGATTTTCATTCTTTGTAGGTTTTGACTACTTCTATTTTTTAAAAGACTATAAAGATGGTACAAAATGGCTTCTTATAGCATCTAAAAAACGACATAGCCCTTCTGTACTTTTAGTATCTTTAGCAAGTGCACTTACAACACGAGCTGGACAATTAAGTATGGGGATTACAATACTAAAAAATCAAATTGCCCATACAAAGAACAAAAAATTACGAGTTTTTTATATAAAAAGATTAAAATGTCTTAAAAATTTATTAGTATTAGAAAAAGCGCTACATGAATATAAAAGGCGTTTTGGACACTTTCCTACCAAACTGATACAGCTTATAAGCACAAATATATTGAAAAAACTACCTATAGACCCCTTTGGAGCAACCTATAAAATAACTCCAAAGGGGCATATCAAAAGGATAATGCCCAATAAAGTTAAAGTAAAAACCTAAAAATTTTTAAGTTCTGCACTTATATTATTACCTTCTATGCATACTTCTATATAATTTCGTGCACAAAGCATCCCTGGGTTTAGTATAAGAGTATCTCCTATTTTATCTGTACTTTTTGCCTCATGTATGTGTCCTGTTAGGCAAAGCTCTGGTTGATATTTTTCTATAAACTCCCTTATTGATTTAGATCCTACGTGTACTCCTGAAGATATAATATCAGCATTTGTATTGATAGGAGGGGTATGAGATACAAGGATTTTAACAGCTGCATCCTTTACATCTTCATATGCCTTTAACACAATCTCTTTTAATTCTTCTTCACTGTATTCTATAGGAGTATCAAAAGGAGTTGGATTAGAACCACCAACTCCAAATATACCTACATCAGAAATCTTAACCCCTCTACCATGGATGCTTATACCCTTTTCAACCAAAAATTCTGCAACAGAAGGCTGATCAAGATTACCATGAAGGGCTAAGATATTTTTATTTAACTCTTCTATAGCCTTAAGTACTACCTGTGCCTCTCCTACTCCACCATAATTTGTAAGATCACCTGTAATAATTACTAGATCTACTTCTGCTATATTGGGGATCTCTTCCACACACTTATAATCCATGTGAATGTCACCAAATGCAATAATACGCATCACTCCTCCTAATTACTTAAAATTTTGTTTTATCGTCCATGTCCTACTAAATAGCTAAGGGCTGCACACAAAAGCCCTGCTGCTACCATTTTTATACCAGACCATGCCCTTGAGGTCTCAGAGATACCTCCTAAAAATACACCTAATATAAACAGATTTAAAAAAGCAATCGCTACAGAAACTGTATAAGATATATTAATCCCACCAAGTTGAGTATGAAAGAAAAAGGGTAACATAATAAGACATGCTGCTAAAAATGGAGCTATACCATTTACAATAGCAACTACAATCGTAGCAACCCTCATAGCCTTCCATAGATCTGTATTAGAGAGATCTGTAAGGGTTTGTTTACTAAGATGAGCAAGATCATCCCGCCTTTCTGCTGCCTCTGTCATATATGCACCCCATAAGCCAGATACTCCAATTGCCAAAGCAGTTGCATAACCTGTTTTTAATACGATCACAGGGTCTATTACACCAGAAAGCCAGCTTCCTACTATAAGGCCTATAATTGTAAGGGTTCCATCAAAGGCATTTATGACAAGATACCTTCTTGCAATCTTGCCAATACCAACCATTTGGTCATAGTTATGTAACTGCTTAAAAAGGTAGGAATTTTTTATCCAATTCACGGCTTAATCCTGTGGGGTAGGCACCTCCTCGACAATAATTCTTCCTGTAGAGACCTTATCTATAGAATGAATGGCTCCTCCCATTCTCTCTATCACCTCTGCTATTTCCTCAAAATGTAAATTTTTACCAATCATTGTAATCTTAACATTTTCTACCTTTGCATCTATCTCATAAACAGTAATATCTACTCCATCAACCCCCTTAAGCACTGAAAGTGCTTGTGCAATTGCAACTATGTTGGGCTCATGAGGTTTTAAAACATCCAGAACTATTCTTCTAACTGCAGAGGCAAGTCCAGAGGGCTCTTTCAGTGGAGACGATATTGCTCTTTCCATCTTGGATTTTTTTACTCCAATCTATTATTTAATCCCTTATCCTGGATTCATTTTATATTGTAATGCACCCATCAAAGCAAGAGTTTTTTATTTTGGATCGGTAATTTTAATAAAAAGGAAATAAATGAAAAATAAATAAAAATTTTATTATTTACTAATTCTAACTTTATAACTGACAATTAAAAAAATAATATAATATTTGAATAATAAGAAAGATAATGAATTTTTTAAGAA
>Ga0256914_1001977_pt1 | contig 17566 bp, 15 predicted proteins | sample HulkmetaG_FD_191571 | JGI IMG/M metagenome (GOLD analysis project Ga0256914, IMG submission 191571) | Hydrothermal chimney microbial communities from Main Endeavour vent field at the Juan de Fuca Ridge, Pacific Ocean - Hulk | ecosystem: Environmental > Aquatic > Marine > Hydrothermal vents ... | reverse complement strand
AGCCGAAGCCGTGCTCGAAGGCGCAGAAGCCGCGGACACGGCCGAAGCAGCCGCAGCCGAAACGGCCGAAGCCGCCGCAGCCGCGCCCGAAGCCGCAGCCGAAGCCGTGCTCGAAGGCGCAGAAGCCGCGGACACGGCCGAAGCCGCCGCAGCCGAAGCAGCCGAACCTGAACCCGAACCCGAAACGGCCGAGGAGGCCGAAGCCGAACCCGAAGTTGAGGCCGAGCCCGAGCCCGTCGTAGCCACCACCGAGGTTGCCCCCCAGCGTCACTGCGTTTCCCGCCGTGAAGTTTGGGGCATTGCCTTGACCACCGGCCTCGCGGCGTTCCTGTTGGCCTTTTTGCTTTCCTTGGGCGTTTTGAAGGCCATCAATGGTGGTTTGCGTTACGCGGATGACGTCCGTTTTCAGGCCACGGCGCGCCAGGTCCAAGTCCTGCAAGATGACTTTGCCAAAGTGCAACAATCGTTAGACACGCTTCAGCGCCAAGTCGCTGACTTGAAATCCCTTAGCGATGACGTTCAGGCATTAGGCCAAGGCCAAGAAGATTTGCAAGCCCAAATAGACGATATGAGCAACACCATCGAAGAAGTGCAAGACAGCGCTGCTAAATTCGAGGCCTTTTTGGAAGGGCTGCAAAACCTGCTCATGGATTTGATGCCCGCGGAGGGCGCTTCTGCAGAGCCGCCTGCGCCAACCGAAACGCCTACGCCCACGCCCACGCCCTCGCCGTAGGGTGCCTAATGATTGTGTGAGGTGGAAAAATGACCGAGAAAATGAATCAAACACAGGCTGAAACGTCTGCCTCGGCTGCAAAACCTTCCTTTGGGGAACGCATGGCTGGGGCCTTTATGGGTTTCGTGCGCTTTTTGGTGCGGCTGTTGGTGGTGCTGCTGGTGTTGGGCTTGATTGCCGGGGCTTTGTATTTGGCCGTGCCCTATGCGTATCGCCGTTATGTGCGCCCGTTGGAAGACCTGCAAGCACGGGTGGACATCCTGCAGCAGGAATCTGTCACGCGGGCCAAGGAAGTCAATCAGCAGCTGATGGCCATGCAAGACCGCATCGCGGCGTTGCAGGGCCAACAAGTGGCTTTGGCCAAGCAATTGGAGGCCCAGCAGTCTGACTGGGAAGATCTCCAAGCGCGGCTGGAGACGTTAGAGCAGCAGCAACAAGCGCTTTCCGAGCAATTGGATGCCCTCAACGGGCGGCTCAACGAGGTGGATGCCACCGTGGGCGATGTGCGGGCGACTGCTGAGGCCTTGCAGGAAAGTTGGCAATCTTGGGAACCCCACTTGCAAGCCATGCAGCAACAGGTGGTTGTGCTGCGGGTGTTGGAATCGCTGACGCGGGCGCGTGTGCTCATCGGTCAAGCCAACTATGGCTTGGCAGCCGATGAACTGAAGGCAGCCCAAGCCTCTGTGGCTTGGCTTCAAAGCCAGCAGCCCGACGATGAAACCTTACCTCAGGTTAGCGAGCAATTGAACCTGGCGTGGGAAGCCCTACCGAAGGCGCCCGACGTGGCCCTCAAAGACATTGAGGCCGCGTGGCGTTTGCTCAGCGCCCTTTTGCCCACCGTCACCCCCACGCCTACCCCTGAGGCCGCACCTGCGGAAGCAAGCCCGACCCCCACACCCTCGCCAACGCCTACGCCGACGCCTTCCCCGTAACCCCAGCACCCCGGATGCGCGGCTTGGTGAGGCGCTTCCCTCGAACAAAAACAGCCCCCGTTTCGTCGGGGGCTGTTTGTTTGATGTGGAGGCGGCGTGGGCAGGGGGCGTGTCAGGACCCAGCCGCGGGGTGGAAGGGCCACCGGCGGAGGTGCGTTCACAGTGCCAATTTGGCCACGGTGACGCCATCGCCCCCTTCCTGCGGAAGGCCCGACTCCCACGCGCGGACGTGGGGGTGGCGGTCGAGGGCTGCGCGCACGGCTTCACGGAGCCGTCCTGTGCCCTTGCCATGCACAATGCGCACGAAGGGCAGCCCCGCCAGGTAGGCTTGGTCGAGGTATTTGTCCAGGCGTTCCAGGGCTTCGTCTGCGGTCAGGCCGCGGAGGTCCAACGTCATGCCTGGCGACGCCACCTGAGGCACGTTGACCGTACTCTCAGCCGAAGCAACCGCGCCTTGGGGCGGCGGCGGGGCCAACACGCGCAGGTCGCGGATGGGCGTGCGCACCCGCAGCGCGCCGATGATGACTTCGGCTTCCTCGGCTTCTTCGTCCAGTGCAGCCACTGTGCCTTGGGCGTTGAGGCGTTCGACGTGGACCTTGGCGCCCACGGTAAGCGGTGGCGGCGGGCCTGTGAGGGGCGGTGGTTGTGGCGCCGCGGTTTCGGTGACCAGTGCATCCAGGGCTTCTTCGGCTTGGGTTTCCAGCTCCCGGGCGCGCTGTTGTGCGGCTTGGAGCTCGTTTTGGGCGTCGAGGGCCTGCTCGGGGGGCAGCAGGCGCCGCAGACGGCGGCGCAAGGTGCGGATTTCCTCCTGCAGGGCCTCGATTTCGGCTTGGGCTTGCGTTTGGGCTTCTTCCAGCACTTGGCGGCGCTCTTTGTCAATGGTCGCCAGGCGGCGGGCCAGTTTGGCGCGCAGGGCCTCGGCGCGGCGGCGGGCTTTTTCGGCCCTGCGCCGTTCCTTGCGAGCCAGACGACGCTGGCGGTGAATTTCATCCAAAAGCGCGTCGGCTTTCAAATCGTCGGGGTGGAACCCCGCCCGGGCCGCGGCTACGATTTGTTCGGGCAGCCCAAGCCGCCGGGCGATTTCCAGCGCATTGGACCGCCCCGGGAGGCCAATGACCAGACGATACGTCGGGCGCAGGCTCTGAACGTCAAAGGCCATGCTGGCATTCACCACACCCGGCGTGGCTTGCGCGTAGAGTTTGAGCTCTGGATAGTGGGTAGCGACCAGCGTGGTGACCCCGCGGCGCACCAAATGGTCCAAAATTGCACGGGCCAGCGCTGCCCCTTCTTGAGGGTCGGTGCCGGCCCCCAATTCGTCTAACAGCACCAGCGAACGATGGTCGGCTTGCTTGAGAATGCGCACGATGTTGCGCATGTGGCCTGAAAAGGTGGAAAGGGATTGCTCGATGGATTGTTCGTCGCCGATGTCGGCAAAAATTTGCTGGAATACGCTCAGGGTGGTGCCCTCTTCCGCGGGGATATGGAGCCCGCTTTGGGCCATCGCGGCGAGCAGCCCCACGGTTTTCAGCGTCACGGTTTTGCCGCCGGTGTTGGGGCCGGTGATGACGACGGCGTAGGTTTCTTCGTCCAGCACCAAATCAATGGGCACCACCTTGTCGCGGGGCAGGAGGGGGTGGCGGGCGCCCAAGAGGCGCAGGGTGGTATGTGCTCGTTGGGGTTGGGCTGGGGCGTCTGCCGCAGTCGGTGGCGGTGATGTGATGCCCACCAGCCGCGGTGCGGTGGCATCGAGGGCCTCGGCCAGATGGGCCTTGGCGAAGATGACGTCCAGCCGGGCCAGGGTTTCGAGCATTTGATGCAACGTTTCGGCGTGGAGGGCAATTTCGCGTGACAGCGCGGCCAAGAGGCGCTCGATTTCTTGGGCTTCTTCCCGCTCCAATTCCCTCAGGCGGTTGTTGATTTCCACCACTGGCATGGGTTCCACAAAGAGGGTCGCGCCTGAGGCCGAGCGGTCGTGGACAATGCCGGGCAGTTTGCCTTTGAATTCTGCTTTGAGGGGAAGCACATAGCGGCCGTCGCGCTGGGTGACGATGGGTTCCTGGAGCATGGGCACGATGGCAGGATCGCGCACCATGCGCTCCAGGCGGCGGCTGAGGCGCTGGCGGGTGAGCAGCAGGTCGCCGCGCACGCGGGCGAGGGTCGCGGAGGCGCTGTCGGGAATTTTGCCTTCGTCGGTCACGGTGTGGGCGATGGCATCCACAAGCCCCAAGGGCGGTGGCAGCCGGGCTGCGATGTCGGCCAGGTGGGGGGCTTCGTCTTGGACGCGCATCAGCGCCCGCCGCAAATCACGGGCGCGGGCGAGGGTGGCTTTGATTTCCAGCAGGGCTGAGGGGGCCAGGGTGACGCCGCGTTGGGCGGCTTGTAAGTGGGACCGGATGTCGCGCACACCGCGCAGGCTAATTTCAGGGTGTGCGGCCAGCAGATGGCGGGCTTCGGTGGTCTCGGTTTGCAGGGCGCGGGCGCGGCGCAGGCTCCCCGTGGGGTGAAGCGCGAGGGCGCGTTCCCTGCCTGGGGCAAACGCAGTGTGCTGGGCTAAACGCTCCAGCACTTTGGGAAATTCCAAAACCTGGAGGGTTTTAGTGTCCATGAAGGGTGGGGGAAGAGGCTTGGGCTAAGGCTTGGAGGATCTCGGCGCCGAATTGGGCAAAGCGCCAGGGGATGTCGGCCATGAGGGGGCGGAGGGCGTCGAGGGTGGTGGGGTTGGCCGCGGCAATGGCCAGCATGTGAGGTTTGGGGAGCACGACGTCGGAGGGGACCCCCATGATGCGCGAGGCTTGTTGACGCCAACGGCGGAGGGCTTCTAAGCGGGCGAGGTAGGCTTCGTCGGGGCGAGGTGAGCGTTGGGGTGGGGTGGGTGGGTTTTGGAGCCCGCGCTGGATGGCGGCCAGAAGGTTTTTGCCGTGGCGGCGGATGCGGCCGGGGCTCATGCCGGGCACGCGTTGCAGGTCGTAGCGGTTGCGTGGCAAGGCTCGCGCCAGGGCGATCAGGGTTTTGTCGTCCAGTATTTTGAAGGGCGGCACATCGCGGCGGCGGGCTTCGTCTTCGCGGTAGCGCCAGAGGGCTTCTAACACCGCGGTTTGTTGGGGGGTGAGATGGTGCCCGCGGCGTTGCCAAAGGGGCGGGCGGCCGTTGCCTTCCAGGGGATGGGTGAGACGGGCAAAATCTTCTTGCGCCAGCGGAAGGAGCCCTTTGGCTTCCAACTGACGGGCGAGCAGGTCGCGCAGGGGAATGAGGAAGTGGGTGTCCAGGCGGGCGTAGTTGAGCATTTCGGCTGAGAGCGGGCGTTGCCCCCAGTTGGCTTTTTGGTAGCGTTTTTCGAGGTGAATGCCAAAGTGTTTGGCTAACAAGGCTCCCAGCCCGACTTTGTCATATCCGAGGATGCGGGCGCTGACCATTGTGTCGAAAAGGTTGTCGAAGGTGAAGCCAAAATCGCGATGCAGCCCCAAAACGTCGTATTCCGCGGCGTGGAAGATTTTTTCCACTTCTGGGCTGGCGAATACCGGCGCAAGGGGGGAAAGGTCGTCCAAAGCGAGAGGGTCAACCAGGTAGTCGGCTTCGGGGGTGGAAAACTGCAAAAGGCAAACCTGCTCGCGGTAGGCGTGCAGGCTGTTGGCTTCGGTATCTACCCCAATTTTGGGCTGCCGAAGGAGGTCGGCGGCCAGGGCGTGAAGTGCCTGTGGCGTATTGACCCAGATGGGAGGCGTGGTGGGGAGGGGTGAGGCTTCCATGAGCGGGTTATGGCCGATGTTAGGGGCGTGGGGTTGCGGTGGGAGCGCTGATATTGAGTTGGTAAGGTTTCTGCGGCGGGAGCGGAATGCCGAAATGCTTTTGGATGTATTCCAAGGTGACGGGCACAGGGGTTGGCTCGGGGGTGGTGTCGGTTTCGGTGGCGCTGCGCAACACAAAGGAAGTGGTCGCCTGCCGTGCCATGAAGAAGTTGAGCACCACGGCGTCTTGGGGGGTGACGGCCAGCACCACCACGTCGGGCGGGGGTGGGGTGGTGTTGGGAATGGGGGTTTCGACAAGGCTTCGCCCCACATAGAGCACCCGCGCGTGGCGCACGGTCAGTTGAGCGACCATGCGCGGGCGCTGTCCCTCTTGAGGCACAACATACACTGGCACGGTAAGGTTGTTGTTTTCTGCCACGTGCCCCAGGGTGCCAGCGGGCCTGAAGGCGTAGGTGCGGGTTTCCCAATCGTAACTCAATACCATTACCTGGTTGGAAAGTTGGCTTTGGAAGTTGATATCCACATCAACGAAGAGGAAGGTGACGATCATGTCCACCACGTCGCCAGCGCGCAGGGCATAGCCCACGCTGCTCAGACGGCTGATTGGATAGGCAATGGCGACTTCACCAGGCTGGAGCATGCCAGCCAGGGTCGAGCCGCTGCCGACCACGTGGCCGCGAGGCACGACGTTGCTCAAGCGCACGGGCTGCCCGGCTTGCAATGGCGTGCGGAGCAGTTGCCCGACCACTTGGCTGATGTTGGTGGCGGTGTCTTGGGGCAGGTCTTTGCTGGGGCGTTGGGTTTCTTCAAGGTCCTCTTCGGTGAGGAGGGCGCCCGCGGGGAGGTTGGTGGTGACAATCACCGCAGGGCGCATTACCGGTGTGGGGGTGGGTGTTGGGGTGATGGTGGGCGTGGGTGTAGGACCGCCTGGGGTCGCCGACACGCCTGGCAGTGCGAAGGGGAGCGAGCCGGTCTGCCGATAGACCCAGGCGCCGTAACCTACGGCCGCCAGCATAATCAGGAGCAGCATGAAGAGGACGCCTTGAAGGAATTTGCGTACCATGATTTACTCCACCGGGGGGAGTGGGGTGAGGGTTTCGCCCAAAAGGGCTTGCGAGAGGCGTTGGGTTTCGGTGAAGAGGTCAACGCCAGGGGGAAGTTGGAATTGCATATTGACTTTCATGGTCAGATAGCGGGCCGCGATGCGGGCTTCAGCGGGGATGGTGGGCAGGGTGAGCAGCAATTTCAAACGCTCGTAGGCGTTGGGGCCTGGGTCGGGGATGCCGGCGCGGCGGAAGTATTCGCCCACGATGTGGCCTGCGGCCCGGCGGGCGCGCACCCGCGCCCGGCCTTCCATGCCTTGGGCGCGTTCTTCCAGCCCTAATCGGATTTCTTCTTCGGCTGCGGTTTTCCAGGTCGTCATGGTTTCTCTCGGTCGCTCGGTGGTGTGGGCTTTGCCAGCGCGCGGCGGTGGGCGATGGGGGTTGCTGGGGGAGCAGGTTTGCGGTCAGGTTGCCATTTTCTCCAGCATGGCAATGGCCTGGTCCATGCGGGCGAGGGTTTTGGCTTTGCCCACGATTTCCAGGGTTTCGAACAGCGGCGGGCTGACGCGCTGGCCCGTGACTGCAACGCGCACCACGCCAAAAACTTGCCCGGCTTTGAGGCCCATGTCTTCTACCAGGGCGCGCATGGGCGGTTCCAGGTTTTCGGCGGTGAAGGCGTCTTCCGGCACGGCGGCCAGCACTTCGCGAGCTCGGCGGGCGATTTCCAGCGATTGCGCGGCGTCGAGTTTTTTGGCGATGAGCTCTTCGGGCGTCGGCGTGACGTCTTCCTTGAAAAAGAAGCCGGCGATGTTGGGCGCTTCGTCGAGGGTGGTGATGCGGGTCTGGATGAGGGGGATGATGGGCAGGAGGTCTTCGGCGGTGACGTCGGGGTAGCCGGCCGCGTGGAAGTAGGGCACCAGGCGTTGGGCCAGGTCGGCCGCGGGCAGGGCGCGGATGTGCAGGCCATTGAAGTGGTCGAGTTTGGAGAAGTTGACCGCCGCGGGTGAGGGTTTGAGGCGTTCCAGGCTGAATTTTTCGATCAGGTCGGGCATGGTGAAAAATTCGGTATGGTCGTCGTAACTCCAGCCCATGAGGGCGATCCAGTTGTTGACGGCTTCGGGCAGGTAGCCCAAGGCTTCCAGGTCTTTGATGAAGATGGATTTGTGCCCTTTGCGGAACACCTCGGCGTCGCGTTTGCTCATTTTGCCTTTGCCGCTGGGCTTGAGGAAGACCGAAAGGTGCACCCACACGGGCTCTTCCCAGCCGAAGGCGCGGTAGATGTGGGCGTGGAGGGGGAAGGTGGGCAGCCATTCGGAGCCGCGGATGACGTGGGTGATGCCCATCAGGTGGTCATCCACCATGGCGGCCAGGTGATAGAGCGCCCAACCGTCGGATTTGACCAGGATGTAGTCGTCTAAGTTTTTGTTTTCGACGGTGATGTCGCCGCGCAGCAGGTCGTGGACGGTGATGGTGCCCTCTTTGGGCATTTTGAAGCGGATGACGTGGGGTTCGCCGGCTTCGACGCGGCGGCGGGCTTCTTCGGGGTCGAGGTTGCGGCAGGTGCCGTCGTAGCGAGGCGGCTCGCCGCGGGCTTGTTGTTCCTTGCGCATTTGGGCAAGGCGCTGCGGGGTGCAGAAGCAGTAGTAGGCGTGGCCGCTCTCGACCAGTTTTTGGGCGTACTTTTGGTAGATTTCTTTGCGTTCCGATTGGCGGTAGGGGCCGTAGGGGCCGCCTTTGTCGGGGCCTTCGTCCCATTCCAGCCCCAGCCAGCGCAGGCTGCGCATCAGTTCTTCTTCTGCGCCAGGGATGTAGCGCTTGCGGTCGGTGTCTTCGATGCGGAGGATGAACTGGCCGCCGGTTTGGCGGGCGAGCAGGAAGTCATACAGGGCTGTACGCGCGCCGCCCAGGTGCAAAAAGCCGGTGGGCGAGGGCGCAAAACGAACACGAGCGGGTTTGGATGCAGATGTGGAAGTCATGAAGCACCTGTTGTGTGATGGGATGTAGGATGCAGGTTGTGAAAGGCCAAAGGCCTTTGCAACTCGTAACAGCGTTTAGAAGGAAAGCGGCTCGCGGCGCATGGCCACGCTTTCTACCAGGCCAATGCCCAACAGTGACGAGAGCAGCGCACTCCCGCCGTAGGTGATGAAGGGCAGCGGCAGGCCCGTGACCGGGATGAGGTTGATGTTCATCGCGATGTTGACGGCCATGTGGAAGAAGAGCATGATGGCGATGCCATAGGCGATGAGCGCGCCAAAGGTGTCGTGCGCGGTGTGGGCTATTCGCAGGATGCGCCACAACACCAGCGCAAGCATCACGATGACAAACACCGTGCCCACAAAGCCGAATTCCTCGCCGATGACCGAAAAGATGAAGTCGGTGTGGCGCACTTTGAGGAAGCGCAGTTGCACCTGGGTGCCGTGGCCATAGCCTTGGCCAAACAACCCGCCGGAGCCCAGGCTGATGAGCGCTTGTTGGACGTTGTAAATCGCGCCGTGGCGGGCGTTGGGGTCGGGGAAGAGGAAGTTGATGACTCGGGCTTTTTGGTAATCGGCCAAAAAGGGCCAGGCCGCAAAGGGCGAGATGGCGCCCAGCACGGCAAAGATGGCCAGGTGTTTCCAGGTGAGCCCTGCGACCCAGAGCATGCCAAACCAGATGACCAAGACGGTGATAGACGTGCTGAGGTCAGGTTGGAGCAAAATCCAAACCACCATGCCCATGGTGAGCAGGAAGCTCATCACAACCCAGCGGAATTCGTGCAGCTGCTCACGATGGCGGGCGAAGAAGTCAGCCAGCACCAAAATCATGACGATTTTGGCGATTTCCGAGGGCTGGATGAAGAAGAGGCCGGTATCAATCCAGCGCGCGGAGCCAAAGGCGGCCTTGCCGATGATGCCCAGCGCGGCCAAGAGCAACACGGTAGCCACGTAGAGATATTTGCCCAACGTGGCCCAATAGTGGTAATCAATGGCCGCGGTGATGAGCACCACTACAAAGCCCATCAGGGCAAAGGTGATTTGGCGCTGCACCAGCCCCGCGAGCACTTCGTTGCCAGCAATGGCTGAGCGGATGACCGCAATGCCAAAGATGACCAGCGTTGCGACCAGGCCCAGCAAGATGAAGTCAAATTGCTCCCACGAAAGTCGGCGCATAAGCCTATTTGCGGGTACGGCGCGAAGGTCGCAAGGGGATGTTCGCGACCAAATATTGCTCGCGCCCGTTTTGCGAAAGTTGGATTTCAACCGCCTGGGGCTCAATTTCAATGTAGCGCGAAATCACGGTGATGAGTTCATCTTTGAGCGCGTCCAATTGGCCTGGTGTCAAGTCGGTGCGGTCGTGGATGAGCACCAGGCGGAGGCGGTCTTTGGCTTGGTGGGCGCTCTTGGTGCGGCCTGTCAGGCGGTCCAGCCAACCCATATCAATCTCCTCGTCCAAAGAGGCGGCCCAGGCGTTGGAAGATGTTGTTGTCGGCGTCCCAATCCATGAAAGGCACGGTTTCGCCCAGCAGGCGGCGGGCCACGTTGCGGAAGGCTTGCCCGGCGCGGCTTTTCTCATCCAGCGCCACGGGCATGCCGCGGTTGGTGCTGACCACGACGGCTTCGTCTTCGGGCACCACGCCCAGCAGGTCAATGGCCAGGAGCTCCAAGACGTCGTCCGCGGCGAGCATGTCGCCGCTGCGCACCATTTGGGGGTTGAGGCGGTTGAGCAGCAGGCGCGCGGGGCCTTTTTCTTCGGCTTCGATCAGGCCGATGATGCGGTCGGCGTCGCGCACGGCCGACACCTCGGGGTTGGTCACCACCACCACCTGGTCGGCCGGGGCAATCGCGTTGCGGAAGCCGCGCTCGATGCCCGCGGGCGAGTCAATCAGGATCCAGTCGAATTCCTGCCGCAGTTCGTTGCACAGTTGCACCATGTCGGTGGGCGAAACCGCGGTTTTGTCGCGGGTTTGGGCCGCGGGGATGAGGAAGAGGTTGGGCAGGCGCTTGTCGCGGATGAGCGCCTGGCGCAGGCGGCAGCGGCCTTCCACCACATCCACCAGGTCGTACACGATGCGGTTTTCCAGGCCCAGCACCAGGTCCAGGTTGCGCAGGCCGATGTCGGCATCCACACAGACCACTTTCTGGCCCAGTTTGGCCAGCGCGGCGGCAATGTTGGCAGTGGCTGTGGTTTTGCCTACACCGCCTTTGCCGGAGGTGATGGTCAATACGGTTCCAGGCATAGTTCCTCACTTCTTGCGCAGGTGCATGACCTGCGGAGTGTTCACTTCCCCGACCAGGGCTCAGCGATGACTTGATTGCCCTTGAGAAAGGCCTTCTCGGGCACGGGTTTGCCTTTGCGCGGGGGGGCGGTGGCGATGTGGCCTGCGATGCGGAGTTGGGTGGGGGAGAGGTCAAGCGCGCAGACCACGGCCTGGGTGTTGCCGTTGGCGCCCGCGTGGGCGACGCCTCTGAGCCTTCCCCATACGATGATGTCGCCCCCGGCGATGATTTCTGCGCCGGGATGCACATTGCCCAAGACGATGACGTGCCCCTCAAACGCAACCCGCATCCCTGACCGGAGGGTGCGCCGCACGAAGAGGGCTGCTTCGCCTTCGGGATGGGCTTCCAAAGGCCTGACCACCCGCCCAGGGCGGGGTTTGGTCAGTTGGGTTTCTAACCCCAAACTGCGGGCGTTTTGTTGCGTTTTGGGTGAGTCGCCGGTGACTGCCCAAAGGGTGATGCCCAGGTCGCTCAACTGGTCGCGCAGTTTGCCCAGTTGGGCGGCTTTGAGAGGGCGGGAACCTACATCCAGAGCTACGCGCGCGCCTTTGAAGAAGTCGGCCCGTTCTCCGATGAGGGTGAGCAACGCGTCCTGGACGGCTTCCCAGGATGCGGCATCTCCGATGGTGATGAGCAGACCATCGCGAATGCCTTTGATTTCAATTTTTGGTGCGATTTCGGCCACCGATGGCTCCCAAAAAGCGTTTCTGTTGATTATAGCATGAAGTCTTTGCCCCCCTAAGCGGTACTTTTGTGAGGCGCGGTGTATAATTAGCGTATGTCATTCGTTGCCGCGCCGCGCGGTGAAGATGAGGCCCGCTCATCATCAGGTGTTTTGCAGAAGGAGGCAAACCGTGGCTGTTCCCAAATATGCTTATTTCAAGGGCAAGATTGTGCCGTATTCTGAGGCCAAAGTTGGGGTGATGACGCACGCGCTGAATTATGGGACGTCGGTCTTCGGCGGCGTTCGGGCCTATTGGAATGAGGAAGAAGAGCAACTCTACCTCTTCCGCCCTTACGACCATTTTCGCCGTCTGTTGCGCTCGGCCAAGTTGTTGCGGATGGAATTTGATTATACGCCCGAAAGTTTGACCGAGATCACCAAAGAATTGTTGCGTGCAGAAGGCCATCGCTGCGATGTGTACATTCGCCCGCTGGCCTACAAGGCCGATGAAATCATCGGGGTCAAACTTCATGGGCTGACCGACGAGATTACGATTTTCTCGCTGCCGTTTGACCGCTACGTGAGCAACGATACCGGCGCCCACGTCACGATTTCCGGTTGGCGGCGCATTGACGACAACACCATCCCCGCGCGGGGCAAGATTGGCGGGGCGTATGTCAATTCGGCTTTCATCAAATCGGATGCGCTGTTGGCCGGTTTCGATGAGGCGTTGGTGTTGACCAATGAGGGGCATATTTCTGAGGGCAGCGCTGAAAATGTGTTCATCGTGCGCGATGGCGTGTTGATTACCCCGCCGGTGACGGAAAATATCCTCGAGGGCATTACCCGCCGCACTGTGATCCAATTGGCTCGTGAGGAATTGGGCATTGAGGTGGTGGAGCGCCCCATTGACCGCACGGAGGTCTATATCTGCGATGAGCTGTTCCTCACGGGCACTGCTGCGCAGATTACCGCGGTCACCAAGGTTGATTTCTACCCCGTCGGCACGGGTGAGATGGGCCCCATCACCGCCCAACTGCGCGATTTGTTCAACAAATTGGTGCGGGGGCGGTTGCCCAAGTATCGCGACTGGAACGTGGCGGTCTATGATTGATGCGTTTTCCTGAAGAAGGTCACACGGGTAGGTTGAAACTTGACTTCAACCTACCCGTGTCCATTTTGCAGGGAAGTCGGGCACACCCCGATGGCAGGGTGTTGCGAACGGTTGGGCGTTGTTTTGGGCCCGCGCCGGGGGGTGGTTTTGGTTGTGCCTTGGGGGCATCCATCCCGGTCTGAAAACCCATACTGCTTTGGCCGGAGTGGAAGGCGTGTGTTTTGCCGCGCGCCCCATGGCGACGAAGCCCAAAATGCTGTGAGGCGCGTCAGCGCCCTGGGCAGCCAGGGCTGCTCTTTTTTGGGCCGGCGCGGATTTTAGGAAACTCGTATGATGTTGAGGATGCTTCTGGCTTTTTTGGAGGGCTTCCAAGCGCGTGGTTTTGTGCTATGATTGACGAAACGATTTTTCTTCGTAAAGCGGGAAGAAGCCCATGAGTAACCGAACGCGCGCGTTGTTTTACCTTGGCCTCAATGTGTTGATTTCGGCCTGCACGGCTTGGCTGGTGTTGACCTTGTGGGGGCGTTCCCATCTGCCGCCTCCACCGCCCACGCCAAAGGTCGCGGTGGTCACGGTGAACCCTTTGACCACCCCCACGCCGACCCCGCCGCGTTTCGCTTACACCGTGCGCGAAGGGGATACCCTGGCCGCAATCGCCCAGCGCTTTGGAGTTTCGGTTGATGACCTCTGCGCCCTCAACCACATCACTGCCGATACCCCCTTGGCCGTGGGGCAGTCGCTGCTCATTCCCGGTGAGGCACCGACCCCGACGCCGGTGGTGCTTGCCCAGGGTGCCATTACCATTGATGGCGTGTTGGGCGCTGGCGTGTTAGAAGACGAACGGGTGTTGATTACCTACCACGGCAAGGGAAGCCTCAACCTGCAAGGCTGGCAACTCGACGACGGCGAAGGACATGTTTACACCTTCCCGGTGTTGAGCCTTGAGCAAAATGGCGCCGTCCAGGTGTGGACCAAAGGCGGCTTGCCCGATACTGTGGTAGATTTGTATTGGGGATTAGACCAAGCCGTTTGGCGTTCGGGCAAGGTGGTTTCGTTGCGCGACCCCCAAGGGCAGGTTGTTGCCCAATATGCAGTGCCCTGATTTGTTTCCCGCAGCCATTGTTTGAGGTTGAACCACGGAAGCGGACGTTTCAAGTGAGGAAGCCATGACCCAAGCCCTGTACCGAAAGTGGCGCCCCCGCACCTGGGATGAAGTTGTGGGGCAACAGCACGTGGTGCAAACCCTGCGCAACGCGATCGCAGCCGAACGGGTTGCCCACGCATATTTGTTTTCTGGCCCCCGGGGCACGGGCAAAACCACCACAGCGCGCCTCTTGGCCAAGGCTGTCAATTGCCTGCACCCCGAACCCCAACACCGCCCTTGCGACCAATGCCCCCACTGCCAGGCCATCAATCAAGGCCGCTTTATGGACCTCATCGAGATTGACGCGGCCTCAAACACCAGCGTGGACGACATCCGCGACCTGCGCGACAAAATCGCCTTTGCCCCCAGCCAAGGGCGCTACAAGGTGTATATCATTGACGAAGTCCACATGCTCTCGACCGCGGCCTTCAATGCCCTGCTCAAGACCCTGGAAGAGCCGCCCTCGCATGCGATTTTCGTGCTTGCCACCACCGAAATCCACAAAATCCCGGCCACCGTGCTCTCGCGCTGTCAGCGTTACGAATTCCGCCGCATCCCGGTGGCCGAGATGGTAGCCTATTTGCAGCGCATCGTCGAAGGCGAAGGCTTAGAAGCCGAACCTCAAGCCCTGCAATGGGTCGCGCGCCAAGCCACCGGCAGCCTGCGCGACGCCATCTCGCTGTTGGATCAATTGGCCTCCACAGGCAAGCCCATCACCCTCGCGCTGGCGCGCGAAGTGTTGGGCACGGCCGAAGAGCAGACCGTCGAGGCTTTGGCCCAAGCCCTGACCGAAGGCAATTTGGCCGCGGGCCTGGAAGCCATCCACACCGCGCTGGATGGCGGTGCGGATCCTCGGCAGTTGGCGCGCCAAACCGTGGCCTATTTGCGGCAAATTCTCCTGACCAAGACCAACAACGCCGATTTGCTGGATGTGCCCCCTGAGCGGCGCCCGCAACTGGCCCGCGCGGCGCAAGCCCTCACCATGCCGCAGTTGTTGCGAGCCATTCAGGCTTTTGAAAAGGCCGCATCGCAAGCGCGAGCCGACTGGCACCCCAGTTTGCCGTTGGAAATAGCGCTGGTGGAAGCCGCCACACCCGAAAACGCATCGGCCTCGGCCGTGACGCCGTCGGCCAGCCCCCCTGCGGCTGCTGCGCCCTCCGCTCCCCCGCCTGGAACGGCGCCAGCGCCCCCGCCCTCGGCGCCTTCCGCAGCGCCCCCCGCCCCTCCCCGAATCAACCTCGAGGCCGTGCTCGCGGTGTGGAAGCAGTTGCCCTATCACCTGGATGCCAGCCTGCGCTCGTTGTTGCGCCAGCAGCAGGCTACGCCGATCGAAGTGGCGCAAGGCGTTGTGGTGATTGGCTTGCGCGGCTCGGAAAACACCCGCCAATTGCTGACCCAGCCCGAGCGTCAACAAACCCTCACCCGGGCGCTGGCCACCCTCTTGGGCGCACCGGTGAGCGTGCGTTTCAAGGTGCTGCCTGGCCAGGGTGAGGTGGATCCTGAGGCTTTGGCCGGCCACGCCCTGGCCCAGGCCGCGGTAGAATTAGGCGGCAAGATCGTCCAAGCCCAATTCCGTAAACCCTCTGGAGGCATGCATGGCGAAATATCGTCCCCCCAAGCGTAAGAGCGACCCCATGGCCTTGCTCCAGCAAATGCAGCAGCAGTTGATGGAAGCCCAGCAAAAATTGGCCGAAGAACAAGTAACCGGCACGGCCGGCGGCGGCGCGGTCAAGGTCGTGCTCACGGGCGACCAAAAGTGTGTGGCCGTGGAAATTGACCCCGACCTGCTGGCCGACGGCGACGCTGAAATGCTGCAAGACTTGCTGGTAAGCGCGTTCAACAACGCCCTGGAAGCCGCCCAAAAACTAAGCGAAGAGCGCCTTGGCGGCCTGACCCAGGCCTTAGGCGGTTTGGGTTTGCCGTTTTGAGGCTGAGGGTCAGCAGCCCTGGTTGTAAGATTTGAGGCGGCGGCTGCCCCGCGGGCTTCGCGTTTGCCTATCTCCCCCTGAAACGGTGGTGCCATGCCTTTACCCGATGCCATTCAGCGAGCCATCGAAGCCTTTGCTGCCCTGCCCGGCATTGGCCCCAAAACTGCCTCTCGGCTGACATTTTACCTTCTGCGAGAGCAAGCAGCGCCTTTGCGAGAAACTTTGGCCGAGGCCATCTTGGGGTTGAACGAGGTCGCGTATTGCCACCGTTGTTTCAACTTTACCGAGGCCGGGCAAACATTATGCCCGGTGTGTCGCGACCCACACCGAGAGGCAGGCTTGATTTGTGTGGTCGAAGAGCCGTTAGACGTGGTCGCCATTGAGCGCACCGGCGTGTATCGGGGCACTTACCACGTCTTGCATGGTGCGCTTTCACCCATCGAAGGCGTTGGGCCAGAAGACCTCAAAATTCGGGAACTCGTCGAGCGCGTACAGGCCGGGGGAGTGGAAGAAGTGATTATCGCCACCAACCCCAGCATGGAAGGCGACGCGACCGCGATGTATCTTCATCGGGTGTTGGCGCCCCTGGGCGTGAAAATCACCCGCTTGGCGCGCGGGCTGCCCGTGGGCGGCGATTTGGAATACGCCGATCAAAGCACGCTGCGGGGCGCTCTGGTCGAACGAAAGGAAATGTAATCGCGCTGAGCCTGCTCCTGCAAAGGAAACCGCATGCCCAAAGCCCACACCGTGTACGTCTGCCAAAATTGCGGCAAACGGGCGCCCAAGCCGCTGGGGCGGTGCCCGCAGTGCGGCGCGTGGAATGCCTTTGTGGAAGAAGTGGTCGCGCCCAGCGGGGGCAGCAAGGGCCGCCACCGAGTGGCAGCCCGTAGCCAGCCGCGGCGGTTGCACGAAATCGAGGGCAACCTCGGCGAGCGGCTTCCCCTGCCCATCGGCGAATTCGCCCGCGTGCTCGGCGGCGGCATCGTGCCCGGCTCGGTGGTGCTGGTGGGCGGCGACCCCGGCATCGGCAAATCAACCCTGATGCTGCAAACCGCGCTGGAAATGGCCGCAGTGGGGCGGGTGCTCTACGTCTCGGGCGAAGAGTCAGAGCGGCAAATCAAAATGCGCGCCCAGCGCCTCTGGCGCAACCCCGACGGCAGCGAGCGCCCCTTCCCCGACAACCTTTACCTCGTCACCGAAACCGACCTGGAAGCCATCCTCGCCCACGTCGAAGCCGTGCAGCCCCGCCTGCTGGTGGTGGATTCCATCCAGACGGTCTATTTGCCCGAGTTGCAATCGTCCGCGGGGTCGGTTTCCCAAGTGCGGGAATGCGCCAGCCGCCTGCGCGAACTCGCCAAGAGCAGCGGCTTGAGCGTGTTCCTGGTGGGGCACGTCACCAAAGAGGGCGTGATCGCGGGGCCGCGCGTGTTGGAACACATCGTGGATACCGTGCTCTACCTGGAAGGCGACCGCTTCCAGGCTTATCGCTTGCTGCGCTCGGTGAAAAACCGCTTCGGCACCACCAGCGAGGTGGGCGTGTTTGAGATGCACGAGCAAGGGCTGGTGGAAGTCGCCAACCCGTCGGAAGCCTTTTTGGCCGAGCGGCTGGTGAACGCGCCCGGCTCGGCCATTGCCGTGACCATGGAAGGCACCCGCCCGCTGTTGGTGGAAGTGCAGGGGCTGACCAACCCCACCGCGTTCGGCAACCCCCGCCGCACCGCCAACGGCGTGGATTTCAACCGCCTGCTGCTGGTGACCGCGGTGCTCACCCGCCGCGCGGGGGTGCGCTTGAGCGACCAGGATGTGTTCGTCAACGTGGTGGGCGGCCTGCGGGTGGGGGAACCCGCCGCCGATTTGGCCGTGGCCGCTGCGCTGGCCTCCTCGGTCAAAGACCGCCCCGTGCGCGCCGACGCGGTGCTCATCGGCGAGATTGGCCTCTCGGGCGAACTGCGCAGCGTGAGCCAACTGGAAGCCCGCCTGCGGGAAGCCGCCAACCTGGGCTTCAA
>Ga0256914_1001976_pt1 | contig 17568 bp, 16 predicted proteins | sample HulkmetaG_FD_191571 | JGI IMG/M metagenome (GOLD analysis project Ga0256914, IMG submission 191571) | Hydrothermal chimney microbial communities from Main Endeavour vent field at the Juan de Fuca Ridge, Pacific Ocean - Hulk | ecosystem: Environmental > Aquatic > Marine > Hydrothermal vents ... | reverse complement strand
ATTTGCTCTTCCCAATTCAAGGATTATGATACACCAGCCTTTGGGCGGAGCACAGGGACAGGCAACAGATATAGAAATTCAAGCCAGGGAAATTCTAAGATTAAAAAGCATACTTAACAAAATCTTGTCTCAAAACACAAACCAGACTTTAAAAAAGATAGAAAAAGATACCGAAAGGGATTTTTTTATGAGTTCAAACGAAGCCAAAGAGTATGGACTTATAGATAAAGTTTTAGAAAAAAATATAAAATAACCAAAACAAAAGGAGGAGTTGGTGGCTCTACTAAGCAAGAGAGTAATACAAGAAACAAAAGACAAAAAACCTAAAAAAGTAGAGTCAAGAGCTCACTCCAAAGTTTCCATTAAATTTGACATAAACTCATCTGCAAATGAAGTAGAAAGATTTGCCATAGTAGTGCTTAAAAAACTTATAGAAGACTCAATACCGCCTACTCCGGATAATTACAGAATATATTTTGAAAAACTTTTAGATGAAAAAAGTATAGATTTTCAAAAAAAAATACAGGAACTTTTGGAATTTGAAGAAAACAGTTACAGTGAAAACAGAGTAGAAATTGAAAAAGATGTCAAAGAAATCTTTATAAATATCAACAGCATCATAAAAGTTGTCAATGTAATTTATAAAAATATAAAAATTATAAAGCAAATAACCCAAGAGACTCACAAAGAACTTGAAACCAATGAAAATCCTCTGATTATAAAAAACAGTGCGGCAAATTTAAATGCCAAAATTAACCAATTTGTATCAAGCATAGACAAACAGCTTGAAATATTGCAGGAAAAATACATAAAAGCCGGTGAAACATTTAAAAGTATTGAAAACAGTACTATTTTTGATACAAGATTTGGAGTATACAACAAGAGGTATTTTATACAACAGGCAAAAAAAGAGAGGGAAAAGATAAAAAAATTTAATTATGAAAGTTCCATAGTTACCATTCAGGTAAAAAAGAGTGTTCTTAAAAAACTTCCTCTTTCAAAAGATAAAATTTTTCTTCTTAGAATTATAGCAAAAATGCTACTGAAAACCTCAAGAAGAAATGATATCATCTCATATTTTGGAGAAAACAGTTTTATCATGCTTTTAAGGCATACCGATTTAGATAGCACGAAAAAAGCATGTGAAAGAATGTTTGAAATGCTAAGCAATGCCAATATCATTTTAAACGATATGGAAATAGATATAGACATAGGCATAGGTGTTGCTCCCGTTAATAAAGAGGTTGAAATCGAAGAGAGCATCAACTGTGCTTTGGAAGCTATGCAAAAAAGCGGCAAGGGTAAAGATATATATAAGGCATGCAAACAATTATAAGGAACAAAATGATAAGAGAAATTATAACTTATCCGGACAAGAGACTAAAATTAAAATCAGAAGATATAAAAGTATTTGATGAAAAACTTCACTCACTGCTTGATGATATGTATGAAACAATGATAGCAAAAAACGGTATAGGGTTGGCCGCAATACAAATAGCTATACCCCTTAATGCACTATTGATACTTTTACCGGATGAAAAGGACGAACAAAACAAAGAAAATCTTATAGAAGTGATAAATCCGAAAATTCTTGAAAAAGAAGGATCTATCGTTTATCAGGAAGGTTGTTTAAGTGTACCGGAATATTATGATGAAGTTGAAAGAGCCAAATGGATAAAAGTCGAATATTTTGATAGATACGGCAACAAAATAACAAAAGAGTGTGACGGGCTTTTGGCAGTTGCTTTTCAGCATGAAACGGATCATTTAAAAGGGCATCTTTTTATAGAAAAACTCTCGTATTTAAAAAGAAAAAAATTTGAAAAAGAGTGGAAAAAGAGAAAAAGAGCTAAGAAACTGTGAAAATTATCAAATGTGCAACTTTAGATATAAGTGAAGCAAAGGTTGTAGAGGTAGAAAGCAGTTTTGTAAGAGCATTGCCAGGATTTAGCATAGTCGGTCTTGCAAATACTTCCATTCAAGAATCAAGAGATAGAGTCAAATCAGCTCTTTTGGCTTTAAAATATAAATTTCCTCCTCAAAAAATCACCATAAATCTTTCTCCGTCAGATTTAAAAAAAGAAGGAAGTCATTTTGATCTTAGTTTTGCACTCTCTATCGCTTTGCAAAATGAAAATATCGACTTTGGCGATATTTTTGTTTTCGGAGAACTGGGATTAAACGGAAAAGTTAAAGATACAACTTATCTTTTTCCTATTATTTTGTCTTTGGTAAAGCAAAATAAAATCAAAAAGGTACTGATTCCCCGGGAAAGTTTTGAAAAAATTTCTAAAATTCCGGGTATCAAGATAGCGACATGTAACCACTTAGAAGAAGCCCTCAACTTTTTTAAATCAAAAGAAAAAACTTTTTCCGATCCTAATGATATAGAGTTTGATCATCTTGAGATAAATAAAAAAAAGTACTATTTTCAAAATGAATTTCCGCTTGATTTCAAAGATGTAAAAGGTCAAACTATTGCAAAAAGAGCTTCTCTTATCGCGGCATGCGGTATGCACAATATATTGTTCGAGGGAAGTCCGGGATGTGGCAAAAGCATGTGTGCAAAAAGACTAAGATACATACTGCCTCCAATGAGCCTTGAAGAGATACTTGAAAATGCAAGGCTTAGCTCTATCAATGACGAAAATATTACTTTCAAACCTTTAAGAAATATGCGCTCTCCTCATCATACTTCAAGCCGTCCGAGTATATTTGGCGGAGGAAGTGCAAAAGCAATGATGGGAGAAGTTGCACTTGCCAATAACGGAATTTTGTTTTTTGATGAATTTCCGCATTTTCAAAAAAGTGTACTTGAAAGCCTGAGAGAGCCGCTTGAGGATCATAAAGTTCTTATCTCAAGAGTAAATTCCAAAGTGGAATATCATACAAAATTCTTATTTGTTGCTGCACAAAACCCCTGTCCTTGCGGCAATCTTTTAAGCTCTGAAAAAGAGTGCAGATGCACGGAACTTGAAATCCAAAGATATAAAAACCGACTTTCCGAACCCTTGCTTGATAGAATTGATCTTTATGTGCAAATGGATGAAATCAGAAGTACGGACAAATCCGATATAACTTCAAAAGAGATGTTTAAAATTGTTAAAAAAACTTTTTCTTTCCAACTTCAAAGAGGGCAAAAAGAGTTAAACGGAAAAATGGATGAAAAAGATATAGAAAAATTTTGTATTCTTCATAATGATGCAAAAATACTCATAGATAGTGCCGTTTCAAAATTTGCTCTTACCCAAAGAGGCATAAATAAAGTTTTAAAAATTGCCAGGACCATAGCAGACATAGACGAATCGGACTTAATAAAAAAATCTCATTTGTTAGAAGCTTTGAGCTACAGAAGAAGATAAATTCATTTATACAAAAAATGGTATAATTTTGCAATTGGATATACAAAAGGATATTTGATGCAAAAAGTTTTTGATGAAGTTTACTCATTGGATAAAAGATGTTATGATGAGTTCGGGCTAAATGAAGATATTCTTATGGAAAATGCCGCCCAATCCATAAGCAGAGAAATTCATAAAAAATTCAAAAAAGGCAGTTCGGTTTTTATAGCTTCGGGTCCGGGAAACAATGGGGCTGACGGAATTACACTTGCAAGAATACTTTATGGAGATTTTAAAGTTTTTTTATATCTGCCTTTTGGTGCCAAATCAAATATGTGTAAAATCCAGCTTGAAAGAGCAAAAAAAGTGGGTGTCGAGATAATAAACGATTTAAAAGAAACTGATATAATTGTAGATGCTCTTTTTGGCTCGGGATTAAATAAGTCTTTAAATAATGATATTATAAAAATCATAAATGAATTAAACAAACTCAAAGCTTATAAAATAGCTTGCGATATACCAACCGGCATCAATACAAACGGCAATCCTGCTCCCATAGCTTTTTGTGCCGACATAACTATCAGTATGGGAGCTTATAAAACTCCGCTTTTTAATGACAATGCAAAAGATTTTACAGGAAAAATAAAGATGGCAAATCTCGGAATAAGCAAAACTGTTTATGAAAATAAAACAGATACATATTTACTTGAAAAACAGGATATGTGTTTGCCCTACAGAAATAAAAAAACTTCCAACAAGGGTGATTTTGGACACTCTGTAATGATTCTCGGAGAGAAAAAAGGAGCCTGCATCATAGCCGCCAAAGCATCTTTCGCATTTGGGTGCGGATTATGCAGTGTTTATTCCAAAAAAGCCGTTAAACTGCCGGATGAAATCATGCTCTCAAGACAAATACCAAAAAAAACAACTTCCATAGCTATAGGAATGGGATTGGGAGAAAAATTTACTCTTGAATTGATAGAAAATATTATAGAAAAAAGAGATATACCACTTATACTTGATGCCGACATACTCAAAAACAAAATAATACTCTCATTTTTAAACAAGCGTACCAATATAGTTTTATCTCCTCATCCAAAAGAGTTTGCCATGCTTTTGCAAATTTGCGGTTTTGGAGAAATAAATGCAAAAGAGGTACAACAAAAAAGATTTGCACTATCAAGAGAATTTACCCAAAAATACAAAAATATAGTTTTACTTTTAAAAGGCAGCAATACACTTATAGCTCAAAACGGTATAGTTTATATAAATTCTTTAGGCACAAATGCTCTTTCAAAAGGTGGCAGCGGGGATGTGCTTACCGGTCTTATAGCATCTTTGCTTGCACAGGGTTATACTCTTTTAGATGCAGCTCTAACAGCTTCGCTTGCTCATTCGCTTGCATCAAAAAAATATAAAAAAGCAAACTATTCTTTAACTCCGAACGACTTGATTGAAGGTATAAAATGCCTCTGAAAAAAATAGTCGTTCTTTTTAGCGGCAAAGGTACAAACTTAAAAAATATCATAAAAAAACTTCACAAAAAAGAGATTGGCGGTTGCTTGTATGAAATTTCGGGAGCTATATGCAACAAAAAAGAAGCCCAGGGTATAGATATATGTAAAAATTACCATATTCCTTTCGGCATAATTGAACATAAAAATTTCAACTCTCGTGAAGAGTTTGATAGAAAATTGGTACAATCTATAAACTTTTATAAACCGGATTTGACGGTTTTGGCGGGCTTTATGAGGATCTTAACTCCCATTTTCACCGATAATATAAAAGCTATAAATCTTCATCCGTCATTACTGCCTCTTTTTAAAGGAGCAAATGCTATAGAAAAAAGTTTCTACTCAGATATGAAGATAGGCGGGGTTAGTGTACACTATGTAAGCAGCGAACTTGATGGTGGCAAATTAATTTTGCAAGAATGTTTCAAAAAAGAAGAGGATGAAACTTTGGATAGTTTTACCAAAAAGATCAAAGAGATAGAATATCGCCTTTTACCCAACGCAATAATCAAAATATTAGGAGTTTAAAATGCAAGAAAAAGATACAAAAGTTATCATAAGTGGTATAAACATACCTTTTTGGGATATGGTCGTTTTTATAGTTAAGTTTGCACTTGCATCCATTCCCGCACTCTTTATCATATGGTTCGTATTTATGCTATTCGGTTTGATTTTTGGAGGAACATTTGGTATGCTTATGCATCCGGGAGGCGGTTTTTAAGCACTCGTACCCAACTATTGGTTGGGTACTTATTTACAAAATCTTCTGTTCAATAAAGAAAAATTATTTTAGATAAATTCAAATCTTGTAACTTCATTTGCTTTTGCAAGCATATAGGAAGCATCATTGGATATATCTATATATTTATACTGTATAAACAATTCCTTTTACCATTTATCATATGCAAGTTTTATAATGGTTGCCGCTACTGCGAAAAGAAATACATATCTTACAAATTTTACCTCTTTTTTTGCCACCATGGTTGAGCCGCCATAAGCACCTACAATCTGGCCTATTCCCATAATAATACCGACTTTCAGCAGAACAAAACCTGAAAAAGCAAAAATACTCAGCGAAACTATATTGCTTGTAAAATTAAATATTTTCGTTTGTGCAGTTGCAGACTTTAAGTCAAGTCCTAAAAGAAGTATAAGAGCTATCGTCCAAAACGAACCTGTACCCGGACCAAAAAATCCGTCATAAAATCCTATCAAAAGTCCAAATATGATATAAAACAAAAGAGGCTTTATCTTATGCACTTTTGTTTGAAATCCAAGATTTTTATTAAAAAGTGTAAAAAAGAAAAGCACTATCAACATAAAAATGATAAAGTTTACCAAAAAATCTGCCGAAAAAAATCGTACCGTATAAGAACCTAAAGCCGCTCCTATAAAAGTAAAAAACACTCCCTCCAAAACTTTTTTCGGATCATACAATCCTCTCTTTGCATAATTTACGGTAGCTGTAAAACTGCCGAAACTGCTTTGAAGTTTATTTGTTCCAAGTGCAAGATGAGGAGGAATACCGACAGCCAAAAGTGCAGGAAGAGTTATGATGCCCCCGCCGCCGGCAATCGAGTCAATAAAACCGGCTCCAAAGCCGGATAGAAAAAGCAAAAACAAACTCAGTATATCAAGGTCCACAATTATTTCCTAAAGGGTACCTCTAATACCCTAAATTTTATAAAAGTATAGCAAAAATTAGTAAAAATTACTTTTTACATCAATGAATAAGCCATTTTTGCTGCCAATATGTATAAAAGCATAGCTATAATTTTTTTAATATGTTTGGCTTCTAATTTAAAATGCATAACAGCATTGCCCGTATAACCGCCTATAATTGCGGCAATTGCCGTAACAGCAAGCAAAACCCAATCAATCTTTACAAAAGAGATATAGGATAAAAAAGCACTAAATGTAGAAAACGGTATCATAAAACTAACGGCTATTGCCATTTTTTTGGCATCATAACCTAAAAGTATCATAAGAGGCAATACCAAAGCCCCGCCGCCTATACCAAGAAGTCCCGATATATATCCTACTACCGCACCCACAATATAAAGTACCCACTTTTTTTTATATTTGAATTTGGCTTCTTTTTTAGCAAACATCATCATCGTGGCACTAAAAATCAAAAAAGATAAAAATCCCCACTTTACATAATGAATATTGATATATTTTGAACTGTATGCACCAAGCGGAGATAAAAGCATAGAAGCAATCACTAATGGAAATGCAAACTTTACATCAAGAACTTTTCTTTTTATATTCATAATACTTGCGGTTATGGTAGTAGAGGTATTGATAAAAAGTGCTATAGTTTTAGCCAAATTAAAACTAAGTCCCATCATATCAAAAACAGGTACCAGTGCCACGGCACTGCCTACCCCGCCAAGAGCAAAAAATGATGAAACCGTTAAGGTTATCAAAAAATACTCCATATAGTCAACTATATTCATTTTATCTCCGATATTATTTTATTGTTTTACTCCTGCATATTTGCCAAATACGATACTTATATTTTTATATCTTTTGCTTTTGAGCCTTTAAGCCTTTGCATAAGACTTATCAATCCACCGCTTAAAGTTTTGGCATTAAAGCCCTTGTATCTAAGATACTCTTTTGCCATATCCGCTCTATACTCTGCAGGACAGGTGCAAACTATAATCTTATCTTCGGGAAGTTCATCAAGTCTATCAGGAAGTTCATTGTACGGTATCTCAACTGCAAACTTAACACTCCAAACTTTTGTTTCAAAAGGATATCTTATATCTAAAAGTATAGCTTTATCTTCATTTATAAGCTCTATAAGTTCCTCGATATCCACTTTCATTTGCGTAACATCTTTCATCATAGTATTTCTAACCATATTGTCCATTATCAATTCCTTTTTAAATTATTTTTTCTATCTTTTCTTCTACAATATTTATAGGGTTGCTTGTCTTGTTTGCCTTATCAAATATATATGCATACATAGGAACATATATCAAAGTCAGTAAAGTTCCCACCAAAAGTCCGCCTATGGCAACATCAGCCAATGGACTTAGCCTTTCAAGCCCTATAGCTTGTTCCAATGCTATAGGCACCATTCCCGCAATCGTGCCGAAAGCAGTCATCATAACAGGTCTAAATCTTACACTGACACTTTTTATAGCACTTTCAAACGGAGGATTGTTTTTTCTGTATTGCTGATAAAAATCTATCAGTAAAACCGCATTTTTTATTATAATTCCAAAAAGCAGAAGTATTCCCATAAGCGAAGGCATACAACTCGGCTTATCAAACAGCATCATACCCCATGCCGCACCAATGAGCGACAAAGGAAGAACAAGTATCATTATAAAAGCCATCCTGACGGATTTGTAAATAGCTATCAAACTCATTGTCAATATGATAATTCCTATAGCGATAGCTTTTAGCATTCTTGAGAAGCTATCATGGATTTGGGCAATATCTCCGGTTTGTCTAATATGAAAATTATCCGACTTTACATTTTTCAAGAATTTGACAGCATCATCAGTCAAATGCGTAACCGGTCTTTTTGCTCTGTATCCGTTTATATCTATACTATAAAGCATATTGTCTCTTTCAATTTTTGCATAAGTTAAATTTTTCTTGATAGTTGCAATTTGACTTAGAGGAATTTCTCCAAATTTTGTACTTATAGGGAAAAGCTTTAAAGTTTCAAGATTTTTGGTAAATTTATCTTTTAGATAAAGCCTTACAAACTGAGTATTCATTGATTCTAAATTTGCATTGAGTGAAACTATTTGACCTTTTATAGGAAGCTGCATGGCAATTTGAAGCGGATTGATACCGTATCTTAAGGCTTTATTTCTATCAACATCTATAATATATTCTGTAAAATCTTTATCCCAGCTTTGAGAAACCGAAGTTAAACCTTTTACTTTTTTCATAGCTTCGGCTGCTTTTTTTGCATATTCATTCATACCTTCTATATTTGCTCCGCTAATCCTTGCATCAACCGTTGCTTTTATACTTGAAACGGGAGTAGCCCCAAAATCATATACATCATCTCTTTTTATAGCTTCCAATGTGGAAAGTTTTTTTCGTATTATGTTTTCCAACTGCCAAATAGTTAATTTTCTCTCAAATCTATTAACCGCATCAATGGTGATACTTGCTTCAGTAGGAAGGTTTCCGCTTCCAAGACTAAGCACTCCCGGTTCACTTCCAAAAGATATGGAACTTCTAAGAACCCACGGTTGTGAATTCAGCCATTTTAAAAACGGTTTTAACTTTTTTTCTGCACTGTCAACAGTTTCATTTGTGCTAAATGCGATTTTAGCCTCTATAATACCCGTATCCATCGGAGGCATTGTATCTTTTCCGATTGTTGGCATTACATTTTTCAGACTAAAAATTAAAAATGCTATAACACCAAGTGTTAGCACAAGTCTTCTAAGATATTTGAAAATTCCTCCGCTGTTTGAAAACATTATAATACTCTCATAGGGTTTTACAAGTCCTCCTATGGTATGTTGATAAAACCACTCAAAACCTTTTTCTATTTTTGTTTTTCCCGTTCCGTTTTTATACAGCCAGGCTGAGAGAAGCGGTATGAATGTGATAGATAAAAAGTAACTAACCAAAAGTGCTATGATTAAAGTTTCTATAAGGGGTTTAAAAATCTTTTGAGGAAATCCTCCGACAAACATAAGAGGAAAAAGTATGGCAATAGTAGCAAAAGTTCCGGCAAATACCGGTGCTAAAACTTCTTTTGTTCCGTTTTTTATAGCTTCCTGAAGATTTTCAGTTGTTTCGTTTAAGTGTCTTTCTATATTTTCAAGCACAACAACCGCATCATCTGTCAGCATACCAAGAGCCAAAATTATAGCGGTATAAATAACTATATTTAATTGCCCTCCGCTTACCCATATGATGGCAATTGTCGAGAAAAAAACCATTGGAATAGAAAGCCCTGCGGCAATGATAGCTCTAAAATTACCCAAAAATATCATAATTACCAAAAGAGTATAAATAATCGCATCTCTTAATGCCTCAAGCATATTTGTATTGGATTGCTCTATAAGATCTCTTTGGGTATTGCTTATGGAAAAGTTTATATTTTTATACTTTTTAGCCAACATAGCCATTTCAGCTCTTGCTGCTTTGCTTACATCAAGCACACTGCCTCCCGGTGCTCTTTGGATAGAAAGTGCGATAGACTGTTTTGAATTGCCTATATATCCGCTTGTTCTTTTTTGGTATCCCCATTTAACATCAGCTATATCTTTTAGTCTGACATTTGGTTTTATAAGAAGATTTTGAAGATTTAAAACATTATCTTTTTCACCATATATTGTTACCGTAAAGAAACTGTTTTTACCTTTTATAAAACCGACCGGAATATCTTTATTGTTTGCCATAATGATTTTTACAATAGTATCAAAGCTAACTCCGTATTTTTTGGCTTTAAACGGGTCTATTTCAATATTGATAGCACTTTGATATCCGCCAAAAACTTCAACATTTCCTATGTTTTTATTGCTTAAAAGGTGGGGCTTTATAAAACTGTCGGCAATTTTTCTGATTTCACCTAATGTAATGGAACTGTTTTTCGGACTTAGTGCGATTACATCTACAGGGAGTGTAAAATCACCTGCGGTATAAATAGCAGGGTTGAGGCCTGCCGGGATTTTTGCTTTTGCGATATTAAGTGCATTTGCCACATCAACCGCAGCGGCATTTAAACTTTTTTTATATCCGAACTCTGCACTTACTATAGACATATTGGCAACATTTACACTGCTTACATCCGTTATCAAACCAAGACGGGACAACTCTTGTTCTATTGGCTTGGATACCGTTGAAGCAACCACTTTGGCTGTAGCCCCAGGAACTTTTGTGATAACCACTATCTTGGGAGGATTTGCATCCGGAAAAAGATTTTTAGGAAGTGTTTTAAGCCCGATAATACCCATGATAAAAAAACCGGCTATAAGACTGTATAGCAGATACGGTCTTTTATAAAAATATTCAAATATCATAGTCTATCCTTACTTGATCGCTCTTGCTTTTATACCGCCAAGTAGCTTTAAAAGCACATCTTGTTTTTCAACAACTATATTTTCATCAGGATTTACTCCATCTACCACAACACCTTGTTCTGCGTTTGCTATAATTTTTACTTTTTTTGCTTTTGCAAGATTGTCGGACAATACAACAACACTACTCTGTCCGTCTCTGTCAAGTATGGCATCATGTGGCATATAGTATCCTTTGCCCTCATATACAACAACATTTATATTTACTGTTTGATTGCTTGCAAGATTTGCATTTATATTGGCTATATATTCTAAAAGTCCGTTATAAGTAGAGCCAAGAGGAGTTATAGGATATTTTTTGCCCTGATAAATTATCTCTTTTGATTTTACATTGGCAGGAAGCCTCACAAGCAAATAACTGCTACTTTGGGTATTTATGCTAACAAGAGGTTTACCCATAAGAGCTATATCTCCTGCATTTGCAAGCCTTTGAGCAATCCCGTCTATCGGAGCTTTTATAATGGCATATGAGAGTGTATTTGCTATAGCTTTTTTGCTTGATTTAATTTCTTTGATTTTTAATTCAAGTGTTTTTATACCGGCCTTAACCGCTTCTATAAGAGTTTGCTCTTTTTCATACTGTTCTTTTGAGGCACCTTTTACCGCCAAAAGATCTTTTGTTCTTTGGTGAGTTCTTAAAAGATTTTTCAATGCTGTTAATTTGGATTTGATTTGAGACTTTAAAGAAGCTATGGAAAGGTTCAGTGATTCAAGCTTGGTTTTTAAATCTTTATCATCAATTTTAGCTACAATTTCACCTTTTTTTACCATTTTTCCATTTTTTACCATATATAAAATTCTTCCATTCATTCTTGAGCTTATTTTAACATTGTCATTACTTTTCGTAACAGCAAGATAAGGGAGAGTAAGCATAGAGGTTGACAACTTCGGTTTCATAGTTTTTACTCTCATATCATAAACTACCGGTCTATGCAATTTCTCTTCAGATGCTCTTTTTTTCTTTACAAGCACCAATCCGCCTTTTACGGCACCGACGACAATCAGCACAACCAATAAAAATATCAATAAACTCTTTAATTTTTTCATTTTATAACTCCTTCCAAATCATTTCCGTATATAACGGCAAGTTTTGCTATAGTCTGCCATTTTTGAGATACTGCTTCATAATAGTTTGATTTACTGCTTATTAGAGCATCTTCGTACCTTAGATAATCTTCTTCTGTCATTCTTCCCTCCTTATATGCAACTTTGGCATATGTAAGTAAATTTTCCTCTTTTTTGATAGTATTTTTTTTCAATTCTTCAGAATTGAGCAAAAGTTTTAACTGTTTCCAAAGAGTATCTGCCTCACTTGCAAGCTCGTTTTTTGTTTTTTGCAGTTTCATTTTATCTTTCATAATAATTATCTTTTTTAACTGCATATCGCTATCAAGTGTTTTATCAAATAAAGGCATGGATATACCCAAACTATAATACCCATATCCTCTGTGGACATCTTTGTCATACTTTACATCATGCTGGGCATAATTTTCACTCCATAAAAGAGAAAGTGCAACTTTTGGATAATATCTTTTCTCTTTTGCGGCTTTATAATCGCTCATAGAAGCCTTAACAACCTCTTCAAGCGGTTTTAAGGCAAAAAAATTATCTTTTTTTATCTTTTTATTTAAAAACATATCAACCGGGGCTTTAAGTTTTATCCCTGTTAATTTGACTATATTGGACAACAAAGCGGTTCGTTTGATATTGACATTGTTGATAGTTATATCTATTTGATTAACTTTTTCATCTATTTTATCAAGTGCAATAGCCGGGGTTCTGCCACTCTTAACCGATATTTTTAAATTGCTTTCGGTTTTAATGAGTGATTTTCTTGTTACTCTCAAGGCTGTAAGCAAACTATCAATATATTTTAAAGAAGCATTTGAAGCAACTATTATCGCTTCGTTTTGTAAAAAATTAAGTCTTTTTTTAAATTGGGCACTTTTAGCCAAATATTTAACTTTTTGACTCAAAGATGCAAGCTCTTTTATAAAAATCGGTACGGTTGCTTTTATACCTATCTTTTGTATGGTTTGAGAAAAAGGCAGAGGATCGCCGTTAGAGTTTAATTTTGCCGTTGCCAAAGGATCAAGCGGTCTTAGATTGGTCGGTGAATTATAGTGTGTATAATTCGCAAAAATATTTATTGACGGATAATATGCGGCATTTACTTTTTTTTCAGCCGCCTTGGCAATTTTGCTGATTTCCGTATCAACTTTTGTAACAGGCTGTTTTTTTAAAGCCGTAAATAAATCTTTCATAGAAGTTGCACTTAAATCAACAGTAGCTATTGCAAAAACTATTATCAAGCTGATTGTTTTTAACATTACTTATCCTCCTCTTTTTTTAACATTTTTACTATTTTATTGTAAAGATATAAAGAAAACTCCTCTATATTGCACTCATTGCATACATCATATTTGAACTCATCGGCAACTCTTTGCCTTAACTCTTTGGTTGTAACAAAAAGATTTATAGCTCCTGTTATCATAAAATGCACAATAATAGGCTTTGCATTGCAAAAACATCCTCTTTTTTCACCTCTTTGAAGTATATCGCAAAGCAAAGCAAATATCTTTTTAAGCCCTACAAACATATCATCAGGTAAATTTTTGGCTCCATTTCCAAGTTCTGCAAGCATTAGTGATGAAAGATGAGGATTTTCCCATGCAAATTTTGAAAAAGTATATATAAAGATTTTAAGTTCATCTTTGGGCCGTTTTTCATCTTTTATGTCATTATTTATCTTTTTATAAATCTTATCTAAAATATCGGCTATTACCGTTTCATACAATTTAGCTTTATTTTTAAAATAATAATAAATCATAGCTTTATTGATCCCTGCTTCTTTAGCTATAAGATCAACACTCACTCCGTCAAAACCATTTTTTGCAAAAAGCACCATAGCAGTATCAACAATACTCTTTTGGGTTCTTTTGCTATCTCTGATAGATCCCATTCGGTATCCTTTAACTAACTGTTTAGTTAATTTTAACAGATTAATTATAATTATATTCTTAAAATGGTAGAATTTTTATTGGAAGTATCGATAAATTTCAAGGTGTCTTTTGTGATTAGATATATTATTTTACTTTTTTTGCTTTTTTTTAATCTTTTGGCATACGATATAACATCAAAAAGTGACAGTACCGCTTTATTGCCTTATGCAAAAATTTATATTGCCAAAAAAGATATTTCATTTAATTTGATAAAAAACAAACATTTTAAACAAATCAAAAAACATCATATCAATTTTGGTTTCAATCCCGATGATAGGGTCTGGGTTAAGTTTGCTTTATGCAATAAAACAGACAATAATATTTCAAAGGTTCTGTTATTGGATAATCCGCTATTGGAAAAAGTTATATTTTACAGTGATAAAAACGGATATATTGCTACCAAAGGATTGCTCGGCACACACAATGTCAAAGTTATAATGCCCTCAGTCACATTAAATCTAAAACCACATGAGAAAATAACTTTTTACATAAACATTGTCAACAAAACTACCACTTTGGAATTTGGACTCTATTTAAAATCAAAAAAACTTTTTTTAAAACAGGATAAATTCGAACAGAATTTTATACTTTTTTTCTTAGGTTTACTGTGTGCATTTATAGTTTATTCTCTTTTTTTGTTTTTATATACTAAAAATAAAAGCTATGCTTTATATTCATTTTATCTGTTTATGCTTCTGTTTCAACAAATGACATATATAGGATATTTGCCTATGTATGCTCCTTCATGGTTTACCCGTCTTGACAATCTTATGGTCGTTCCAAAAATTTCTCTTATGATTATAGCTGCAGCTCTTTTTGCAAAAAGTTTTCTAAAAACATATAAATTTAAAATTATAGACAATATATACAATATCTTTATATACACACTTATAGTCCTTATGCCCATAGTTGGGGCTCCCTACTTTTACAAGCCCGTACCGGTAATCATAATAGGTTTTTTATTTGTTTTATTCAATACATACTCCGGTATCTACATATACAAGCACGGAAATAAACAGGCAAGATTTTTTATACTCGGTTGGATTTTTTTAATCATAGGGTATGTTGTTATGATTTTTGATTCTCTTGGACTTTTTTCCGCAATGTACAAGTTTCCCGAACTTATAATGTTTTTAACATTTTTAGAAGCCCTGTTTTTGCTTTTGGCTTTTGTTGACGAGATAAATATACTCACAGACCAAAAAAACTTACTTACAAAAAAACTTATTGATGAAATGTACAGACGGCATGAATTGGTTGAAGAAGAAGTCAAAATAAAAACAAAAGAGTTAAAAAACGCATTAGAAGACAAGGTAATACTTTTAAGAGAAGTAAACCATCGTGTTAAAAACAATCTTCAAATGATTCTATCCATTCTCAGACTACAAAAAAATGATATTGATGATACAAACAGTCTCATGCAATTAACAAAATTGGAAAACAGGATAAATGCCATCTCGAAGACACATCAAATACTTTGTCAAAACAGTGAATTTAACAGTATTGAAATGTATGATTATATTTACACTCTATGTAATGATATTAAAAAAAGTTATGACATGGAAAATATCAGCATTGAAATATCAACCAATGTTTCCATGTCTTTAAAAAAGGCTGTTTATGTTGGACTGGTTATTAACGAACTTATATCAAATTCCTTAAAACATGCATTTAAACAAAAAAACGGTAAAATTATGTTAGAGTTAAGTATAAAAAATGATTCTTTTTTATTGGAAGTGCATGACAACGGTACCAAAAAGAGTCGTAGCCGTCATAGAGATTCTTTAGGATTAAGTCTTATACAGGCTTTAGTAGAAAAACAGTTAGCAGGAGAGCTAAAATACAAAATAGGTCAAGATTTTTGGTATATCATAGAATTTCCAAAGGAGCAAACAGGTGAATAAAATCCTGATAGTTGAAGATGAGAGTCTTGTTGTTATGGATTTGACAGTAAGCCTTAGAAAAATAGGATATGAAGTTATAGGATCCGCTTCAAATTATCAAGATACTTTTTTATCAATAAAAGAAAAAAAACCGGATCTTATACTTATGGATATATGTTTAAACGGTGAAAAAGACGGTATCGAAACAGCAAAACAGATAAATCAATACCATAATATTCCAATAATTTATCTAACGGCATTAGATGATACGGAGGTGCTTGAAAAAGCCTTAAAAACAAATCCGCATGCATACCTTACAAAGCCTTTTAGTCTTCAGTCTCTCAAGGCTGCCATAGAAATAGCATTAAAAAAGACAGAAAACAAAATGGATCTGGGAGATATTATTTTTGATGAGGAATTCAGCTATAATTCCAGCACAAAAGAGTTGATATGCAATGATATACATATTTCTCTTACAAAAAAAGAGAGAGAACTTTTATCCTTGCTTGTTGAAAATAAAAGCAAAGTAGTAACTTTCAATGAAATGGAAAATTCAATCTGGCCGGACAAGCCTCCAAATGACAATACAAGAAGAGCACTTGTAAGCAGGCTAAGAGCAAAATTAAAATACAAATTTATAAAAACCATACCGTCATTAGGATATAAAATTATTATTTCACATTAAAATTATGATTAAAATCTATCTCCCGTTATCACTCTTGGACAAATGCAATGCTTTTGCAATGTAATTGTGTTACAATTATTTAAAGATCGTAAAAAAGGGGTTCAAAATGTTTAAAAATATATTTATTGTTGCTTTTTTACTTTTTGGCAGTGCATCATATGCAATGGGAAATAAAAAAAACAATATATCACAAAATATCAATCAAAATATCGAAATAACTTTTAGACAACTTATGAAATATTACAAAGAAGAAAATGAAGATAGTTTTTTTGCATTGGTAGACAAGGATAATTTTTTACAAGACTATATGCTCTTTAGACAAGCTGTTGAAAAAGATTTCAGAACTTATGAAATACTTGATTTTGATTATTGGATAGACAAGATAACAAGTGACGGATCAAAAAGATATCTGTATGTAAAATGGAAAAAGCTCGTCCAAAATATTTCAAACTCGAATGCTTATACTCAAAAAGGAAATTCAAGACTGCTATTTGAGAAAATAAATGGCAAATATAAACTTATAGAGTTGGGTGGCGATGCTCTGTGGGGCGGAAGCCTTAAAGAATGGAAAATGCGATTGCCACAAATCTCCGATCAATAAACTTCTAATTAACTCTTGATGATTATTTTTAAAGATTAATTAAATTTTTTAATTTTGCAATGCTTTTGCAATATAATTGTGTTACAATTATTTAAACTGAAAAAAAGGAGACAAAATGCTTAAAAATATACTTTTGGTTTTTATTTTGGTTTTTGCAACATTCTCTTATGCTGCAGGAGAATTTGACAAAAATATCATTATTCACAACCAGACAAGAGATGATAAAGTAAAATCCGTATTTAAAAAGCTTATGAGTAATTATGAGGAAGAAGATGAGGATGGATTTTTCTCTTTGGTTAGTGAAGATAGATTTTTACAGGATTTTATGCTGTTTGAACAAGCTATAGAGAAAGATTTCAGAACTTATGAAATACTTGATTTTGATTATTGGATAGATAAGATAACAAGTGACGGAATAAAAAGATATCTGTATGTAAAATGGGAAAAAAGATATGAACTTATAAATGGCTCCGA
>Ga0256914_1001975_pt1 | contig 17569 bp, 18 predicted proteins | sample HulkmetaG_FD_191571 | JGI IMG/M metagenome (GOLD analysis project Ga0256914, IMG submission 191571) | Hydrothermal chimney microbial communities from Main Endeavour vent field at the Juan de Fuca Ridge, Pacific Ocean - Hulk | ecosystem: Environmental > Aquatic > Marine > Hydrothermal vents ... | reverse complement strand
GCCACGCCGACCTCCACCCCCACCCCAACACCAATCCCCCCCATAGTTCAATGGTTGATTCAGGGAAACGTGTTCAATGCTACTTCCGGTCCAAACACCCCCATCGCGAACAGCACCATCACCCTTACCCTGGGCACAGCAGGCCCGGTCATAACCACATTCAGCAACGAGAGCGGAACCTTCAGCGCGGTATCCTATGCGCCGGACACAGGTGCACTTCGTTACGAAGTTAGCGCTCCCGGATATGCCAAAATAATCGGAGAAGAACCCCCGCGACATCCGCGCCACTACCAACTGGCCATCGGGCTACGCCCGCTCGGGAGCCCATCGCGCCTATACCTCCCCAGCGTGTACGCACCCTAAACGCTACACGTGAAAAAAATACCTCCTCTATTACGGCACAGAAGTCGGCACAGGCAAAGGCTGAGGAACTGTGGACTGATTGGGAAGTCCCCCTGTGTTCTCTGGTATAGTTAACTCCACACCGAACACATCCTGAATGTACTCGAAGTCCACAGGTTCCAAGAACGGCGTACTTTCATCATCCGGCGCGCGCAGGGCAAAATCGAGAATCGCTCCCACATCTCGCAAGTACTTTAAGACCAGCGCATCCTGGGGGGAGACAGCAACCAAAATCGCCTTGAGTTCACCACCTGTATAATCAAACGAAGGCTCCTCCACCTCCTTGCCATCCTCCTTATTGTCTAATCCTGGAACCGGGGGAACCACCACCGCCTGAATAACCACATTCTGCAACACATCGACGCTCACCGTGCCCGCAGGACCATCCCCATAAGGCAGAGAGACCATAATATCCACCCGGTCCCCAGGTTTCAACATAGCAACCTTGTTCAACAAATCATCTGCTGGCAGAGCAATAATCACATGTCGTTTGGGAATAGCCAACGCAATATTGCGCGTCACATTAGTGGGCTCTATAAGGCGGGATGCAATAAGAATCTCGCCGGTGATCAAATCCGCAATTGGCATCTTCCCCACCGCATCTTGCACATCAGTAATCGCGCCCTCGGGAATTAAGTCCACAGGCATATCGCGCACCTGGACCATATCCTCAGTAATAACCGTGCGCATTGGAATATCTTGGACAGCGACGACCACGGGCTTTGTTTCCGTCTTCTTGGGCGTGGCCGCCGATTGAACCGCGCTCGTCAGCAAACGGTAAACCAACAGCCCGGCCAGAAACGCCAGGATAACACCGGCCAACATCCACATCCAGCCCTTTTTCCGTTCCATGTTGCCTCCCTCACCAAATGCCGGGAACGAGTCGCCAGCGCACGCGACTCGCATAAGTCTCATACCCTTCGATAATTTGTTCTTCCCAATGAATGCGTATGACCAGAAGAGCAATGACTAGAACAAGTCCGAACACATTCCGCAGAGACACATTTGCAACCACATATCCCACATAGAACAGTATCTCACTGGCATACAAGGGATGTCGTATCCAACGGTACATTCCCTGCGTCCGCAACCCCCGATCAGCCGGAGCAATGCCAAAACTGGCTCCCAACGACAGGAGAGAGACAATCATCGCGATGAGCGCCACAGCCTGGATGAAATTACCCACCTCCCAGCCCTGAGAAGCCGGATGAACCACGAACACCGGAATGTACACATCCGCCAAGGATACGGCCACCTGCCACCAGGGCGCTGTTTTGGCTGCAGGCCGACGACGTAAAAAGAGCACAGCCACAATCGTGTAGAAAACAAACAGCCCCACATTTGTAAAATCCCGACTCACCCACACCGCGGCCAGGTAAAACCCCGCGTAAATGGCCCATGAAATGGCCACCACCACATCCATCCACTTCTCCCACCGTCGCCTTGGCACTCCAGACACCATCTCCCTCGTTGCTTCCATCGTCCCTCCCCATCATAGTTACTCGTTACTTCCCAAAGTAACAGTGAGGAGACCGTAATTGGGGCCGCCTCCTTCACCTGCTACGCCCACATAACGCTCAAAACGACCTCGAATATACCTTCCACCGCAACCACAAAGTCGGTAGTCAGTGATCACAAAGCGAGCAAATCCTACAATGTGGTAGCGTGTACGATGGCCAACCCCTGTCACCCGGTCATACACCACAATAGTTACCGGCCGGTTAAGCCAGCGATTCAGACACTGACGCACCTGCGTACTGGCGTGAATACCCGTAGCACCCGGCACCCACTGTCCTACCCGCCACACCCCGCTGTTCTCGGGATGGCAGATATTGAAAGCAAGTTCAGGCGTACTCGAACACCAATCATTCCAGTCAAGCCAGCCAAAATTCCCCGGCGTATGGTGATGGTGTTCCCACAAGATATATTCTCGACCGAACTGGAAGGGGAACTCCCGCACAGCAATGGGCAACAAATCGCCGATTGCCCGCACGCCTGAGGCAGATGCCTCTGACACCGCTCTGGCCGTCATGTGATCAATACCCACCACCGCGGCAAAAAATGTGGGAAACCGGTGACTGACCTGGACTCGAATAGTGGTATTGTTCACGCGTGTCCAGGAATACGTGTCGGCCCCGTTTTCCCGAGCAAAGCGGGCGACCTCCCGGTCAATGGCAACATCCGACGCGTGCATGGCCTGTAAACGAATTCCAGCCAGGGCCGCCGCGTCCGCAGCGTATTGCATCCGACGGCGTTGTGCGTATGCATATCCCCCATCGACCACCAGAGCCACCATGCCCATCAACACGAACAGAAAAAGGACAAACACCACTAAAGCCTGTCCTTCTTCACCCCGTCTTTGCCATCCCATACGCCCACCCCTTTACAAGTCCCCTCATCTATGTAGACGCGCCTGAGCCTGCAATGTTATTGGTGTCGACGACAATACAGGCACCACAGGTGTATAAGGATACTGGGCGACCACCAAAACCACTTGGCGCCCCCAATAAACGCGAAGCGTGAGTGCTGTAGGGTCTAGAACAGTAACACGTCTCTCAACGCGGCGTTCCAATTCATCGTGAGAAATGTGGGGTTCAGCGATGAGAATGCGAACAGCCTCCTGTGCAGCCGCGGAGAGGGCCTGTTCCATGTACATAACGCGTCCGACCTCGATAATGGCAAAGATGAGTGTAAACAGGATGACGGACACCAGCGCGAATTCCACCGTGCTGGTGCCCCATTCACCCCATCCCCCATGTGACCGGCCCTTCTGCCTGCCCCCCAGAAGCATGGACACATCCATCATAGCAACGCCCTCACCTGCGCAACCGCATAGTATGGGAGGCAACCAGGGAAATGCGTGTAACGGGCAACGGCAACACCGGGTCATACACGTACCGCACAGTAACTCGGACCCGGTAGCCTGGTTCCCGCCTCACCTCTACACTCCCCCGCGCGGGGTCCATACCCGAATCCAAAAGCACATTAACAACTGCGCGCTGCACACCTCCCGTATCCCAGGGGCGTTCACTGGCTATCCACGCCCCTTCACGGGCCGCGTGAAACACATCCGCGTAATACAACAGTGCCCGTCCAAAGTCGAAGGTAATGGCCAGGAGCACAATAATGATGGGCAAAATCAGAGCCAGTTCAACAACGCTTTGCCCCTTCTCTTTTTGACGTTCCCACTCCATGACCACACCCTTTCCAGCGTAAAGAAAAGCGTATCGCCGGACTTGCGACAATGTGTGGCGCCTCCTGCCCGACGATACGCCCCCCTGGACTTCAAGATGTTTGCGTGACCCGAACGATGAATGCCTTTATGAAAGTCCCCTCGCTCCACTCCTTAGATAGTGCGGGCCAAACGAGTCAGCGTGTTAACGATGCTGCGGCCCAATCCCGTGAGGGCAGCAATGGCGACCACCGCAATCAGGGCCAAAATCAACCCGTACTCCGCCAAATCCTGGCCCGTCTCCTTGTAGATCCACACCCGAAGAGCGTCCAACATCATCATACGTCACCTCCTTGAATTAAGAATGCGTTGGGTTAAATGGTGTTTGCAAGACGATTGAGTGTATTAGTAATGCTGCCGCCAAGAGCGGTTAACGCAGCAATGGCGACCACCGCAATCAGGGCCAAAATCAACCCGTACTCCGCCAAATCCTGGCCCGTCTCCTTGTAGACCCACGCCCGGAAAACATCCCACATCATAACGCACCTCCCCTTCGTCATAGCGATAAACTTTTACCTTCTCCGCATCCAGATTGGCCTGGAATTGAGGGGCTGGATGCTCTTCAACTTCGCCTTCAGCATACAAAGAAGACAACCTTCTCTCAATGGGGCAAGGGTACCATAAACCTATTACCCAACCCTTGATGTTTATCCCCTTTTAGTACTAACCGGAAGAGAGATGCACCGGTGCTTTCCGGTCGTGGTTGGGCTTTATCCTTCAGGATACCGCCCGCTTCAATCACCTATGATGACGAGGAATTCCTCCTGAAGTTACGCCCCTCTGGAACTCAAATTCACCTCCTGAAATCATTAGAACCCAAAACAAAAAGACAACAACGTCCTCCCTGAACAAGTTCGGTGGCGGGAATTTGTCGCCCATCGACAACTTGTGGTAACCTCTTCGTTAGAATCACGCGGACCACAAAGTCCGACACCACGGCAACAGCACAGGAGAGGCCATCTTCCTCTGGCACCTGAGTGCCTGCACGAGGTGGTTCCTTTCACAGCAATCTACCGTGTCGCCTCTCGGGCTGTAAAACAATCTTCCTCCCAAGGAGTAGAACGATGTCCAACGAAATGGGGATCGCCAGCCATTACGGTTTGGAACATCACGGGCTCATCAACCTGAACTTCGTGTACTGGACACTTCCCTCCCCGGCCTTGGTAGAACGCATCGTCCAGCGGCGGGAAGGGATGTTGGCTCACCTGGGGCCAGTCGTCGTCCGGACCGGTCACCATACCGGCCGAGCCCCCAACGACAAATTTATTGTCAAGGAGCCTAGTAGTGAAGGAGACATCTGGTGGGGCGACGTGAACCGTCCCATCTCTGAAGAACAGTTTGACCGACTTTACGCACGAATGACCGCCTACTTCCAGGGCCGCGATGTGTTCGTTCAGGACGCGGCCGCAGGTGCCCACCCTAAATACCGCCTACCCATTCGTGTGGTCACCGAATACGCCTGGCACAGCCTCTTTGCCCGCAACCTATTTATCCGGTTGGATCCCAAGGAGTTACCGGATCACGTCCCCCAATTCACCATCCTGCACGCGCCTCGCTTTCACGCCATCCCCGAGGTGGACGGCACCCGTAGTGAGGTGTTCATCGTCATTCACTTTGGCCGACGGCTCATCCTCATTGGCGGCACCAGTTACGCCGGTGAAATCAAAAAATCCATCTTCACCGTGATGAACTACCTGCTCCCCATGCAGGGCGTCCTTTCCATGCACTGCTCCGCCAATGTGGGAGAACAAGGCGATGTGGCCCTGTTCTTTGGACTATCCGGCACAGGCAAAACCACCCTGTCCTCGGACCCAGAACGACGGTTGATTGGAGATGACGAACACGGCTGGGGGAACGACGGCATTTTCAACTTCGAAGGAGGATGCTACGCCAAAGTGATCCGCCTCCGGGCAGACCAGGAGCCCATCATTTGGGAAGCCACCCGGCGCTTTGGGACAGTCCTGGAAAACGTAGCCATTGACCCCTTAACCCGACGGGTGGACTTTGACGACGCCTCCCTCACCGAAAACACGCGGGCCGCGTATCCCATTGGCTACGTAGCCAACCACGTACCCGAAGGCCGAGCCGGGCATCCCCAGAACATCTTCTTCCTCACCGCGGACGCGTTCGGAGTATTGCCACCCATCGCGCGGCTCACCCCGCATCAGGCCATGTACTACTTCCTATCCGGGTACACATCTAAACTGGCCGGGACAGAGACCGGCGTCACCGAACCCCAGGCCACCTTCTCCGCCTGCTTTGGTGCGCCCTTCTTGCCCTTGCCCCCCACACGCTACGCGGAACTCCTGCGGGAGAAAATCGAAAAACACAACGTGCGAGTGTGGCTGGTGAACACGGGCTGGACGGGCGGTCCTTACGGAGAAGGCTCCCGCATTAAACTCGCGTACACCCGCGCCATGGTGCGGGCAGCATTGCGGGGTGACCTGGATGACGTCCCCATGCGTGAGGACCCCATCTTTGGCTTGTACGTGCCCACCCATTGTCCGGGAGTGCCGGACAGCGTTCTTGATCCCCGTTCCACCTGGGCAGACCCTGAAGCGTATGACCGGCAGGCTCGCATGTTAGTCAAACGCTTCCACGAAAACTTCAAGCAATTCGAAGGCCAGATCTCGCCGGAGGTGGTTGCTGCCGGGCCACGAGGATAAAATCATCCTCGCCCAGCCTGACCGTACCCCTTGCTGACCCCATGCTCTCCCCGGTGTTTTCGACACTGGGGAGAGCATGTTCTTTCCGCGCACACCTCTCACATTTTCGCGTTTTTTTTATGCTCCGCACCGTTGGATTTACAGGATTTTTCGCGCGGAGGTGTATCCTAATAAACGGGGCTTACCCGAACCATTTCCCATGCACATTGTCCAAAGGGCACCTCAACAACCTGCATCCGGGCAAGTCACCACCATCCTTCACACAGAAACGAAAGGAGGGAGAGGTATGAAGCACTTGCGGATCATCCTCAGCGTGCTGTTCATTTTGGCGCTGCTGGTCACGGCGTGCAGCAAGGCCACGCCCACCCCGATGCCCACCAAAGCAGCAGCGCAGCCAACGAAGGCGCCAGAAGCCAAGACAAAGACGTTGGTCCTGGGCTTCACCGCATCCAACACAGGGAAGTATGCCAAGGAATCCAAGGAACAAACCCAAGGCTTGAAACTGTGGGCCGAAGCCGTCAAGAAGAAGGGCGGCATCAAACTCTCCGACGGCACCATCGTCACCTTTGAGTTGAAATCCTACGATGATGAGAGCACCAAGGAGCGTGTGCAGCAACTGTACACCAAGTTGATCACCGAGGACAAAGCCGACCTCCTGGTGAGCCCCTACTCCAGTGGCTTAACCGCCGCGGCCGCGGTCATCGCGGAGCAGTACGGTAAAATCATGGTCACCACAGGTGCCGCGTCCGATTCCATCTACAAGCAGGGATACCAGCGTGTGTACCAGATCTACACTCCGGCCAGCCGCTACCTGACAGGAGCAGTGGACGCGTTGAAGGCGTGGGACCCCAACGCGAAGAAATTGGCTGTGGTGTACGAGAAGACCAAGTTCGCGACCGGTGTAGCAACGGCCGCCAAGGAGTACGCGGAGAAGAACGGCTTTGAAATCGTGCTCTTTGAAGGGTACGAGAAGGGCACCACGGACTTTGGCCCCTTCATCAACAAGATTGAAGCGGCGAAGCCCGATGCCATCATCGGCGGCGGTCACTTCCAGGACGGCTCCACGTTTGCGAAGCAGTTGTACGAGAAGAAGACGCCTGTGAAGATGATTGCCATCCTGGTGGCGCCGGCAGTGCCCGAGTTCGCAGAACTGGGCGACGCGGCTGTGGGCGTCATTGGTCCTAGCCAGTGGGAGAGCCTGGCGAAGTACTCGCCCGAATCCGCGAAGGCTGCTGGTCTGGCCTGGTGTGGCCCCACGATTGACGAGTTTGTGAGCGCGTACAAAGCGGCTTACGGCTACGAGCCCGGCTACCACGCTGCAGGTGGATACGCGGCCGGCCTCGTCCTTGAACGGGCCATCAAGATGGCGGACAGTGTGGATCCCGATGCCATCAAAGCGGCCCTGGACAAAATGGACGTGATGATCTTCTTCGGCCACATCAAGTTTGACACGGGCGAAGCCCACGGTCTCCAGATTGGCCACGACATGGTGTACCTCCAGTGGCAAAAGGACAAGAGCGGCAACCTGGTCCGCGAAATTGTGTGGCCGGAAGCCGCGAAGACCGCGGAGCCCTTGTACCCGTTGCAGCGGTAAGCGATTTGTGCCGGTAATGCAGTGAACAAGTCACATGCGGTGGGGGGGACGCTCCCCCCACCGCATCGGCAAGGAGGCTCTTATGGACGTATTGATTGCCTCGGTCGTAGATGGTCTGCTCATTGGATTCGTCTATGGCCTGGCCGCGATGGGGTTGACGCTAATTTTCGGGGTCATGGATGTTGTAAACTTGTCCCATGGTGCGCTGATTGCCTTAGGGATGTTCGGCGCTTACCTACTCTACACCGGCCTGGGTATTAACCCTTACATTGGTTTGTTCTTCGTCTTGATTGGCGGGATTCTCTTGGGCATGGCCCTGTACGGGATTGCCATCCACCCGCTATTGCACGGACCACACCTGTCCACGTTGCTTTCCACCTTTGCCATTAGCATGATTATCGTTGGGGTGGGGACTGCACTGTTCACCAGCACCCCGCGCAACATCGACATCAGCATGGGCGCCCTCACACTGGGCCCAGTTCGCATTCTCGGCACGCGTGTGATTGCGGCGCTCATGGCCATTCTCATGGCTGTTGGGCTGTACATTTTCATGTACCGAACTCACACGGGGAAATCCGTCCGCGCGGTAGCAAACAACCGCGACGCGGCAGAACTGGTAGGCATTCCCTCCACACGCATTCTGGCCCTCTCCTTTGGATTGGGCACCATGCTGGCTATGGTATCGGGAGGGTTAATCGCTACCCTCTTCCCCTTCAGCATTCTCTCCGGGGGCACATATGAGTTGAAGTCGTTCGTCATTTGTGTGCTCGGTGGCTTAGGAAACCCCACCGGCGCCCTGTTGGGGGGCCTCATTCTGGGGCTGATTGAAGGGTTCATTCCCGTGTTTATGCCCGTAGGGTGGACGCCGGTGATTGAATTTACCCTGTTCGTGATTATCCTACTCGTTCGACCATCCGGTATATTGGGGGCGCGATGATGATGCGATACGTGCGCGAACCGGCTTTATGGTTGTCCTTGTTGCTCGTCATCGGACTGGGCATCTGGCCCTTGGTGACGAAGTCCGCAACGTTGCGCGAGGACATGTTCCTGATTCTCATGTTCGTTACTCTAGCATCCAGTTTGAACATTGTGCTGGGGTACACCGGATATGTAAACTTTGGTCACATCGTTTTCTTCGGTATGGGGGGATACATCGGGTTTTACCTTATCGCCATCAAAGGATGGCGGTTGATCCCCGCGGCCCTGGTCGCAGCATTGGGCGTAGCGATTTTTGCCATTGTGCTGGGAAGTATCATCTTGCGCTTGCGAGGCGCTTATTTCGCCCTGGCCACCATTGGTGTGAACGAAGCCGTACGTTCCCTGGTGGTGAACTGGGATGCCATTGGGGGCGCCGTGGGTTTAGAGATGAACTTCGGCCGGTATAAGGATTACGGCGGCCCCATGAACGCCCTGTGGTACACGTACACACTACTGGTCATTGTGGCTGCGGCCAGTGTTATGCTGAGTTACTTTGTGCGAACTTCCAAATTCGGCTTGGGATTGCTGGCTATTCGGGAAGACGAGGATGCATCGCTCGTGTTGGGCATTAACGCCCCGCGGGCGAAGACCATTGCTTATGCCCTCTCCTCCATTTTCCCGGCAATGGTCGGCGTTCTTTTCTTCTTCAAAAACGGGAATATCGAACCTGGGGACGCGTTCCGCCTCCACATGTCTGTGGAAGGCATTGTGATGATTATGCTGGGCGGCTACGGCACAGTGCTGGGACCGGTAGTGGGCGCAGGAGCCTATGAGCGGTTGCGAGGGTTCTTGTTGACCAGCCCACTTTTCAAGAACTTGCAACTGGCCTTCGCGGGTATCCTTTTGCTGCTCATCATCATCTTTGTGCCGAGCGGCCTGGTAGGATGGTTGCGTAATCGCTTCCCCAAAGTGCGGAGGATACTGGCATGAGCGTAATTCTCCAGGTTGAACACGTAACAAAACGATTTGGCGGCTTAATTGCCGTTAATGACGTCTCCTTTGAACTCCATGAGGGCGAAATTCTCGGGCTCATTGGCCCCAATGGAGCAGGCAAGACCACGTTATTTAACTGCGTTAACGGCGTGTACAAACCCGAAGAGGGCCGCATCCTCTTCCGCGGCACAGACATCACCGGCATGCCACCGTACAAAGTCGTACGTTTAGGTCTTGCCCGCACCCACCAAGTCGTACGACCACTTAACGAACTTTCTGTTTTGGAGAACGTTATAGTCGGCGCCTGTTACGGCAGGGAAAACCTCTCGCTGGAAGCCGGACGACGGGTGGCCGAGGAAGTGCTGGAATTTGTCGGCTTAGCCCCTAAGAAGCACCTGCTGGCCGGCAAACTGAATGTGGCGGAGAAAAAGCGCTTGGAGATGGCTCGGGCGTTGGCTGCGCGTCCCTATCTGCTCCTGCTGGATGAAGTGCTGGCAGGGCTAAATCCCACAGAAGTCGCTAACATGCTTCACGTCATCCGCACCATTCGTGAGCAAGGGGTGACCATCCTGATGATTGAGCACCTGATGCACGCGGTAATGAACGTCTCCGACCGCATTATTGTGCTGGATTACGGACAGAAAATCGCCGAGGGCACACCAAAAGAAGTGGCCAACGACCCGAAAGTTATCGAAGCATACCTGGGTGATCCCGACCTGGCCCTCAGCCTGGTGGAGGGAGAGAAATGATGATCTTAGAAGCACAGAACTTGTCTTCGGGTTATGGCGAGGTTCAGATCCTGTGGGATATTTCCCTGGCCCTCCAACAAGGCCGTCTCACCACAGTGGTAGGCTCCAACGGTGCGGGAAAGACCACCTTGCTGCGCACCCTGATGGGCCTTGTAAAACCCTGGCAGGGAAAAGTCATCTTTGATGGCAAAGATGTAACTCACTTGCCCCCGCACAAAAAGGCAGAAGCCGGGCTCGTCCTCATCCCGGAAGGACGCCAGTTATTCACAGATATGACCGTGCTGGAAAACCTGGAAATGGGGGCCACTCCTGCCCGGGCTCGTCCCAAGATGAAAGAAAACCTCGAAAAAGTCTTTGAACTCTTCCCGCGCTTAAAGGAACGCATGAACCAAAAAGCGGGCACCCTCAGCGGTGGGGAACAACAAATGTTGGCCATCGGACGGGGCCTCATGGCCGATCCCATCGTGCTCATGCTGGATGAGCCCTCCTTAGGCCTGGCCCCCCTATTGGTCATCGAGTTGTTCGACATTATCCGGCGCCTGAAGGAAGCCGGCCTGACCATGCTCCTGGTGGAACAAAATGTGCACCTGGCCCTGGCAGTAAGCGACTACGCATATGTGTTGAGCGAGGGGCGGGTGAACATTGAGGGAGAGGCTGAAGTTGTGCGCCAGATGGACGAAGTGCGCGAGGCGTACTTAGGAATTTAGCCCCATGCACACGGGAGTGCAAAGAACGGCGCGAATCGTTGTTCGCGCCGTTCTCTTTTTCTCCCTCAATTTATTCCCTCCGTGTGGACCATGTTATACTTCTGACACTGATGCAGGGTGGGCGTAACACTACTCTGAGGCCGCGTCTAAAGCCACATAGATAAAAGGTGAACTCAGGGCCCACGAAAACAACCGAACAGGGGAGTGACAGAACTGCATGAGGTCACCGGGGTATGTGATCGGCGTTGATCTGGGAGGAACACAAATCCGTGCCGGGTTAGTAACTCCCCAAGGGGAGTTAGTTCGCCGTACCGCCACCCTAACCCGATCTCACGAAGGTGTCGATGCCGTCATCCAGCGCATTGTGGACCAGATCCGTCAGGTCATGGAAGGTGTGGAGTCCCAGGTCATCGCCGTCGGTGTAGCCTCCCCTGGCGCTGTCGACGTGAAAAACGAAATTGTCCGCTTCTCCCCGAACCTCGCATACTGGCGAGACATCCCCCTGGGCCGCCGCCTGCGAGAAATCCTGAATCTGCCCGTGTGCGTGGGCAATGACGCGAACCTCGCGGCCCTGGGAGAATACCTGTTCGGTGCCGGACGAGGTGTGGACCACCTGGTGTACATTACCGTGAGCACAGGCATTGGTGGCGGCATCATTATCAACGGTCAGTTGCTTGTGGGCGCCCATGGGTATGCCGCGGAAATCGGTCACCACACCGTGGCGGAAGATGGACCTGTGTGCAAGTGCGGCAACGTGGGATGCTTGGAAGCCATGGCATCGGGGACCGCTATTGCCCGGGAAGCCCGCAAGGCCGTAGCCGAAGAGCGGGCCACGCTCTTGCGGGACTTGTGCGAAGGAGACATCTGGCGTATTGATGCTCGCATGGTGGCTCAAGCCGCGCAACAAGGCGACCCCGTAGCCCAGGACATTCTCCATCAGGCAGGACACTTCCTGGGTGTGGGCATCCTCAACCTATTACACATCTTCAACCCCCAACGGGTCATTTTGGGCGGCAGCGTGATGAAAGCCGGGGACTTCATCACCCGTCCCATGTGGGACGTGATCCGAGCGCGCTCGGGGGCCATGTACCTGGAAGACTTTGACATCGTGGATGCGGCGTTGGGAGATGATGTGGGGATTCTCGGGGCAGCAGCATATGCCCTCACGCGTCGAGAGAAAGCATGGAAATCGGCATTGTAGGACTACCTAACAGTGGCAAAACAACCATCTTCAACGCATTAACCCGAGGTCAGGCAGAAACCACCGCGTACGCGTCTGGCCGTGTTGAAGTGCACACCGCGGTGGTCAATGTTCCGGATCCTCGGGTGGACATGCTGGCCAACCTGTTCAAACCCCAGAAAGTCACGTACGCGCAGGTCACCTACAACGACATCGCGGGCGTCCGGGCGGAAAAGGGCGAATTCTCGCCTCAACTATTGAACCTCATCTCCACCAACGACGCACTGTTGCACGTGGTGCGCTGTTTCCACAATCCCACTGTGCCCCATCCATTGGACAGCGTGGATCCACGGCGGGATGTACAATTGTTGGAAGAGGAATTCATGCTCTCCGACCTCACCATTATTGAAGGTCGGTTGGAACGCCTGGCCAAACAAAAGGGGAAAGGAACGCCCCAGGAACGCGAGCGCATGGCCAAGGAAGAAGAAGTACTTCAACGACTCCACGCGGTGCTGGAGTCAGGCCGTCCTCTGCGGACTGTGGATTTGGACGAAGAAGAGGAACGCTTAATTCGGAGTTACGCGTTCCTGAGTCTAAAGCCCCAATTGGTGGTGTTCAACATCGACGACGATGGCGAAGACCCCAGCCAGGAATTAACACCGTCCTGGCCGCGCACTCGCGGATTAGCATTGCGCGGTCGCCTGGAAATGGAATTAGCCCAGATGGATCCTGAAGAGGCCCGGGAATTCATGGAGATGTTTGACATTGAGGAACTGGGACTGAACCGGGTCATCCGAGAATCATACGAACTCCTGGGCCTCATCTCCTTCTTCACCGTAGGAGAGAAGGAAGTACGGGCCTGGACAATTCGCAAAGGTAGCACTGCCCTGGATGCAGCAGCCACCATTCACACCGACCTGGCCCGAGGTTTTATCCGAGCCGAGGTCATTCGCTGGGACGATCTGTTGCGTGTGGGGTCTCTGGCCGAAGCCCGCAAGCAGGGCCTCCTCCGGCTAGAGGGCAAGGACTACATTGTCCAGGATGGCGAAATTGTCCACATTCGCTTTAATGTCTAATGGAGGCTGGTACAACCAGACCGTGACGCGGAGGCAATTTGTGACTTTGTCACAAATGAAGGATAATTTAGCAACGATAGGGTATGTAAAACGAAGTGTCTAGCGTGAAAGCGCGAAGACGTACGGAGAGGTGTTCAATAACCACTCCAGTCCAGGAGGACAACAATGGCGAGATTTGACCTGACCGCGTGGCGAGAAGTCGAACGCAAAGAAGTGTGGGCCCGACCCCCCCAACCCCTGGTAGTGCGCCCACCGGAGGAGCGGAAGTGTGACTTCGATGAAGCCGTCATTGGTTTCACCGAAGAAACCGTCATGCTGGAAGCACAACGATGTATCCAGTGTCCTACGCCAGCCGCCTGTATGTTGGCTTGCCCCGTCAACAACAACATCCCAGAAATCCTCTGGCTGGTTGCCCATGGGGACTTCTTGGGCGCGGCCTGGAAGTATCGGGAAACCAGCGTCTTGCCCGACATTTGTGGTCGCGTGTGTCCCCATCCCTGCATGGATGGCGATGTGGTTGGGCGGCACAATGTTCCCATTAACCTGGAAAAAATCGAACAATTTGTGATGGACTACGCCATCAAATACTATGGACACATTCCCACGCCCCAAAAGGCTCCGCCCACCGGCCTCTCGGTCGGTGTCATTGGGTCAGGTCCGGCTGGGTTAACTGTGGCAGAGGATTTAACGTTGAAAGGCCACAAAGTGGTGGTCTATGAACGCATGCCCCGGCCTGGTGGATTGCTCCGCTACGGCATTCCTAACTTCAAACTGGACAAGCGCCTGGTAGTGGACCGCCGCATTCGCGAGTTGGAAGAACTGGGCGTTGAATTCGTGTGCAACACCACAGTGGGCAAAGACATCACCCTGGACGAACTCCTGGAACGACACGATGCCGTGTTCATTGGCGTGGGCACGTGGATAGAAGCGCCGCTCAAGGTGCCCGGTGTGGACCTGGACGGCATTTATAAGACGCTCGACTTCCTTATGCGGGCCAACGTTCCGCTGGAAGACCTTCCTCCTGAGAAGCGAAGCCGGCCTAAGGTGGGCAAGCGGGTGGCCATTATTGGTGGCGGGGATTCAGCCACCGACTGTGCGCGCACCGCGGTACGCCTCGGGGCCGAAGAAGTAACCATTGTGTACCGACGCAGTGAGGCAGAGATGCCCGGCTCCTGGGAGGAACGCGAGCGGGCTATTGAAGAGGGCGTGAAAATAGAATACTTGACCGCTCCGGTACGCTTTATCGGCGATGAAAATGGTCATGTAAAGGCCATGGAGTGTGTACGCATGCGGTTGGGTGAGCCGGATGAAAGTGGTCGCCGACGCCCCATCCCCATTGAGGGGTCAAACTTCATCATGGAAGTGGATAATGTGGTGCTGGCCATAGGCTTCTGGCCGGATCCCCTGATCGGCGAGACGACCCCCGGCCTGAAGACGCACAAGTGGGGACTCATCGTTGTTGATCCGGAAACGGGCGCGACCAGTCGTGAAGGCGTGTTCGCGGGTGGTGACGCGGTCCGTGGACCGGACCTGGTGGTAGATGCGATGGCCGACGGCCACCGGGCCGCAAAGCACATCCATCAATACCTGATGGAAAAGAAAGGCGCGCTCCTGTCTATTCCAGAAAGCGCAGCCGTCCCGGCGTGAGAACATCACCGGTGATGCGTGATACGTGATTTTACATCACGTATCACGCATCACACATCACGCCGACCATTCCTTACTTCTCCCGAGCCCCTGTGATTAAGTCCGCAATATCGTTCACAGAAAGTTCCCCCTTCTTGTACGTGCCAACCTTGCGTCCATGACGGAGAATCGTGTACGCATCAGCCACTTCGTACACATGGTACACATTGTGCGTGATGAAGACCACGGAAAGCCCCTTCTCTTTCACCTCCAAAATGTGGTCCAGCACGCGCCGGGTTTCGGCCACAGAGAGGGCAGATGTGGGCTCATCCAAGATAAGCAGTTTAGCACCAAAATACATGGCCCGACCAATGGCCACCGATTGACGCTCACCGCCCGACAGTTTTCCCACTCGTTCGCTGGGAGAACGCACTGTGATGCCAATATCCCGCAAGACCTCGCGAGTCGCCTGATCCATGCGACGCATGTCCAACCACTCAAACGGCCCGTAGCGGCGCACCAATTCCCGTCCCAGGAAGAAGTTGCGCGTAATGCTCATAAGGTCGATGAGCGCCAAATCCTGGTACACGGTTTCAATCCCTAAATCGCGCGCCTGGCGAGGGGATTCGATGTTCACCTCACGGCCCTCAAAGTATATTTTGCCGCTGGTCGGACGGTAAACGCCGGTGAGAATTTTGATAAGCGTGGACTTCCCCGCGCCGTTATCGCCCAAGAGTGCCATCACCTGATTATGTTCCACAGTGAAGTCCACATTGTCCAGTGCGAGAATATTCCCAAACCGCTTAGTGATGTTCTCCATGTGGACCACAGGTGTCGAGCCATTTCCTTGTGGTGACATATTCACCTCTCTTCGCACATATATTAACCTCGATTTCGTAACCAATTATTCAGGATTACCGCGCCAATAATGGTTACACCTACAACGGCCTCAAAGTTGTCGGCAGGGATGAAGGGGATGTTCATCAAAATAACGCCCGTGCGCAGGGTGCTGATAAGTAGGGCGCCAACCAGAGCGCCCCAAATGCTTCCGGCCCCGCCGGTGAGCAGTGTTCCACCTACAACCGCGGCCGCGATAGCATTCAACTCCATTCCCGCGCCAGTAGCTACCCGCACAGAACGATACTGACTGAACAGCAGAATTCCGGTCAGGCCAGCCATTGCCCCACTGATGGTAAAGTTAATAATCTTCACTCGGGCAATGTTCACACCTTGAGCCAACGCTCCTAGGGGATTTCCCCCCACCGCGAAGACGTGGTTGCCGTAACGGGTGCGGACGAGGATGTACTGGAAAAACGCGGTCATCCCCAGGAGCCACAACAAGGAGGTGCGGAAATTCGCACCGTGAAAGAATTGGTTGACAATGTCCAACCGACCGTTGAACACCTCGTACACCAAAGGCCGCTCCAGCGTCTGAATCAAACGTCCGCCGGAAAGCAGCCATACCGCGCCTCGATAGATGTATAACGTACCTAAGGTGATAATAAATGAGGGGATACCTGTTTGCACAAAGATAAGTCCATTCACCATGCCCAAGAAACCTGTAATCACCAGGGCACCGAGAACTGCTAATATGGGCGAATGCCACTCTGTTGTGCCGAAAGCAAACGCATATGCCCCGATGGCCACCAGAGACCCAACGGAAAGGTCGAACTCGCCAGAAATCATCAACAACGTCACACCGATGGTGACCATGCCGGTCAAAGTGGCCGCGTTAATGATGCCCGACACAGAGCGCATTGACGCGAAGTGTGGCACAAATAGGGAAAACAGCACGACAATAACCACCAATGTCGCCACAGGACCTGCTATAGGCGACGTTATGAACAGTTCCCAAAGGTTCTTTTCCTTTGTCCGTGGTGCACCCATCTGTTTTGTGCTCCCATCCCTTCCTAAGAAATGCCTACCCCACAATTACAGAATGCTTATCTGCTGCAACCTCTCCCCCAAGTCTAAGAAGAGAGGTCCGAAAAGAAGGCGGGCCGGAAAGACCTAACTTTCCGACCCGCCTCCATCCACTACCGGTATGTACCTGCCAGTGCCTTCACCAAAGCGATGTTGCTCTTATCCACAAAGCCAGGGCCTGTCGCGGTGATGGGCAAAGCAGGTTTAATGTGTTGCCGCTGGAGCAGGGTCAATGTCACCACCGACAGGTACCCTTGCAGGAAGGGTTGCTGGTCGATAGCAAAGAGGGTGGTTCCATCCTCAATGTGAGCGACGATCTCAGGACTCAAGTCAAAGGTGCCGTGGTAGACATCACCCGCCTTTAGACCCCGGGCCTCCATGAACGCGTAGAAGGGGTTGGCTCCGTTGGGCCCCAACGTCAGGAACGCGTCCACATCCGGGTGTGCTGTGTAGTAGTCATCAATGATGGTCTGCGACTCCGCCGGGTCATTGGTGATGGCCAA
>Ga0256914_1001974_pt1 | contig 17571 bp, 15 predicted proteins | sample HulkmetaG_FD_191571 | JGI IMG/M metagenome (GOLD analysis project Ga0256914, IMG submission 191571) | Hydrothermal chimney microbial communities from Main Endeavour vent field at the Juan de Fuca Ridge, Pacific Ocean - Hulk | ecosystem: Environmental > Aquatic > Marine > Hydrothermal vents ... | reverse complement strand
CCTGTTACCACTGCGAAGATCCATACTGCGTGCCTGTATGCCCCACCGGGGCCATGAAAAAGAGGGAAGACGGGATCGTCTATATCGAGGCAGAGGCCTGCATAGGCTGCATGGCCTGCGCCGGGGCCTGCCCGTGGCACATTCCCCAGTTCAATCCCAATACAGGAAAGGCAGTCAAGTGCGATTACTGCATGGACAGGCTGGATGCGGGGCTGAAGCCGGCCTGTGTCACAAAGTGCACCACAAGGGCACTGAAGTTCGTTACCATCCAGGAAATATAACAAACCAGTCCCGCAGAAGCGGGAGAAAGTTTTGACCAGGGCCTGCTGATTCATCAGCAGGCCCTTTTTTGTTTGTCATACAATGCTCACTGGTGACTATACCCGCAGCCTGACGAAACAGGATCCAGATTGACAGCCTTTGTTCCCTGCTTACCGGGGTGTACATCTCAACCAGCTCATCCCTGGTATGTGTCCGGAAAGTGGGCAGTCAAAGATCTTTTTGTGAGGCATTTTGCAAAGAAATGCGTTATTTTCATTGAAATCCGGGAGAACCAGTAAAGAGGAGAGCTGCCACCGCCATGGAATTTCAGGTCATCAAGTCCATACTCATAGCCGTAGGACTCGGTTTCATGATCGGCATGCAAAGGGCCATATACCATTTGAGCCAGGATGAGAAGAGCTTTGCCGGATCCCGCACCTTTTCCCTTATATCCATGGTGGGGTACATGGCCGGGTATCTTGACACGGATTTCGGCGGCATCGCCATGATGGTGGGTGTTCTGGCAGGGGCGGTCATACTTGCGGCCTACTATTTCAAGGTTACCAACAGGGAGGGTTATGGCAGCACCACCCACTTTGCGGCAATAGCCACGTACCTGCTGGGTGTGATGGTGAGTCTGGGCCAGGAGAAATATGCCATCTTTTTGGGGGTCCTGATCATCGTATTGCTAGAAATCAAGCCCAAGCTGCAACGGTTTGAGGCAAAGATCACGCCTACGGACATAAATGCAGCAGTACTTCTTTTGGCCATGACTTTTCTGGTACTGCCCGTGCTGCCAGACAGGATGATCGGCCCTTACCAGCTGTTCAACCCCTACAAGACCTGGCTCATGGCTGTGATAATATCAGCAATATCATTCGTGGGCTATGCGGCCATAAAGATTCTGGGGCATAAGAAGGGCCTGTTTCTCACCGGTGCCCTGGGAGGATTGGTGTCCTCCACTGCCGTATCCGTATCCATGTCCAGGCTGGCAGTGACCCAGAAGCGCTTTGCTGTCCATTTTGCAGCGGCAATTGCCATTGCCTGCACCTTCATGTTCCTGCGCGTATTGATCCTGGTGTTCGTGGTGAATCCGGAAATGGCCGCCGATCTGCTTGTGCCCTTTTCAGCCGCCTCGGCAGGCGGGCTGGCCTATACATGGTACCTGTACAGGACGGCCCGGTCGGGCAGCGTGTCAGTTGGGGATACCTTTGCAAGAAACCCGCTCCAGCTCAGCGAGGCCATCAAATTCGGCATCCTCTTCGGAATGGTTTACGGGGCCGTTGCCTTTGTCCAGGCGAGGTACGGCGACATAGGGGTGTACGTGGTGTCCATGCTCTCGGGCATTACAGACGTGGACGCCGTGACGCTGACCCTGGCCCAGCTGGCCGAGGAGGGCAGCTTGAAGACAGTGGCCGCCATGAACGGGATCATTATCGCCTCGGTTGTAAATTCTCTAGTGAAGCTCGGAATTGTATGCTGGGTGGCAGGGTGGAGGCTTGGCTGGCAGCTTGCCAGGTACTTTCTTGTGACTCTTGCCATGCTGGGGGCCGGTATGTGGATCTATGTAAAATAGCAGCTGCCGCTTACCTTTTTGTCAGCTCCTCCAGTACCTTAGGGCCATGTTTTACCGATCTGATATACCATTCGTCCCTGAGGATGGCCTTTTCTTCCCGGGATAGCTGCCAGGATGCCCTGGCCATTTCATTCAGCCTTTTTCTGAGCTCGTACATGCATATTGCCGCTGTCACAGAAACGTTCAGGCTCTCTGTGAAGCCTGACATGGGTATGGATACTACAGCATCACAAAGATTTCTCAGTTCTGGATCCAGGCCGTCCAGCTCCTTTCCAAACACCAGTGCTACGGGTCCCTGTTCCAGGGGAATCCGATCCAGGGTAAAGGCATTCCCGGTTTTGGTTTTAGCCGCCTTGTCTGGAGGGTCGGCGGCAAGGAGCGTATAACCCCGCTTTTTTAGCCATTCAGTACAATTACGGGCTGAGGGATGTCTGTACAGGGTTATCCATCTCTGTGCCCCCATGGCTATACCGTGGCTGGGATCGAACCGGTTTTCTTTTTCTATGGCGTGTATGTCCTGGATACCGAATGCCTCACAGGACCTTACAACTGCACTCATGTTGTGGGGATGATAGAGATTGTCCAGGACCACTGTGACAAGGCGGGTCCGCCTTTCAAGGACAGTTTCGATACGGGCCTTTCTCTCTTCAGAGATAAGATCCTGGAGCAGCTCCGATGGTCTTGGCGTCATGAAATGGTGTCTGACAGTTTTTTTGCGTCCCCGACCATGGTGTCGATTATTGAAAGGCCGCCCTGCCAGAAGGAACTGTCCCGCAGGTCTATCCCGAAGGGTTTCAGGAGTTCGTAGGCTGTGTCACTGCCCCCGGCCTCCAGGAGTTTTTTGTAGTTTTCAACAAAGCCGCTTCCTTCTTTTTGATAGATGGCATACAGGGAAAGTACCAGAAGTTCTCCAAAGGCATAGGAGTACACGTAGCCGGGCACGTGGAGAAAATGGGAGATATATGACCACCAGACCCTGTAACCGTCGGTGAGCTTCACGCTGCTTCCAAACATTGCGGATTGCGTGTTCATCCAGATCTGGGAAAACTCGTCCTGGGAAAGTTCACCCTTTTCCCTTCGTCTTGTATGTATGCCGTCTTCAAAACGGTTCATTGCAATCTGCCTGAATACCGTGGCAAAGATGGATTCCAGCTTTGCGGCAGTAAAGCCCAGCTTTTCTTCAGGGGTTTCCAGCTGGTCCAGTATATCCCTGAAGACCAGCATCTCTCCGAATACCGATGCCGTTTCAGCAAGGGTTAGCGGGGTATCCGCGTTGAAATAACCTTTCTTGGCCGCAAGTACCTGGTGTATGCCGTGTCCCAGCTCGTGAGCCAGGGTTTCCACGTCCCTCAATGTGCCTGTGAAGTTGACCAGTACGAAAGGGTGTGCAGATGGAGTTACAGGATGGGCGAAGGCCCCGCTGGTTTTTCCCTCCACAACCGGGGCATGTATCCAACCCTTTTCAAAAAAGGTCCGGGCTATTTCTGCCATATCGGCTGAGAACCTGCCAAATGCCTTTAAGACCATCTCCCTGGCCTCTTTCCACGTGACCTTTTTCTCCGGCAGCCATGGAAGAGGCGCATACCTGTCATAGTCGTAGAGTTCATCCAGGGAAAGGAGCCTTTTCTTTAGTTTGTAGTAGGTTTCGACAATGTCGTATCGGCCTGTTACCGCAGAGATCAGGGCCTCGACGGTGGAATCGTCCAGCTCGTTTGCAAGATTCATGGAGCTTATCCAGCTCGGGTATTTCCGGAGCCTGTCACTTATCATCTTGTCGCAAAGAACGGTGTTGAAGGTATGTGTCAAGACGTGGAGTTCTTTTTGAAGGCCCTGGGCAAGCTCCTGTGCCGCCTGTTTTCTGGTGGGCCTGTCAGGCGAATAAAGATCTGTCAGCACCTCTTCCTGGGTGCGTCTCTTTTCGCCATAGCGCTGGTGCGCCAGTACCTTGTCGAAAAGGTTTATCCAGCTCGACCTGCCGGCCGGGCTGATCTCGATGAGGAGCCGTTCTTCCGTCTCGGAAAGAAGATGCGGCCTGTAGCGCCTGGCGGCCTTCAGGTAGTGCCTGTAGTGGTGGAGTTTCGGCGAGGCAAGGAACTTTTCTGCTGTTTCATCGGGAAGGGCCGCCCATTCCAGCTCGAAAAAGACGATTTCCTTCTGGATCTGTGTGGAAAATTCCTTTACCCGTTGGAGGAATGCTCCGGCCTCCGGATCGTTGACCCTTGTGGAAAAATTGAGGTAGGCAAAGGCCCCCAGCTTTCCCATGGTCTCGGAAAGCCTTTCAATCCTCTGAACCAGCTGGAAGAGTCCTTCAGGTTCCAGGCTGGAAAGTTTCCCCGCAAAGCCTTCCCTGATATGCCTTGCCTCTTTCAGGCACCAGTCCATGTCTTCTTGTATCTTCGGGTCGTTTATCTCCCTGTAGAGGTCTTCCAGATTCCATATGACGTTTCCGGTGCCAAAGACGGCATTTATGTCTTCGCTCATCCTGATGTTATCTCCGATAATTCCTTTTTTTATTTGCCGGCTTGGGGCCATGTCTTCCGGGCGGGAGCCACGTTACTTGGTACATACCTCGGTAAGATAGTCAAAATAGTACATCTTCCCCAGCAGAAAAAGAAACACGCAGAGGATGGCGGCTGCAGGCACTGTCACGAACCAGGCTCCGAAGATCCTGTTGGTGACCGACTTGTTGATGCCGCCCAGGCCCCTGGCAAGGCCTATGCCCAGTATGGCCCCAACCAGTGTATGGGTGGTGGAGATGGGAAGTTTCATCCTGGTGCATATGAGAACCGTGGCAGTGGCGGCAAGGTCAGCTGCCACGCCGCGGGACGGGGTTATTTCCGTGATATCTGTACCCACTGTCTTCATGACCCTGTACCCGAAGGTGGCAAGTCCCATGACGATGCCGAACCCGCCAAGCACCAGGACCCAAAAAGGGACTCCGACTTTGTGTACAACGGTTCCCGTTTCTATCACCCTCACCACTGCGGCCAGGGGGCCAATGGCATTTGCCACGTCATTGGCCCCATGGGCAAAGGCAACAGAGCAGGAGGTAATGATGACTATTGGCACAAACACCCTTTCAACCAGCTCCAGCTGTTCTCCAACAGGAAGCCTTTCCTTGCCCCTGAGCCGCCGTTTAAGGATCACACGGGAGATCAGTCCCGTCAGGATGCTTGCAACCACGGTCAGCATTATGGATACTTCCGGTGTCAGCCACTGGATGTTCCCTATTACGTGCTTGAGCCCCTTGTAGATAGTGGCAAGCACCACCGTGGCCGTCACTGCGGAAACCAGGTAAGGCGTGTATTTGATGGCGGCCCTGGCAGGCCTGTCCCTGCCCAGTATAAACCTGTTTATGAACTTGAATAATATGTAGGCCATTATTCCGCCTGCCACAGGGGAAACAAACCAGCTGGCTACTATCATTGCCATCTTCGGCCATTCCACGGCGCTCCATCCGGCTGCCACAATGCCAAAACCCGCTACTGCTCCCACTATGGAGTGGGTGGTTGAAACAGGAAGCCCCATTATGGACGATATGTTCAGCCATATTGCCGCGGACAGAAGGGCCGATGTCATGCCTATGACGAAAAGGGCCGCTGCCTGCGCGGGGCTGAGACCAGTTAGTGCCAGGAAGGTGTCCGGGTTGACTATCCCCTTTCTGACAGTGTCGGTGACAGGTGCACCCACAAGGACTGCACCGGCGAACTCGCAGATCCCCGCAAGTATAACGGCCTGGCCTACTGTTACGGCCTTGGAGCCCACGGCGTCTGCCATGGAGTTTGCCACGTCATTGGCCCCGATGTTCCATGCCATGTACAGGCCAAGAAGCGAGGCGATTCCTATTACGAATGTTTCCATCTTTTTTTGCCTTTCAATTTGCCCGGGCGGAAAGAGGGTTATCTTACCAGCATACCCCTTAACATATCCCCGGCATTTTCCGCCTCGTTGGCAATTTGTCCCAGTTTCCGGATCATCTTTTCATAGAAGATGATGGTCAGGGTATCCACCTCGTGTTCCAGTTTGTAAATGTCCCTTGACAGGTCCCTGGCTATGCGGTCCGCTTTCCACTCCTCTTCCCCAAGACCGTCCAGCCATTTCAGCACCCTTTTGGCCTCGGCCCCGCTGAATGATACCTCTGCAAGATTCTGAAGCTCCACTGCGGCGGTAAGCAGTGTGCCGGTTACCTGGAAAACCTGGTCAACCAGCTTGAAGAACTTGTCTATGAGTCCGGGATGGATCTTGGTATTCCTGATGGTGAGTATCACGGAGAAATCCTCGGTGTAATCCGCGATCTTGTCCTGGCATCTCAGGAAATTTTCAAGGTCGATCCTGTCAACGGGCAGAAAAAGGCGCCTGGGAAGCTGGCTTCTGACTTCGTGTTTGATCTTGTCCGCCTCGTATTCAAGCTTGGAAACCCTGTTATGAAGTTCCCGGATCTCGATGTAATTTTCATGGCTCAAGGCCTCCATGAGGGGCCTGATCATCTCGACACACTCATGTACCTTCTTGGTATGCTCCACCAGCGGACCAAATGGTGATTTTCCGAAAAGATCGCTGATTATGCTCATTCCACACCTCCAGATCGGTCACTTACGACCCTTTTAAGTTCAGTAGATACGGACTTGTCCCGGCTGAAATCACTGTCTGTCATTCGCCCAGGGCATGTTCTTCCATCTTTCCGGTACGTGGATTTTTGTACCGGACCGATACCCTCAAGTCTGATATTTTGACGTTTCTGTCCATTCTGCATTCGATCTTCCGCTCCCCTGGCCCCAAATCGGAAAGGAGCCAGTTTACCTCCTGTTTATCGGAAAGGAGCCTGGAAGGAGCCGGATTTGCAGAGGCCACGCTGACCCCTGCTGGCAGCTTGAGGGTCAGGATAATGGTTTTTGGAGCCGGGGTGGGGATTTTTACAAGGATCTGGACATTCCTGGCCCCTGATGTCCTGATCTTGCCGGAAACCTGGCTGCACAAGGCATTTTTACAGCAGAAAACAAAGACCATGAATACAAGGATGGATAATGTCGTCTTTTTTCGTGCTAACATGGTAACTCCCTTTCTCCAGTCAATTTAATGCCCCTTTTCTTCTTCCGGCTTTCGGGAAGCAGGCAGGAATCTTTTTTCATTTATATCCCACATGTAACCTCCTGCTGACCACAGTTCCTCGACCTCCTTCAGGATATTTCCAGCTGCCTTAACATCGGAAAGCAGGTCATAGGCCTCGAGTATTTCCTCGTCGTCTATCACATGGTCCCTGTTCAAGTCAGCCCAGCTGAAAGGAATGGCGGTAATCAGACCGTTTCCACCCAGGAGAAAGGTTTTTTTCTTCAAGTTCTTTATTGTGACTTCACCCTTGAAACGGATGGTGTCTCCCTGGGGGAACCGAGAGTTTATCCTGGCCAGATAGATGAATTTCGAATAGCCGAGTTTTCCGGTGTAAATCCATTTTATGGAGCTGCCGGTATGGCTTGTAAAGGCCGGAATGCCCCTTAAAAACTCTATTCCGTGGCCTGCTGCATCCTTTAGAAGGAGAGTCCTTTGCCCCTCAGGCCTAACATATATGTCTATGATTACTGGAAATACCTGCCCAGGTGCCGAATGATCCGGAAGAAACCTGGTAGCCGTAACATTCAGGAACTCCCCGCGTGATTTATAGAAGATATAAAGGCCGGCTGCACCTGCCAGAAAAATGAGGATAAGCATGCTGGCCAGGAGTTGTTTTGACCTGGAAGGGCCTGGCCCTGGTGCCTCGGATTGGTCTTTTGGCGCCGCCATTTCTTCCGAGGGTATTTCCGCCTTGCTTTTGCCACTGCCTGCCTCTGGTTCGTCATCTTTTGATTGGTGGCCTTTCAGGTGGTCTATCTCTCCTTGCTCCAGGAGATCAAAGATGTCCACCTCCAGGGCATGGGCAAGTTTCAGGACATTTTCCCTCTTTACCGTGGGATACCGCTTGTTCTCCCATCTGGAAATGGTATCCGTTGTAACCCCGACGGATGACGCCACATAAAGCTGGGTAAGGCCCTTTGCTTCCCGTATCTTCCGTACCTTGGCCCCATCGAGATTGACGGTTGGCGGAAGCTGCAGGCTGAGTTTTGCTGGTCCTTCTTCCTGATTATTCATTCAAGATACTGAAGTGGTTTGCTTTAACTAACCTCGTGAAATTAAGGGACAATTAACCCCCATTCATCCTACATCTACCCCGTGTCTACCAGACATCTATGGACATTTAACCCCATGTCCATTGTTTTATCAATCCTTCCTGCATAAGGTCAAATCAAAGGTATCAAGGGGAAGTATCGGTGATACGGCAATCAAACCCTGGTTTCACGGGTCCTTTTCCCAGGATATCCGGATTCATCCCTGGAAACCCTTGAATGAGCCGGCTGACAAAGGTTCCGGGCAGGAAAAAGAACAGGTTAATCAAAGGAGGAAATACAGGATGAAAAAAAAGGAAAAGACATTGAAGGATGAAAGATGCGTGAGAAAGATGTTTTTCAACCCGCTTATTACAAGCTTGATGGCAGCCTTTGTGCTGGCCATATCGTTTCATCTGTCCCTGGCGGATGAAAACGGCACTGCTGCCGTCAAGGCCCCCCCGGAATTTATTGATATAAATATCCAGGCCACATGTCCTGACATGGCCGGGCTGAAGAAGGATACCAAATCGGTGAAGCATTTTTCCCATAAGGCACACATCGATGCCATTAAAAAGGAAGGAAAGGGCTTTGTCTGTGCCACCTGTCATCAAGATGCCAAGACCGAAGAGGATATTACCGGTGCGGAAAGATGCAACAGAATACAAAAAGAGCTTGAAAAAACAGGAGGACCAGCAAAGCTCAAGGACCATTTCCACAACCAGTGTCTCAAGTGTCATAAGGAACTCAAAAAGGAACAAAAACCCACAGGTCCCACATCATGCAAGGGCTGTCATGGCAGGAAAGGAGCGACAAAATGACCAAAAAGCAATCGATTCTACACTTGACAAGTATCTTGCTGGCCTCTTGCCTTCTGCTGTTTGCCACAGATGTCATGTCGGCGCAAAAGGCCAAGGGAGAAGTCTCGGCCGTTATCAAGGCAGGTGAGGCCCCTTGTAATATCCTGAAGGGATTGGCCGCCATGCCGGATGAATGCAGCAGTGACGGATTGCCTGAGCAGATGGTGCTGACTCTCATCCAGTCTGATAAGAAGCCAAGGCTGAAAAAGGACCAGGCTGTACTGCTGAAGGCAAGGGATGCAGGCAAGACCCCGGGCAAGGTAGTGGCGATTTTTGACCTCCCCCTTGATATAAAGGCCTTCAAGGAACGGGCAAAGGACGCAAAGAATCTTGTCCTTTGGAAGGTGGAAGATGAGAAAACACTCATAGTCATCCGGCCTGACAAGGACTTCATTCCAGAGAAGGGCCAGCAGGTAAGGCTGAAGGTCAAGGAAGTTACAAAGGTGGAAGGCTGTTGATCAGCCGTTGGTTGGTTGCGGGATGAGCCTGTCTGTCAAGAGGCAGGCTCATCCCTTGTTCCCTTTCTTATTTTTCATGGATCAAAACAGATAAGAGAAATGCCCTTATATCCCTGGTGGAAGGAGAAAAGTCATCATCCTTTTTATTTTCCAGGGCCCTTTTAACCTCCGCGATCTGCTTTTTCAGCCCTTCCACTGTTTTTTCGCAGGTCCATGTCTCCGAGGCAATTCCTTTCACGGAAATGGAATGCTCAAGGGAGATAACGAACTTCCCATGGTTTGAGAGGCCTGAAAAGTAATATTTAAGCTGATCCGGTGAAACACAGGAAAGGGACCTTGTTGTCCTGCCGATAAAACCAACGCCGTGGCCGTTTTTGAGCGGAACCATCTCGATCCTGGCAGCCAGGTCGTTGATGCCTGGCCTGGGAGGAAGAATCGGCAGGGGGGGTGACAGGTCTGTTTCCTTTTTTTGAGTAATCCTTTCAACCATCTTTATGGCTATCTGAATGGTAAGATCCCTGTGTTCCAGCCACATGTTTTTGTATGTTTCCGCAGGAAATATCCGTAGAATCTTTTTCCCGCCTGCGACCAGGGCCACATGGCTTGGGCATGGAGGGATTTTCCCTTGGCCGTGTGCAGTAAACCCGATCTCAGGGACCAGTACCGCCCGGATATCCTCCTTGAGAATGTCTTTGGAGAAGTGGACTTCATCGGGGAATATCCCGGCCCTTGCTGTCTTGGAGGGCAGGAGCTTGTTTCCTTTCACCAGATAGGTCCTGACTATCCTCTTGGTGGGACAGCACTGGGGGTCTTTGGGCCCGTGGGTAATCATTCCGACAATGATTGTCCCGTGAGATTCAAGGCCAAGGTATCTGACCCTGATTCTATCTCCCAGCTCTGTCCACGCCTTGGGTTTCCACTGGCCCTTGTCCTTTACCAGGAAGTAGAGCCGCCTGAAATTCCCGCTGCCGCCTTCTGAATGAAAAATGACTGCTGCAGCAACCCCGGTGCCCTTCCAGTTTCCCGTTGCTATGGGCTCGAGGAGTCTTGCTTCAAATCTGGAGGCCGAGCCTTCCACTATGGGGGCCGAAAACAGGCCGTTTTTCAGGACGATTTTTCCGCCCGGTGCATCTTCCAGGGGATATTCCAGGTTTGAAAATATCGTCCAATCTGTATCGGTTGCCCATGACGATGGCGCCGGCAACAACAGTATCAAAAGAAACAATACCAGAGGCTTAAAAAGCCCTGGCCGCTGGCAACTCTTTACCATTGAAATCAATTGATCGCCTCCGGAAAATTTTTCGGGCACCAAGCTCCCGGTCACGAATCTACCAAGCTGCCAAAAAGCTGTAAATGTCCAGGTTAAAGCTGCATTGACCTTTTCAGTACCGTAAAGTATAAATTTTCCAGTTTTCTTGGATATCGCCCGGGTGGTGGAATTGGTAGACACAAGGGACTTAAAATCCCTTGGCGCTTGGCGCCGTGAGAGTTCGAGTCTCTCCCCGGGCATTTTTGCCTTGCCACCTGTTCTCCCCGGGAAGCCTCCCGGTATGCTTCCCGCCTTGTCCCTGCAGGCCGTTTTTTCAGGACAAAAATGCCGTTCCAGCCTTGACACCCTTCAGGGCCGTTCTTAGCTTCCATAAAGAAAATCAGCACGTTAACAGCATCCTCTGGAAAAAAGATTTTTTCATTGGCCTTAAAAATTGCGCTCCCGGGCAGGGTGGACAGCCCTTTAAGCCCGTGAAGTGTGAAGACGAAGACCGTCTTTTTCCAGAAAGTGCAGGTAAAAATCTGAAGATACGAGAGGAGAAATCCCATGCAATACGACAAGTTTACGATGAAATCACAGGAGGCCCTTCAGGAGGCCCAGAGGCTTGCCCAGGGGCTGAACCATCAGCAGATAGAGGTTGAGCACCTGCTGAAAGTCCTTCTTTCCCAGGAAGACGGGATAGTGCCAGCCGTCCTCAAGAAAATGGGCGTGCCGGTAAAGGCCATCGAGGCCGAAATGGACGAGGCCGTAAAGGGCTTTCCCAAGGTTACCGGTGCGGGAGGCCAGGTATATCTGTCCCCTGCCCTGAATGAGGTGCTCCAGAAGGCTTTCAGCGTTGCCTCTGAAATGAAAGACGAGTACGTCAGCCAGGAACACCTGGTACTTGCCATGATAGAGGTTGGAGGCTCCAAGGCGGCCCAGTCTCTGGTTGCCCATGGCGTGAACAAGGAGGCCTTCATGAAGGCCCTGGTCACCATCCGCGGGACAGAGCGGATCACAGACCAGAACCCCGAGGAAAAATACCAGGCGCTTGAAAAGTATGCCAGAGACCTTACGGACCTGGCCCGTTCTGGGAAGCTTGATCCTGTCATCGGACGGGATGAAGAGATCAGGCGGGTGATGCAGGTCCTTTCAAGGCGGACCAAGAACAACCCGGTGCTCATTGGAGAGCCCGGGGTCGGCAAGACCGCCATTGTGGAGGGGCTGGCCCAGAGGATTGTCGCCGGAGACGTCCCCGAGACCCTGAAGAACAGGCGGATAGCCGCCCTGGACATGGGTGCCCTCATTGCAGGTGCCAAGTACAGGGGCGAATTCGAGGAAAGGCTCAAGGCCGTGCTAAAAGAGGTGTCGGAAAAGCAGGGCGAGGTCATACTCTTTATCGACGAGATTCACACCCTTGTGGGGGCAGGAGCAAGCGAGGGTGCCATGGATGCATCCAACATGCTGAAGCCCGCACTGGCCAGGGGAGAATTGCACTGTATCGGCGCCACCACCATAGACGAGTACAGGAAGTACATCGAAAAGGATCCGGCCCTTGAAAGGCGTTTTCAGCCCGTGCTGGTGGAGGAGCCAAGCGTCGAGGATGCAATTGCCATCCTCAGGGGGCTCAAGGAGAAGTACGAGGTGCATCACGGTGTCAGGATAAAGGATTCCGCACTTGTGGCAGCGGCGACCCTTTCCCACCGCTATATCACCGACCGTTTTCTTCCGGACAAGGCCATTGACCTCATAGACGAGGCAGCGGCGAAGCTCAGGATAGAAATAGACTCCCTTCCCACTGAAATAGACGAGATCGAGCGCAAGATCGTGCAGCTTGAAATCGAGAGGGAGGCACTCAAGAAGGAAAGTGATCCGGCCTCACAGGAAAGGCTTTCCAGGATAGAGGAAGAGCTTGCAAATTTGAGGGAGGAGAGCGACGCCCTCAAGGCCCGCTGGAAGGAAGAAAAGGGCATGATCCAGCGGATCAGGGATATCAAGGAGCAGATCGACAAACTAAAGGTCGAGGCTGAGCAGAAGCAGCGCCTGGGAGATCTCAACAAGGTTGCAGAGATCCTCTACGGTGAGATACCCAAGCTTGAAAAGGAACTTGAAGAACAGCAAAAGAGGCTGGATGAGTTCCAGAAGGGCGGAAAGAGCATGTTGAAGGAAGAGGTGGATGCCGAAGACATTGCAGCCATCATTTCCAAGTGGACCGGGATCCCGGTAAGCAAGCTCATGCAGGGTGAAAAGGAGAAACTGATACGCCTCGAAGAGGAGCTTGGAAAACGGGTGATCGGCCAGGAAAAGGCCATTGTCGCCGTTTCAAATGCGGTAAGGCGTGCAAGGGCAGGGCTCCAGGCGCCCAACAGGCCCATTGGCTCGTTTATCTTCCTCGGACCCACTGGAGTAGGAAAGACCGAGCTTGCCAAGGCCCTTGCGGAGTTCCTGTTCGATACAGAACATGCCATGATCCGCATAGACATGAGCGAGTTCATGGAAAAGCACGCGGTGGCAAGGCTCATAGGCGCACCTCCAGGCTACGTAGGATACGAGGAGGGCGGTTACCTTACCGAGGCTGTAAGGAGAAAACCCTATTCAGTGGTTCTCTTCGATGAAATCGAGAAGGCCCACCCCGACGTGTTCAACATCCTTCTCCAGATTCTGGATGACGGGCGCCTCACCGACGGGAAGGGCAGGACGGTGGATTTCAGGAACACCATAATCATCATGACCTCCAACGTTGGAAGTGCGCTGATCCAGGAAGTCGCCAATCCGGAGGAGATGGAACGGAGGGTAATGGACAGCCTGAGGGCCAGCTTCAAGCCGGAGTTCCTGAACAGGGTGGATGATATAATCATATTCCATTCCCTTACCAAGGAACAGCTGACAAAGATCGTGGATATCCAGATCAGGTACCTGGCCGAAAGGCTCAAGGAAAGCCACTTTGATCTGGAGGTCACGGAAAGGGCAAAGGAATGGCTGGCAGAGGTTGGCTATGATCCGAATTACGGCGCAAGGCCTTTAAAGAGGGCAATACAGCGCTACGTGGAAGATCCTCTTGCCCTCCAGATCCTGGAAGGAGTGTTCCAGGAAGGAGACCGCATAGTGGTGGACCTTGACGAAAACAACCATATCGTCTTCAATAAGGGATAATCGGCTCTCTTGTTGAGACTAGGCAAGTCCAAAAGGCAGGCTTCGGTAATCGAGGCCTGCCTTTTTTATTTGGATGTCTTCATGAAATATCCTGTTATACTTTTCTGTCTTTTACCGGCATCATGACTGCTAACTGGAAATTGCCATGAAGATCACCATAGTCTTTAACAACTTCAATCTTTCAAGAGGCCTTGTGGAAGCATGGGGGATGTCAACCACTGAGGCCATCCGGGCCACCGCCTTCAGCCTGGATGAAAGCGGGGTTGAACTCGTGGCTCCCTCGCATTGTACGGGTGATGCAGCCATGGAATATTTCCGGCAATACTTTGGAGAAAGATTTTGGTTCGGTGGATTGGGGGCGACCTTTGAGCTGTAACCGCCGGGTTTCGGAATCAGGGAGAGGAAAAAGCTTTAAGGGCAAGGCCACGGCCCCCGGCCTGTTGCTGGTGGTTCCACCCTTCATAAGGCCCACATCTCCCCCCCTGGCTCCGGCCTGCCTCAAGGCGTTTTTGAAACAGGAGCTTCCTGTTGCTGACGTAAGGTGTATCGACCTGAACCTTCGGTATTTTCATCTTGCCATGGACTGGCTCAACAGAGGTACCATCAAGCTCAGGCTTTACAAATGGGATCACGTCAAGACCGCTGAAATGGTGAACAAGGCCTTTCGTTTCCTGGGATCCACAGTACCCCTGCCAGAAAACATGGAGGAATATCACAGGCAGGCCACCATTTTTTTGAGCTTTGAAAACATCTTCAACGCCTTCATCTCAGAGATGGCCCTAAGGAGCATTACTTCAGCCCCTGTTCCGTCCGGGATTTCAGCCTTTCTGGAAGAGCTTTGTTACCCGGCCCTTTCATTTCCTGCTGATATTGTGGGCATTTCCGTCCTCTTCGATGTCCAGATGCCCATGGCCCTTTTGCTTGCAAAAAGATTCAAGGAAGCAAGTGGTGCAAGGGTTGTCCTCGGGGGGGCAAAGTTCGGGGTGGAACCTGCCTTTGACCGGTTATTTCATGAGCCGGTGAAAGTAATGGTCAAAAAACATCGATATCACTGCATGGCCGGGGAGTTCATAGACGGCATCATTTCTGGAGAGGGTGAGCTTGCCCTTTTGGATCTCATGAAAAGGCCGGAAAATTTTGGCCACACGCCCAACCTGACCTTCATGAGAGATGGCAAGGTGGTATCCAATCCGCCAGCGGTTCTGGAAGACCTTGACAGGCTGCCCTGTCCGGATTTTTCGGACTTTTCCCTGGATGGCTACATGTGTCCTGAAAAGATCCTGCCGCTTCTGACTGCAAGGGGGTGCCCATGGGGAAAATGCACCTTTTGCACCCATCACCATTCCTATAAAAAATACAGGCACAGGTCACTGGACAAGGTCACTGAAGATATCAGGCAACTGGCAGATCGCCATGAAGTACGCATATTCAACCTTTTTGACGAGATGATTCCCCCGGGCAGGTTCAAAAAATTTGCCAGGGATATCCTGGAAAAGGGGCTGGATATATGTTACTCGGCCTACGCCAAGCCGGTCAGTGCCTTTGACAGGAAGGCATTGAAGCTGATACACGATTCCGGCTGCAGGCTGCTGCTTTGGGGCGTGGAATCTGCTAGCCAGAGGATCCTGGATCTTATGAACAAGGGTACCGATACTGGTGCGGTACACCGCGTGTTGGCAGTGGCTGCCCAGGAGGGGATAAAAAATCTGGTGTTTGTAATGTTCGGATTTCCAGGTGAATCCGAAGAGGAATTTTTTGCTACCCTGTCTTTCCTGGAAAAAAACAGGGAGAGAATCCATGCCCTTTCAAAGGGAACCTTCAGGCTCCTGGAAGGCTCATCCATTGCAAGAAAGCCTTTGAAATTCGGGATAACAGAGATAAGGCAGCAACCGGTGCCTCCATTCAAAAGCCGCCTCCTGAACTATAAAACGGGGACAGGCCTTCAACCGGAAGAAGTGGAGGCGCTTTTCAAAGAAAATCTCGGGAAAATAGAGACATTTGGCATCACACCGAGGTTCGGGACCTACAGGGAACACCTCCTGGTGTATGCATGCAGTTTCAGGTAAGAAAAATGAAAAAACAGGGGAACCTTTTGGGAGGGCTTTTATTCGGGAGAGGAGAAGAAATGAAAGCCGAGGTTCCCCTTGAAACCTGTTATTGAAAATCTGTATCAATTAGAAGTTATGCACGTTTCAAAATAGTTCAACCCGTTTTCTGCCATTGAACCTTTTTCCCCCGGGTTCATTCCGGTCAACCAAGGTGAGTAACCACATCATCCCTTGAAAGCTCATCCCTTATGCCGAATCTCGTGAGTACGAAGTCATATTTTACAGGGTCTGAGGGACTGAGCCTGGCAAATGCCCTGGTGATCTCAAGTGCCGTGGCCAGGTTGGCCTGCTTTCTCGATGTAAGGCCAAGGTCCGTGGCAATGTGAAACATGTGGGTATCCAGGGGAATGACAAGATCGGCAGGGGAGATGGCAGACCATCCGCCAGGGTCCACCCGGTCGGCCCTGACCATCCACCTTAGAAACAGGAAAAGCCTTTTGCAGGCACTTTTTTTTGCAGGATCCGGAAGCAGATACGACCGTGGCAGGCCTGCAAGGCTCAAAAGTTCGTCCACCCCCTTCTTTAGCCTGCTGATCGTGCCCTGGGCCCCGGTGGCATCAGGTGCTGCCGAAAATACCGCCTCCAGGTTTCCATGCCTTTCAATGGCACGTTTCAGGCCCGTCATGAACCTGGCCATTTCGTGGCCCCTGGTGAACCTGTAGTTGAAGCCGGCAAATGCCATGGCCAGGCTGGACTCATTCGACGACAGAAGAAAGCGCCGGGGACAGTTCCCCATGATGTCAAGACAGGCCCTGATGCCTTTTAGGATCTGGTGAACACGGCCGTACGCAAGACAGGCCGATATCAGGGCAACCAGTTCCCTGTCAGAAGGATCGGCGAAGGCATAGAGAAACTCCAGGGGGTCGGGATGGACGTACCTCTTCCTGTTGTACTTGGCATAAAGAGATTCCAGGCCCTTCAGCATGGCCCTTTAAGTGCGCCTTGCAGAAAGCTCAGATCTTTCCGCAGCAGGATCCAGGGCCTGCACATCCGGGGGCCTGCCCCGGCCTGGAGCCGCAGCAGGCGGTATCAGAAGGGCCGGGCATGCTCCTTGGAGTCTGTCCGGTAAGGCTGGATGTGGCAGACATGAGTTTGGTAAGTTCCCTGCTGCCACAATCCGGACATTCAGGCGCAGAAGTAGAAGAAAATATCAGCAGTTCGTTGACCTTGCCGCAATTTTCACACCTGTATTCATAGATAGGCATCTTTGCTGTTCACCTTCCGTTTTTCAAGATTGTTATGTAAACCCCTTAAAAAGAGTTCCCTGATCCAGCCCCTCTTCTGTAAACTCTGGTGCCTAGTGATGGGCACACTGGTGGCCTTCGCCATGTTCATGCCCGGAACAGGTGGCACCTGTCGCTCCTTTTAGATTTCCTGCCAGGAATTCCTCAACCACCCTGGAAGGATCACCTGACGGGATGCCTGCGATGACCTGGATGCCGGCCTGGTTCAGAAGTTCTACTGCACGTGCCCCTATGCCGCCGCAGATGATATGGGTGACCTGCTGCTGCTTGAGCCAGGCGGGCAGAGAGCCTGGTTCGTGGGGCGGGGGGTTGTCCAGCCAGCTTCTGGCTATTTTCCCGTTGTCTTCCACGTCCACAAAGCCGAACTGTGGTGCATGGCCGAAGTGGCCGCACAAAATGCCGTTTTCTATTGGAAGGGCTATCCTCATCATTTTTCTTCAGCCTCCTTCTCTGCTTCTTCCTTTTTCTTGAGTGCAAGGGTCTGGGTTACGTTTATTACGTTCTGAACCACCTTCTCAAATGCCT
>Ga0256914_1001973_pt1 | contig 17575 bp, 14 predicted proteins | sample HulkmetaG_FD_191571 | JGI IMG/M metagenome (GOLD analysis project Ga0256914, IMG submission 191571) | Hydrothermal chimney microbial communities from Main Endeavour vent field at the Juan de Fuca Ridge, Pacific Ocean - Hulk | ecosystem: Environmental > Aquatic > Marine > Hydrothermal vents ... | reverse complement strand
AGATGCAGAGGTGGTAGTAGCAGGGGGGATAGAAAACATGTCCCAGGCCCCTTATGCCCTTCCAGGTGCAAGATGGGGTCAGCGTATGGGAGATGCAACGGTAGTGGATCTCATGATATTTGATGGACTCTATGAGATATTCAATGGATATCACATGGGGATAACTGCGGAAAATCTGGCAGAAAGGTATAAGATCTCAAGAGAAGAGCAGGACCAATTTGGTTATGAAAGCCAGATGAAGGCAAAGGCGGCAATAGAGGCAGGAAAATTTAAGGAAGAGATCGTAGCTGTGGAAATACCTCAACGTAAAGGAGACCCCATTATCTTTGATACTGATGAACACCCCAGACCAAATACCACCCTGGAGGCCCTGGCAAAACTAAGGCCCGCCTTTAAAAAGGATGGTACAGTAACTGCTGGAAATGCATCAGGGATAAACGATGGGGCCGCCATCTTGATAGTGATGTCAGAGAGGAAGGCAAAGGAGATGGGGCTGGAAATAATGGCGTATATTCGTGGATATGCCTCAGGGGGAGTGGACCCTGCATACATGGGACTTGGACCTGTTCCCGCTATTAAGAATGTGATGAAAAAGACCAACATGGACCTGAAGGACATGGAAATAATAGAGCTAAACGAGGCATTTGCCGCACAATCCCTGGCCTGTATCAGAGAATTGGGGATAGATACCTCCAAGTTGAACCCAAATGGAGGGGCCATTGCCCTGGGACATCCCATAGGGGCATCCGGTGCCAGGATACTTATAACCCTGCTCTATGAAATGAAGAGGCAGGGCAAATCTCTGGGACTTGCCAGCCTGTGTATAGGCGGAGGTCAGGGAGTGGCAATGATTGTAGAGATGAAATAGGAGATCCCACAAGAGTGGGGGGGCATCCCCCTCCCACTCATATATTTCCCAGGGAGTTAAAGGCCACAACTAAGTGAAGAGACGCTATATTATTCTCCCCCTTTTCATCTTTTTTTCCCTTTACCTCCTCTCCCTCACATCTAATGTGGACATGGGGTTGGAGAAGGTCTTTTACTCTCCCAGCAGAGGCTTTTTTCTCCGATATTCTCAGCCATGGTTATTCCTCTATAAATATGGGGTCATCCCCTCCATAGCCCTATCCATTGGGGGGGCTATAGTCTTCTTATTGTCCTTTAGGGTAAGGAGATTAAAAACACACAGAAGGGCCGCCCTCTACCTGGTAATGGTCATGTTAATTGGTCCAGGACTTCTGGTAAATCTCATCCTTAAAGAACACTGGGGAAGGCCCCGTCCCAGACAGATAAAGGAATTTGGAGGAAATGAGAGATATGTACCACCGGGAAAGATGGGTCCAGGGGGTCATTCCTTTCCCTCGGGCCACGCATCTGCCGCCTTTTATCTCATCACCCCATTTTTCATCTTACGAAAACGCAACAGGAAACTGGCCCTATCCTCCCTTCTATTTGGTCTATGTTACGGGAGCCTTATGGGGATAGGGAGGATGATACAGGGGGCACACTTCTTCTCAGATATCCTCTTCTCTGCTGCCATTGTATATTTCACTGCCCTTGGTCTGGCCTATCTCTTTGGCCTATGGTGAGTGAGGAAGGGGTGTTAATACCTTCTAGAGTCTATAAATAGGGGCCTCATACCTCATTATCTCCTCCACAGAAAGAAAGTATTCCTCTGGGATGGAAAGAGCATCTTCAATTATATCAAGGAGCCTTCCACGGGAGTGGGGAAAGGGGTATCCATTGTATTGCTGAGAAAAAACATAAATATATCCCCTGGGAGTAAGGTATGCTGGGTTACGCATGTGATCAAAACACAGACCCCCGGAAAATTCCACCTCCTCTATGAGACACCTTATCTCTTTTAATAGCTGGTGAGGAGATAAAAGATGGAAGTCCCCTTTTTGCCATAGATTATACAGGGGGGTTCCCCTTCTGGGCACCAGGGGACGGGACCTTACAAAATGGGGATCCACTGCTGAGATGACCCTGGCAGTGCCAGTGGCATGCTCCACACTCCTCTCCCTTCCCCCCAGTCCTGGCATGATATAGTATGATATCTCAAAACCTGCATCCCTTGCTGTAAGACCTGCCTCTATATGCTGGGAAGAGGTCACACCTTTTTTTACCTGCCTCAGCACCTCATCATCCCCCGACTCCAATCCTATATGGAGTCTGGTAAGCCCTGAGAAAAAGATCTCCTGCATCTCTTCTCTACTCTTGTTGTATATACTCTTTGCCCTGGCATAAGATGTTATCCTTTCTATATTAGGAAATCTCTTCTTTAGATAACATAGCAGCTCCACCAGATGAGGGGTACGCATAATAAGGGAATCCGCATCCTGAATAAAGACATATCTCTCTCCCATGGCCATCCACTTCCACACCATAAGGACCCGCTCAAATTGTGTCCCATCCAATTTGGTGGCCAATAGATCCACAAGGGGGGAAGATACATCTGATCCTGCTCCCATTTTCCAGGAAAGCTCTAACAAACAGTCTTTAATGGCGGCCACAGAGTCTATGTCCCTTTTTATCTCCTCTACCTCTCTATAGACAAACTTCTTCCTTGCATAGGGACTTCCAAAGCAAAAGCTACACAAATTCCAGGGACAATTACAGGTGAAACGGAGCAGAAGGGAATTGCATCCCCCTTCTGAGGGAGGACGAATAGGTCCCACCTCAAAGGTCAATTGATTCAATCTCCTTATCAGATCCTCTTCACATCCATTCATCGCATCCTCCCAATAGCCTTCTCTCCTCCCTATAGACCAGCTTCCAGCACCTATCAATAGGGAAAACACAGCCTGAATAAAAACTTACCATCACCAAATCCTTAATTGACTATTGTCAAAGAAAAATTATATCTGTTAAGATATGTTTTTTAACAAGTTTTAATCCTTTGATAGATAAGAGGAGGGAGACTATGACGATTAGAGGACGGCTGGGGATTGCAATGTGCAGTATATTTTGCATCTCTGTGGTTCTTGCATGTAGCATCCTTGTGGTAACCCACAAACAAAAAAGTGATGCCCTGGTTATAAACCTGGCAGGAAGGCAGAGGATGCTCACCCAGAAGATGACAAAGGAGGTCCTGGGACTGGTCTATTATAAAAGACTTACAGGAAAGAGGGAGAAGGCCATAGATGAGTCTCTCACAAAGAGCATCAGGCTCTTTCATGAGACATTGGTGGCCCTCACCTCCTCGGGATATGCCCCCACCACCCTGGACCCTGATGGTCCCAAACAGTGGATACCCGCCTCCCAGGGAAAGGCCCTTGTTCAGCTAAAGAAGGTAAGAAAGATGTGGGAGCCTTTTAAAAAGCACCTGGAAGAGGCCCAGAAGGATATGTCTCACGCGGCAATAACCTATGTACTAAAGAACAATATGCCCCTGCTCAAGGAGATGAACAAGGCAGTGGGTCTGCTACAGAACCAATCTGATATGAGGGTACACCTGCTGAATATAATAAGCATCATAGGTATAATTGTTGGACTTATAATTATAGCCTTTGTATGGTGGTGGATAAACAGATCCATAATAGGACCCATTACATCTCTGGTAGATTTTGCCCAGGATGTTACATCCCAGTATTCCAGTGAATATAATGGGACTCTAACAGGAGGAGACTCTAATAACGAATTAAAACTCCTTGAAAATGCCCTCCACAGCATGGTTCAAAAACTGAAACAGGAAATAGAAAATGCCCATGAGATGTCGGCCCAGAGTGAGGCAATGGCAAGGGAGGCAAAGGAGGCCAAAAAGAGGGCAGAGGAGGCCATGAAAAGGGCTGTGGAGAATGAGAAGGCCCTGCGAGTGGTGGCCAGTGAGATAGATGGAGTAGCAGAAAAGATAGTTCATTCTTCAGAAGAATTATCTCAGCAGGCAGATCATGTAGCCGAAGGGGCAGAGATGCAGAAACAAAGGACAGTAGAGACTGCCACTGCCATGGAAGAGATGAATGCCACGGTACTTGAAGTGGCCAAGAATGCATCTGAGGCTGCAGAAAGTGCAGAAGAGGCAAAGAGACGTGCAGAAAAGGGGGCAATGGTAGTGGATGAGGCAGTTGGAGCAATAAATGAGATAAATATCCTCACGGAAAAATTAAAGGAGAATATGCAGATATTACAAGAAAAGGCCAACAGTATATCTGAGGTAATGAACGTGATTTCAGATATAGCGGATCAGACAAATCTTCTTGCCCTAAATGCCGCCATTGAGGCCGCCAGGGCTGGTGAGGCAGGAAGGGGTTTTGCAGTGGTGGCAGATGAGGTGAGAAAACTGGCAGAAAAGACCATGATGGCCACAAAGGAGGTGGGAGAGGCCATAAAATCCATCCAGGAAGAGGTGAGCAGGGACGTGGAGGAGATGAATAATGTGGCAGAATCTGTGGCAAAGGGTACTGAGCTCTCCAGGGAATCCAGAAGTGCCCTGGAGGAGATAGTGGAACTGGTTATCTCTATTGCTGACCAGATCCGGGCCATTGCCACTGCATCAGAAGAGCAATCAGCTGCCAGTGAAGAGATAACCAGGGCAATTACTGATGTAAGTGAGATCTCAGATTCCACCACCACCAGTATAGAGGAGATGAGAAATGCCATTCAACAATTTGTGGGTATGGCAGAAGAACTTAAAGAACTGGTAGAAAAACTCCTTCACAAATAAAAAAGCAATATGTCTGCAGTGGCCATCTTATGTCTTACCCTATTGGCCTCCACAGTGGGGGCCATTACAGGGTTTGGTTCTTCTACAATAATGGTACCTGTATTAGGTATATTTTTTCCCCTGCCTGTGGTCCTCCTATTTGCGGGAATAATCCACCTAAGTGGAAATCTGTGGAAGGTCCTCCTCTTTAGGAGAGGGATTGTGTGGAAAATAGTCTTTGTCTTTGGGATAGCTGGATTTATGGGAAGTCATATAGGAGCCCGCCTTGTTCTGGGAGAACATCTCTTCTCTGCCCGACGCATGCTGGGGATTTTCCTGGTAATCTATGTATTTTTTCTCTTCAAAAGGCCACGGTGGAAGATAAGTGACACCTGGCCCCTGTGTGCAGTAGGAGGCCTTTTATCAGGCCTTTCTGCAGGATTCTTTGGTGTTGGAGGGGCAGTGAGAAGTGCCTTTCTAACTGCCTTTGACCTGCCCAAGGAGACCTATATCTTTACCTCGGCCATAATCGCCCTCTGTATAGATATAAGTCGCATAAGCACCTATCTATGGGGAGGGACCTCCCTCCCCCATCCCCTGGGGATCATACTGCTACTATGCATTCCAGTCTCCCTTGGAGGGACCTATCTGGGGAAGAGGATGGTGGATAAGACCCCCCAGCATCTATTTAGGTATGTGGTGGGCTCTTTTCTAGCCATCATTGGGGTCCTTTTAGTACTTCATCCACAACTTCACTAGGGTCTGAAACAAATATCACCCTTAATCCTCCCTTTATATTGGATGGGATGCAGGCAAAATCACTCTGATTTTTCTCTGGCAAGATCACTGTTGAGACCCCTGCATTCTTTGCAGCAAGGAGTTTTTCTCTTACCCCTGATACAGGTAAGATCCGTCCAGAAAGGGTTATTTCCCCGCTCAATGCAACATCCCTTTTACATGCCCTGTTGAGGCTAAGGGATAGAAGGGAAAAGAAGATGGCCAGACCAGCAGAAGGACCGTCTTTGGGAATGGCCCCTGAGGGGACATGTACATGGATATCATAATGGGAAAAGATGTCTTCATCTATACCAAAGAGAGGGGCATTTGACCGGAGAAAACTAAGTGCTGCATGGGCAGATTCCTTAAGTACATCTCCCAGGGAACCAGTGAGAATAAGATTGCCCCCACCTTTCATCCTGGTGGATTCCACAAACATTATTTCCCCTCCCACAGGGGTCCAGGCAAGGGCAGTGCACACCCCTATCCTGTCATCCCCATCCACCATTTCTGGCCTGAATCTGGGAGGACCTAAAAGTTGCTCTACTCTTTCTGTATCTATCCTTATCTCTCCATGCCCGGAGATACCTTCCAGGATATGCCTTGCTGTCTTTCTACAGATAGAGGAGATTTGACGCTGAAGACCTCTAAGTCCTGCCTCTTTTGTATACTCCCTTATTAGCCTTATGACCGCCTCTGTCTCAAATTTCATCTTAAAATCAGCAAGGCCACTTTCCTGAACCTCTCTGGGGATGAGATAATTAAAGGAGATCTGCAACTTTTCGTCCTCAGTATAACCTGGAACCCTTATTATCTCCAGACGATCTAGTAGAGGTGGAGGGATGGTGTCCACAGTATTTGCCGTGGCAATAAACATCACCCGGGAGAGGTCAAAGGGAACATCCAGATAATGGTCCACAAAGTGCCTATTCTGCTCAGGGTCCAAAATCTCCAGAAAAGGGGCCGCAGGGTCCCCCTTAAAATCCTGACCTATCTTGTCCAGCTCATCCAACATAAACACAGGATTTCTCGTGCCAACCCGCCGGATCTCCTGGATTATCCTTCCAGGAAGGGCCCCCACATAACTCCTCCTATGTCCCCGGATCTGGGCCTCATCTTTGACACCTGCAAGTGAGATCCTTACAAATCTTCTCCCCATACTACAGGCAATGGAGGTCCCCAGGGAGGTCTTTCCTGTACCAGGGGGACCAAGAAAACACAAAATGGGCCCGCGACACTCATATCGGGTGAGGTGAGTTTCCAGGGCTGCAGCCACTGAGGCCTTTATCTCTTCCATCTTAAAGGGTTTGGATAAAAACTGAAAAGAACCCTTCTTCATGGCAGAGACAGCAGTGGGGACCGAGGCAAAACCGGTTATCACAATGACCTCAGTGGAAGGGGTGTCCCTCTTTACCCTCTCCAGCACCTCCAGACCATCCACCTCGCCCATCTTGAGGTCTGTGACCACCACATCAAATGACATCTTCTCCAATAGCACCAAGGCCTCTTCCCCACTGTGGGCAATATGCACCTCGTATCCTTCCCTCTCTAAGAAATTCTTTATATTTACACAGGTGAGTCTTTCATCATCCACCACGAGGATACGAAATTGTCTCCTGGCCTTTAATATCCTCACAGCAAGATGCTCAAGGATGCGATCCTTTATCTCCTGAAGGCCAAAATGATTTTCATCCAATATCTCAGCGGCCCTCTTTATATCCAGATTATCCCTGGTGGTAACCTTCCAGGGAAGAGACAAGAGATAATCTAGATAATTTATACCAATTGTATATTCAGCAGAAGACTCACTAATATATTGGATCTTCTCAATCTCTTTCAAGGCAACATCTCTTACATACTCTGGCAGCCCCCCCTTGAGCACCTCACGGCGCAGACGAGAGAGCTCATCTGACTCTTCCATTGGCCTTCCTGACCTATCTCCTGCTCTCCTCTTCTCCCACCTAAAAAAGACCATATACCCCCCCTTTTACCTCACCCGCAACTGGGCTCACTATAATAAAAAATACCAAAAAAGAAACCCTTCAAGAAAAAGAGTTGTTTCTTTTTGCAACAAAGGCCTCCCCAGGGCCCCTACTCCTCTCTATTATAACATACTGTTTTTAATGAAGATAATATTTACATATTTCATTTTGCAACAAACCATTTCCAGGACAGGAACATGGGGTTAAAAAAAAGGCTTAACAAATAGATATGTTAAGGTGGCACAGTATATGATTATCTCCATAATAAGAGGGGGATGGAGGAAGGATAATGTTTCAAATTGCAACTATCTTTAAAAAGATGGAACAACTACTTTTGGGGGTGGTCTTTGCGGAGGCAAATCTAAAGGAGGTAGCGCTCCTGTTTTTAAAGGAAAAAAGAAAAAAAAGGTGTCTTAAAAAGGTAAGGGATAAAAATGAGGAGCGTCCATCTTTGAGGTTATAGGAAGGGGGGGGAGATATGAGGAAGGTCTTACTGGGTATAGAAGGCATTAGGCCTGAGAGAAGGGCACTTTTATACACCCTAGAACTGGCATCCAGGCTGGGGTGGGGAGTAGAGATATTTGAGGTTATAAATCCCTATCCTCCCTCTGTGTCCCCTTCCAGGCACGCAAAGTGGAAACAGAGGATATGGTCCATAAAGAGATTCTTTCAGGATGCAATGGTGGCCACCACCTTTGCTGAGGCAGGACAGAGAGGGATCGCACGACATATCTGGAAAGAGGCCATAGAAAATCTTGCACCTTTTGCAGAGAGACTAAGGACCCTTCCCCACCGGCCTGAACTTATCCTGAGACAGGGGTCTCTGGTAAGGGAGATGGTTGGCCATATAAGAGAACATACAGAGATAATTATGGCAATTATCTCTCATAGAGAGGTTGTAGCACTCCAAGAGAGAGGGGATATGGAAGGATTAAAGAGAAGGATGGATATTCCATTGGTGTTTGTAAAAAGATAAAAAAGGAGATCCTATATGACTCCATTTACTATTTTTGGGAAAAGAAAAGATAAAGAGGATAACGTTAGCATCCTGAAAAGAGAGGATACAATAAAACCACCTGAGACCATGGATGGCCCCCAGGGGAGGGGACCAAGACTGGTGGTGGTGGGAGATGGGAAGACATTTAGTCAAGAACTTATCTCTTACTCTATTGAAATGGCCAGAAGGCTTGGCTCCTGTATTGTGGCCCTCAACGCCGCCCCCATTGGAGAGGATTTACCTGTAAAAAGCATAGAAAGACACCGGCTCATGGAGGAATTTGAAAAGGAGTGCAGAGATGCGGCATCTCCCTTTATAAAAAAGGGCAAAGAAGGGGGGATTGAGGTGGAACATGTGGTAAAATTCCTCCCCAGGGAGGCTGCCCTCCAAGAAATAAAGGAACAATATCCAGATATGGAATTTGTTATTTCAGATAGTGAGAAGGACTATGTGCCATCTAAGGGGGAGAAGCACAGAGGGATATGCGTATATTCCATTGTATAACTGACGGACAAGGGGATAAAGGAGAAGGGAGATGGATATATATTTCATATTAAAGCTGGCCCTTATAGGAGTGGCCTTTGGATTTTGCTATGCATTCCGCAATGAAAACAGAGGATAGGAAAGGAGGCCAAAGATGACACCTGATATGATACTTACCATGATAATATTGGGATTTGTGATAGTTCTGTTTATATTTGAATGGGTAAGGGTAGATGTTGTTGGTATAATGATGATGGTATTATTACCCTTACTTGGTCTGGTATCTGCAAAAGAGGCCTTTATAGGACTTAGTTCTAATGCAGTATGTTCCATCATTGCAGTAATAATAATCGGGGCTGGGTTAGATAAAACAGGGGTAATGAATAAGGTGGCTGGACCCATCATAAAATTGGCAGGTAATAGTGAGAAGAGGATAATAACGCTTATCTCTGGTGCAGTGGGTATTATATCCAGTATGATGCAAAACATTGGAGCTGCCGCCCTCTTCCTTCCAGCGGCCCAGAGGATCTCAAAAAGGACTGGGGTACCTATCTCCAGGATACTCATGCCAATGGGATTTTGTGCCATTATAGGTGGTACCATCACCCTGGTAGGTGCCAGTCCCACAATCCTGTTAAACGATCTGATGATATTAAACGGAGAAAAATTAAAGCCCTTTGGTCTCTTTACTCAAACCCCTATAGGTATATGTCTTCTGGCCACGGCCATCATTTATTTTTCCTTCTTTGGTAAATACATACTTCCTGCAGGAGAGGGACAGTCAGAAAAAGGGGTCTCTGACATGTTAATGGAGGCATATAGGGGACTGGAGAGTGTGTTTGAGATGGAAGTGGGCAAGGATTTTAACGGACCAAAGACCCTTGAGGAGCTTGCTATTAGAGAAAAATTTCTGGTAACTGTGGTGGGAATCCATAAAAAATCCACCAGGGAAAAAAATCTGGTGCCAAGGAGCAAAGATCCGCTGGAGAGTGGAGATGTGATTGCAGTGGTTGGTAAAAAAAGAAATGTACATATAATGGCAAGGGAGATGAAATTTTCTCTGAAAGAACAGCTTGAGGTATTTGCAGAGGAGATGGCTCGTACCAATGCAGGTCTTGCTGAAACCATAGTATCTCCCAGGTCTGAACTCATTGGAAAGACCCTGCATCAGGCAAACTTTAAGGAGGTTTTTGGGGTAAATCCAGTGGCCCTGTTTAAGGGGAATAAGATATTCTACTCTGGATTTACAAACATACGCCTCAACATGGGAGATACCTTGCTTCTCTTTGGTCCCTGGGCGAGATTTCATATGCTCAAAAACAGGCCCCAACCTCGTCCACTTAGCTTTGCCTCTCCCCTAGAGGGTGAAATCCTGAAACCCCATAAGGCAAAATGGGCAGTATTCTGGTTGGTCCTGGCCCTTTCGCAGATAATATTCTTTAAGGTGAAACTATCAGTGGCCCTGATGTCTGGGGCCCTGGGCATGATAATCACCGGGGTATTAAGTGTTGATGAGGCATATCAGGCAGTGGACTGGATGACAGTATTCTTACTGGCGGGTCTTATTCCCCTGGGAATAGCATTTGAAAAAACCGGGACCGCCTCTTTTATTGCCCATAAGATCCTGGCCCTCATTGGCAAACCCTCTCCCATAGTCCTTCTCGCAGTAGTAGGGCTCCTCACCTCGTTCTTTACCCTGGTTATCTCTAATGTGGGAGCCACTGTCCTCCTAGTACCCCTATGTATGAATATGGCAGTGATGGCAGGAGGAGACCCCAGGATGGCGGCCCTGGTGGTGGGTCTATCTGCATCCAATACCTTTGTATTACCCACTCACCAGGTAAATGCCCTTATAATGAGGCCCGGCGGATACAGGACCATAGACTATGCAAAGGCAGGGGCCATTATGACGGTGCTTTTCCTTACAGTGGAACTATTGGTACTCTATTTTTTCTATGGGATTCAATAAAAGCTCGCCAAAGGTGTATAAGGGGATGGCCTTAATTCCCATACAGAGGGGAGCAAATCCAGTTAAAAATATAGGAGGGATGGGAAATGGGATGAGATAATTATAATACATTAGTATTCCTGGACAATTAACACAGGAGATTTAGGGGAGAGGGCCTATAGGCATTTTTCATAAAACACTTTACTCTATCCTCTAATCCCCATACACTTTCCCGCGTAGTCTCCCACTTTAAGTTCCAACAAGGGCTAAGAGAAGGAAAGGAAAAAATGGGGATCGTGATAATCTCCCGAAATAGAAAAATAGAAAAACTCCTTAAATCCTCTCCTCTAAAAGACCTACCTATATTAACACTTACCAATATAGGAGAAGACCTCTCCTATCTTCTCAAGGACAAGGGCCTTGACTACAGGGTCTTAATTCTTCACCTCCCATTAAGTAGAGAGACAATTAAAGGGGTCATTGAAGGGAAAAAAAAGGGAAAAGAGCTAATGGAACTTATTGTGGTAGATGAAGATCCATCTATCCAAAAGGCAGTAACATATATAAAACAAGGGGCCTACACTTATCTCACCCCATCAGATCTCCCCTCAAAGCTATTGGATGAGATCACAGGGATCCTCTCTCGTAAAAAAGAAGGGGGTGAAGATATCCACCCCCTTCCCCTCATAGGCAAAAGTCCTCCCATGAAGGCCCTTATGGAGACCATAAAACAGGTAGCCCCCACAGACACTACCTGCCTTATCATAGGAGAATCTGGCACAGGCAAGGAATTGGTGGCCCGCACCATCCACATGCTTAGCACAAGAAGACATGGAAGATTTGTGGCCCTTAATTGTGGGGCCTTTAGTGAAGAACTTATTGCCAATGAGTTATTCGGACATGAAAGGGGGGCATTTACTGGCGCAACATCTCTTAAAAAAGGGCTGTTGGAGGTTGCACGAGGGGGAACAATATTTCTGGATGAGATAGGGGATATGCCCTTGTCCATGCAGGTAAGACTCCTGAGGGCCATTCAGGAAAGAGAAATACTGAGGGTTGGAGGAACAGAGCCAATAAAAATAGATGTGCGTTTTATTGCGGCCACCCACAGGGACCTTGAGAGAGAAGTAAAGGAAGGGAGGTTTAGAAAGGACCTATTTTTTAGACTAAATGTTATCACCCTCACCATTCCCCCCCTCACCGAGAGGAAGACAGACATCCCCTTGCTTATACGCCACTTTATAAAAATAAAGTCCAGGGAAATGGGAAAGTCAATAAAGGGGGCATCAAAAGAGGTTATTCAGGTCTTGAGCAATTACCCCTGGCCAGGAAATGTAAGAGAACTGGAAAATGTCATAGAGAGGGCAGTAGCCCTTGCCCAGGGACAGGAGATAGGTACTGACCTGTTGCCAGAATACCTTCAGATCTATAAGATAGAGACCTATAGAAGGGACTCCTCTCACATTCCCACCCTCCAGGAGGTGGAGAGGGACTACATAGAATGGGTCCTTAACAGATGCAATGGTAATAAGACCAGGGCGGCAAAGGTCATGGGGATAGATAGGGTATCCCTGTGGAGGAAACTAAAAAGATATAATATAGGATAGCTGGTCCCCTCTCTTCCCCTCCCTCCAGGCTTTACAAAAAAGAGATTTCTCCATATAAGGGATATAGGATGTGGACTAAAATATTATCTCAAAATTAGCAGGAGGAGATCATGGAATTTCAGGGAGCTTTTACGGCACTAATAACCCCTTTTAAAAATGGGGAGGTGGATGAAGAGAGATACAGGGAACATATAGAATGGCAGATAGAGAGGGGGATACATGGAGTGGTCCCCTGTGGTACCACAGGAGAATCTGCCACTCTATCCCACGAGGAACACAAAAGGGTAATTAAAATCTGCATAGAGCAGGTAAAGGGAAGGGTTCCTGTGATTGCAGGGGCGGGGTCAAACAACACCAGAGAGGCCATAGAGCTCACCCGTTTTGCAAAGGATGCAGGGGCAGATGCGGTGCTACTAATAACCCCATACTACAATAAGCCCACCCCTGCAGGGCTTATTGCCCATTACCGGGAAATTGCCAAGGCCGCTCCCCTCCCCTTTATTGTATATAATGTCCCCAGCAGGACAGGGACCAACCTATTGCCTACCACACTTCATGAGATAAAAAAGGCAGTACCCGAGGTCATAGGGGTAAAGGAGGCAAGTGGGAATATAAGACAGGCATCTGATGTGCTGGAGATGTGTGGAGAAGATTTTGTGTTATTATCAGGAGATGATTTTATTACCTATCCCATGTTGTGTATAGGTGGAAGGGGCGTGATTTCTGTAGTGAGCAATATTGTCCCAGAAAAGATGTCTGGCATGTGCAATGCCTTTTTTGAAGGAGATCTAACCAGGGCAAAAGAACTACACTATGAACTTGCCCCCCTTTGCAGGGCAATGTTTTATGAGACCAACCCCATCCCTGTAAAGACCGCACTGCACCTCATGGGAAAAATAGAAATGGAACTGAGACTCCCCCTGGTCCCAATGCAGGAGGAGAATTTAAGGAAACTCAAAAACACGCTAAAAGAGGCCGCAATTATTGGATAGAGGAAATCCTTGAGGGATTCCTCCTTTTAAGGGGAATCCCTATTTCCCCTTGGAATTTTCAAGTCGTTGCATCTCCTCTTCCCTCAACACCCGGCGAAGGACCTTTCCCACTGCAGAGGTGGGGAGAGACTTTCTGAATTCCACCTCGCGGGGTCTTTTATATCCTGCAAGTCTCTCTCTACAAAATTCTATTATCTCCTCTTCAGTGGCATATTCTCCCTCTTTAAGTACCACAAATGCCTTTACCACCTCTCCACTTCTGGGATGAGGGATCCCTATTACCGCCGCCTGGGCCACCTTTGGATGAGAGTAGAGGACCTCCTCCACCTCCCTGGGATAACAGTTAAAGCCTCCCACCAGGATAAGGTCCTTTTTTCTATCGGTTATCACAAGATAGCCGTCTTTATCTATGTGTCCTATATCTCCAGTGAGGAAAAATCTCTTTCCATCTATCTCTCTAAAGACCTGAGTATCTGCCTGAGGATTTCGCCAATATCCCTTCATAACCTGAGGCCCACTTACAGCGATTTCCCCATCTTCTCCTGGGGGCATCTCATTGTCTCCTGTGTCCACATCCACTATTTTTATCTCGGTATTTGGGAGGGGGAATCCCACAGTTCCAAAGCGTCTCCTCTCTTTTATGGATGGATTTGCACATATTACTGGAGAGGTCTCACTGAGTCCATACCCCTCAAAGATAATACACCCTGTCTTTTCTTCAAACTCCCTGGCAAGTTGAACAGGGAGTGGAGCCCCTCCAGAGGCACAACATATAATGGAGGTGAGATCAAATTTATCTATAAGGGGATGATTTACAAAGGCAGAATAGAGGGTTGGGACTCCCACCACAAAAGTAGGGCGATATCTTTGTACTGCCTTTAGGACCTCAGTAAATGGAGGATTCCCTGCCCTGGGGTCAGGGACACATATAAGACGAGACCCACCTGCACAGGCACCCAGCATGCAAACCGTCATTCCAAAGCTATGATACCAGGGAAGCACCCCTAAATAACAGTGATATCCTCCCCGATATGGAGATTCTAAAGGGGCCCCTGGTTCATGGGATATACGTATATATGCATCCATGGCCATCACATCAAAGACCAGGTTGGAATGGGTGAGAACCGCCCCCTTTGGGACCCCTGTGGTGCCCCCGGTATAGATTATTACTGCAGGGTCCTCCTGGGGATTTACCTCCACATTTTCCTCCAGGGGGGGATAGGTCTCCAGTATATCATCTAGAAACAAATGGCCCTTTTGATACTCCCCGGCACGGGGAATCCTTCCTAGCAAGCTACCCACAAGGGCCTTTAAGGGAGGAAGCCACTTTTTCATATTACATACTACCACGGTCTCCACGGCTGTGGAGGCTATGGCATCCAGGGTTGTCCTGTAAAATTTGGGGTGATCCATACAAAAAACCATGCGTGCCCCCGAATCCTTTAGCTGAAACCGCAATTCCTCTGCAGTGTAGAGGGGATTGCAGGGGACACATATGGCCCCCGCCTTTAAGATACCAAAATATATCACTGGGAATTGGGGTATATTGGGCAAAAAAATGGCAACCCTATCCCCCCTGGATATTGAGTGCTCAAGTAAGAATGAGGCCACCCTGTCTGCACATTCCTTCACTTCCCTAAATGTCCTGCACGCCCCCTGAAAGATAGTGTAAGTCATGTTAGGATAATCCCTTGCACTCTCATCCAATAAATCATAAAGGGGCCTATTGTATCCGCTGATCTCATGGGGCACACCGTCTGGCCAGTAGGGACTTTTTTTCATAATCACCTCCTGTACGGTTGGTAAAATATTAAAGGCAACAAGAATATAGCATGTAGCAACATTTAACGGCAAGGGATTTCTTCAAGGGCTTCAAGGAAAAGGCATCTATGGCCTTCAGGGTGGAGTCAATCCCCTTTTTTTAAGGATAGAGGGGAGATTCTCTTCTGCATCAGAGGGTCTTAAATAAAGTGGGGAGAGTGGAGGCTTATGGGCATTAGAAGATTCTCCTACCAAGGAGGAGAAAAGGGTCCTCAGACTGGGAGAATCAAATTCTGGGGGCAGGATATCGCCTGGGATGCCCTTTTTGAAAAACTCACCATATCGTCTTACGCCAGAGCCAAGAAAGTATCTCTTTCTCTCTGCCCCCTCCCCCAAGAACCCCGCAAGGTCCTTTAAAAGAACGGTATTGGGAGGGGTAATGGCCCTTCGGCTCATCCCATCAAATCCCTGAATATACACTGTATTTATCCTGGCATAAGTCACCACCCACACCTCCCCTTTCAGGGGAAATGGGATATTTTGGGCCAGGAGGGGAAGGTAGTTTATCTCAAAAACCCTCTTCTTCTGGGCCATGGCAAGTGCAGAGCAAAAGGAGAGGGTTATCCTTATACCTGTAAAAGACCCTGGCCCATTTACACACCCTATAATGGATACCTCTTCAAGCCCTACCCTTTGGAGATCTAGCAGTTCCCTCACCAGCAGGGGCAAAAGCTGGACCCCCTCTCCCCTTACAGGGACTTCAATTCCTCCTAAAAATTCATCTCTCCTGCCCAAGGCCACTTGCAGAAGAGCTTCTGCACCATTTACCACCAGGAACAAAGGGGAATGGGGGGCATTAACCTTTTTCATTTGGATGTCACGATCCTAACAATGTCGTTATACACGGCAAAAAGCATAAGTACAATAAGGAGGGTGAGTCCTATTCGGGTGGCAATCTCCCTTACCGCAGGGCTCAGGGGCCTTCTCATAATGGTCTCCAGCCCATAGAATAATATGTGTCCACCATCCAGGACTGGTATAGGCAAGAGGTTGAGGAGTCCAAGGTTAATACTAATGAGGGCAGTAAGGCCAAGCACGTCCCATATCCCATACTGGGCCTGTTTGGATACCATCTGGGCGATCATGATGGGCCCCCCAATGGTCTTAAGGGGAATAACCCTCTCCATGAGCTTGATCATCCCCTCCACTGTAAGTTTAGTGACCACCCATGTCTGTTTAAAGGAGGCCTTTATGGAGGCAAATGGTCCCATCCTTATATGCACCCACCTGTCTGCGGCGATTATCCCTATACGGGGGACCTTTACCTCTTCCCCAAAGATATTCTTTGCCACTACTATACGAGGCTTAACATGAAAAGTTAGAGTCTTTCTCCCCCTAACCACTGTTATTTCAAGGACCTTTCCCTTACTCCTGCCCACCATATCCACCAGTTGATACCAGTATTGAACCCTTTTCCCATCTATAGCCACTATCCTATCGCCGGACCTAAGGCCTGCCTTACAGGCAGGAGAGCCTTCCACCACCTGTCCTATACTGGGAAGTAGTACCTGCTGTCCCACACAAAGAAATATAAAAAAATATATAATCCAGGCGAGGAGAAGGTTAAATATGGGTCCTGCGGCCACCACCATCATTCGTTGATAAGGAGGCCTCTTTGAAAAATGTTCTTCTTCAGAGAAAAGGCCTTCTTCCTCCCCTTGCTCCACCTCTCCCACCAGTTTCACATATCCCCCCAGGGGCAAAAGAGACAATCTATATTCGGTGCTACCCCTCTGCATCCTAAGTAAAGGAGGACCAAATCCCAAAGAAAAGGTCTTCACTCCTATGCCCAGGGCCTTTGCCACCAGAAAATGTCCCATTTCATGAAAGAATATCAACAGGCCCAAGACAAGAACAAAATATATCATCCCCACCATTAGAAATGGTCTCCTATCCTCCAGTAATCCCTAAAAAACTCCCATTATCTTGAGCATGGCTCCAAGCACTCCCAGTACAGAGATGGCTATAGAGATGGAAAACATCCTGAGGGTAAAATCCCTTTGTTCCCTATCTCTCACCTCCAGTCTATCTGTGAGTCTGTCAATAGAGGCAATTATCTGATCAAACTTGCCCTCCACCTGTGCAAAACGTCTATCTACCTGCTCAAAGCGCTTATTTACCACTTCCTTAAATTCCTTTATAACCCCATCTACCTGCTCAAAACGCTTGTCTACTTGCTCAAAACGTCTATCCACTTGTTCTTTAAACTCTCTTATCCCCTCATCTACCTGGCCAAAGCGTCTATCCACCTGCTCTTTAAAGTCCTTTATCCCCTCATCTACCTGGACAAAGCGTCTATCCACCTGTTCTTTAAACTCTCTTA
>Ga0256914_1001972_pt1 | contig 17576 bp, 12 predicted proteins | sample HulkmetaG_FD_191571 | JGI IMG/M metagenome (GOLD analysis project Ga0256914, IMG submission 191571) | Hydrothermal chimney microbial communities from Main Endeavour vent field at the Juan de Fuca Ridge, Pacific Ocean - Hulk | ecosystem: Environmental > Aquatic > Marine > Hydrothermal vents ... | reverse complement strand
AAGGGCCCTTCCGGCTGGAACTCCATCTCTCCCTGGCGGACCTACCCGCATCTCCCGAAGGGAGGGCCGCCGCCTTCTTCATGGGCCGCTCGGGCCTTCCCCTGCCATCCTCCCAGGGAGGCCGGAGCTTCCCGGCCGTCCTTCCCTGTCCCGGCGTCTACCGCCTGGCCCTGGGCATCACCTGGAGGTCAGGGTTCCTCGAACAGACCATCTGGGCCGGGAAGACCCAGAAATTCCGGGTCTCTCCATCCGATTCGAACCGGACCGTCCCGATCTCCCTGGAAAGAAAGATCTACTCCGCCCTTCTCAGGCGGGCCCGCCGGGCCTATCCTCGCCGGAATGAAGACTAAAGGACGCATTCTCTCTCTCTCCTCTCTCCTCACGGTCCTCGTCCTTGCCGCCGCCTGCGGTCCCAGGCGGGCCGGAATCGATCCAGGGATGGGATTCTTCGCCGACTGGCCCTCCGGGGCGGACCGCACCTGGGTGGGCCCCGGGTTCTGGGCGAACCGCCTGGCCGACTGGAGGCTCAGGAAGGGCAGGCTGGAATGCCTCTTCGCAGGGAAGAACCGGAACGTCCACCTCCTCACCTGGGAGCTCACGGGAAAGAAGCCCGCATCCTCCCGGATCCGCCTGGGCTTCGCCCCGGACTTCCCCGCCAAGGGCGGGAAGGGATGGATTGGTTTCCTCTTTGGCGCAAAAGGAGTCTTCCACGACTACAGGGAGAGCGCCGTCCGGGGCAAAGGGTGGTACGCCGGGATCACCCCAGGAGGGACCCTGGTCCTGGCCGGCCCCAAGATGAACGTCCTGGCCCGGGGAGAGCAGGCCCTTCCCGCGAAGGAGGCCGAGCTCCGCCTGGACCTGCTCCCCGGCCCGGGAGGTTTCACAGTCAAGTTGACCCGCCTGGATCCGGCTTCTGGAAAGGTCCTGGACGCCCTGGAGAAGACCTTCCGGGGACGGGACTTCCAGGGCAACCTGGCCCTCTCCTGCCACCTTCCCGGAAAGGACCCCCGCCAGGGAAGGGTCTGCGCCTGGTTCACCGGCTGGAGAGCCTCGGGCCCCGGTCTTGTCCACCATCCTAAGAGACGCTTCGGCCCCGTCCTCTTCGCCCAGTACACCTTGAGCAGGGGAACCCTGAAGCTCACGGCCCAGATGCCTCCCCTTGGGGAGAAGGAAGAACGGTTCGTGACCCTGGAGATCCTCACCCCCGGGGGAAAGTGGAAGAAGGCCGGCCGGGCCCCCATCGACCCCCTGGCAAGAACGGCCCGGTTCCGGGTGAAGGGGTGGGACTCCTCCAGGAAGACCCCCTACCGTCTCTCCTACCGCCTCCTCTCCGGAAAGAACGAAAGGCGCCTCTACACCTTCCGGGGGACCATCGCGGCGGAACCCCCGGCGGGCAGGCCCTTCGTCCTGGCCGCCTTCACCGGCAACGGCGACAGGGGTTTTCCCAACACGGAAATCGTGGAACACGTCCGGGCCCACCACCCGGACTTCCTCTTCTTCTCGGGTGACCAGATCTACGAAGGCTCGGGGGACTACGGGTGCCAGCGCAAGCCCTTGAAGGTGGCCGTCCTGGAATACCTGCGCAAGTGGTATCTCTACGGCTGGGCCTTCGGATCCCTCCTGAAGGATCTGCCCGCCGTGGCCATCCCCGACGACCACGACGTGTTCAACTCCAACATCTGGGGTTGCGGCGGAAAGGCCGTCGATCCCCTTCCCACCCACGTGGCCCGCCAGGACAGCGGCGGATACAACATGCCCCCTGCCTTCGTGAACATGGTCCAGCGGACCCAGACCAGCCACCTTCCCGATCCCTACGATCCCACGCCGGTCAAGCAGGGCATCACCGTCTACTATACTTCCATCCTTTACGGAGGCGTGAGCTTCGCCGTCATCGAAGACAGGAAGTTCAAGTCGGCCCCCAAGCCCCTCCTCCCCGAGGCGGACATCTGGAACGGCTGGCCCCACAACCCCGAGTTCGACCCCAAGAAGGAAGCCGACGTGCCCGGCGCCCACCTCCTGGGAAAACGCCAGCTGGACTTCCTGGAGAGCTGGGCCGCCGACTGGTCGGGCGGAGCCTGGATGAAGGTGGTCCTCTCCCAGACCATCTTCTGCAATCTGGCCACCATTCCCGCCCGGGCCCGGGACGACAACGTCATTCCCTCCCTGAAGATCCCCAAGCCGGGGGTCTACGTGAAGGGGGACAAGATCGCCTCCGACTTCGACTCGGACGGATGGCCCCAAACCGGCAGGAACGAGGCGATCCGCAGGATGCGCAAGGCCTTCGCCGTCCACGTGGCGGGGGACCAGCACCTGGGAAGCACGATCCAGTACGGCGTGGAGGACTGGAGGGACTCCTGCTTCGCCATGTGCGTCCCCTCCATCGGGAACATCTGGCCGAGAAGGTGGTTCCCTCCGGAACCCGGCCGGAACCGGGCCCCCGGCGCCCCGGCCTATACGGGCGACTTCCTGGACGGCTTCGGAAACAAGATCACCGTCTACGCCGTGGCGAACCCCAGGCAGGTCGACAAGGAATTCCCCTGGCTTTACAACCGGGCCACCGGTTACGGCATCGCCCGCTTCGAGAAGAAGACCCGGAAGATCACCCTGGAGATCTGGCCCCGCTGGGTGGACCCGGCGAAGAATGGAGCCAAGCCCTACTTCGGTTGGCCCGTAGTCCTCCACCAGCAGGACAACTTCGGAAAGAAGGCCGCCGCCTGGCTACCCGAGATCCGGGTCTCGGGAATGACCGACCCGGTGGTCCAGGTGATCCGGGAGGACACGGGCGCCGTGGTCTACACCCTCAGGATCGCCGGGACCCGCTTCCAGCCCAAGGTCTTCGCCCCCGGGTTCTACACCCTCAAAGTGGGAGACCCGGACACCAAGGGCTTCCAGGTGCTCCGCCACCTGCAGGCCCGCAAAGGAAAGAAGATCGGAAACCTGGAGGTCCGCTTCCCCCGGTAGTCCCCTCCCCCACCCGAACCCTCGCCGGGCCTCCCCCTGCAGAGCTGGACAACCCGGGAGGCCCGGCGAGAATGGTCCCTCCTCTCTCCCCGGGAAGGAGACTCCCTTGCGAAGTGTCCTCGTCGCCATGAGCGGGGGCGTCGACTCCAGCGTCGCCGCCGCCTTGCTCCTGGAAGAAGGCCTGGAGGTGGCCGGCGCCACACTCCTGCTCCAGCCCTGCGCCGCGAGCCGAGACAAGGGGTGTTGCGCCGGCGAAGGGCCGGCCCTCAGGGCCCGGGAAGCCGCCCGGGCCCTGGGGATCCCCCACTACACCTTGAAGTGCGCCGAGACCTTCGAGAGGGAGGTGCTCCGCCCGGCCTGGGAGGAGTACGCCCGGGGCAGGACCCCCAGCCCCTGTATCCGTTGCAACAGCCAGGTGAAGTTCCGGCTCCTCCTGGAGCTCGCCGACCGCCTCGGAATGGAGGGAATCGCCACGGGCCACTACGCCCGCCTGGTCCGGGACCCGGAGGGAGCCCCACCGAGGCTCCTCATGGCCCGCCACCGCCCCAAGGACCAGTCCTACTTCCTCTTCCGTTTGGAACGGGGCCAGCTGGAGCGGACCCTCTTCCCCCTGGGAGGACTCTCCAAGGACGAGGTCCGGCGCATCGCCCGGGAGGAAGGCCTTCCCACGTGGGAGACCCCCGAGAGCCAGGACGCCTGCCTCGATTTCGGAGGAGAGGGTTTCCCCGAAGGTCTCCGGAGGAAGTTCGGCGGACCGGCCCGGATGGGGGAGATCGTGGACACCGGGGGAAAGGTCCTGGGAAGACACGAAGGGATCCACCGCTACACCATCGGGCAGCGCAAAGGGCTGGGGGTGGCCGTGGGAAGGAAGGCCTACGTGGTGAGAATCGATCCCCGCTCCCGGCGGGTCGTGGTGAGCGACCGGCCGGGCGACCTGGAAAGCCCGGCCCTCCTGGCCTCGGACCTCCACTGGATCTCAGGCTCACCCCCGGATCTTCCCCTGGAATGCCTGGCCAAGATCCGCTCCCGCCACACGCCCCACCCGGCCCGGGTCACCCGGGCCGGGCCGGGCGAGGTCCTGGTGGAATTCCGGACTCCCCAGCGTGCCGTCACGCCCGGCCAGGCCGTGGTCTTCTACCAGGGGGAGGAGGTCCTGGGAGGCGGCTGGATCGAGAGCCCCCACCCCGGTCCACCCGCCGGCGGGAAGGGCTAGGCCGGCGCGGGAGGGAGGCCCCTCCCCCCAGGCTCTCTCCCTCAAACCTTCCCGGGAAAGGGGACCTTGGGCTTCCAGGGAGGAAGGCCCTCCACCTTCTTCCGGGCCTCCGGGGCGGTCTCCAGGCCCCAGCCCTCGAAGAGAGGGACCAGGTTGCGGCCGGCGCAGCGGGAATAGATCTCCAGCAAAAGGCTCCTCTTCGCCAGGTTGCTTCGAGGCCACGCCTTCCTCGGGAGTCCCGCGTATTCCGCGAAGACCTTCTTCAGCGTGTCCCAGCCGAACTCCTCGATCAGGTGCACCCAGAAGAGGCACTTCTCCCTGTAGGATCTCTCGGGGTACGACGTGCCTGGGCCGGAATAATCTTTGCGCATGTATTCGGGGAGGAGATCGGTCCGCCAGTGGGCGTGCCCCATCCGCTTCGGCTTCTTCAGGACCGCCACGTAGGTGTAGGAGGCGAAGATGTTCACCGTCACCTCCACGGTCCCGTCGAAGGTCCAGGGGTTGGCATAGGAGCCGAAGTGGAGAAGCTGGTGGTTGTGGCCGATCTCGTGGAACATCCCCCAGTTGCCCTTCTCCGTGAGGGTCTTCACGTCCACCGCCCTGGGGGCCGCCGAGACGGGGCCCATGAGGGGATAACCCGAGTGCATGTACCCCACCGAAATCTGGCGGTCGAAGACGAAGCGTTCCGGGTAGGCCCTGCGGGGGTAGGCGGCCAGGTCGTCCTGGGCGGCCACGACCCGGTCCCAGAAGCGGGCCACCCTTCCCGGGTCGTCCAGGGAACGGAGGACCCGGGAGGGCAAAGAAAGGATCATCTTCCTACCTGCGATCTCCCCGAAGGGGGCCGGAGCATTGCGGAGGGTCTTCCTCCACTCCCCGAGGCCGGTCTTCCCCAGGACGAAGAAGGGAGCACGCACGGCGCCGGAGAAGACGACCCGGAACCGCTCTCCCCGCGGCTCCGCTCTCCGGACCGCAACGTAGAGGAGGCCGCCGAAGACGTTTCCCACCGTCATGGTCCCCCCCCTCTTCACAGGGAAGGACCGGCTGATCCTGGGAAACCTCGCCCAGGCGGGCCTCCTGGCCACGCTGTCCGTGTGGCATCCCACGATCACCGTGTACCGGCCCGGTGGAATCCCCTTGGGAAAGGTGACCTTCACCGGCCCGCCGGGCGGAGCGTAGAGGCCCGTGGAGTGCCACCTGGGCACGGAGGGATCGATCTCCACGGAGGCCCTCACCCGGGGAGCAGTGGAAGGGACGGGTCCGGGAAAACGGTCGGCCGCCTTGAATGGAACCATTCGCTCGGGAGGGATCCGGAGCGCCTTGTACTGGTCGATCGAAACCAGCAGGAGAGGGATGGGGTGAACATCCACCCTGAGGGGCCTGGAAAAGTCCCAGGAATACTCGGGCCGCAGGGCGTCCACCGCTCGAACCAGCCGGTCGTATCGCCCACGCCCCGCCGCGGTATAGGCCCGCAAGACCGTCCTCGAGGCGGCCTTCCGTTCCTCCAGGCTCATCAACTTCTCCAGTTCCGCCGCCCGGACACGTCCCCGCCTCCTCCTGCCCCGGCCCTTGGAGCGAAGCAGGGATCGGGCCTTCTCCTGGAAGGCCCGGAGCTTCGCCAGGGCTTCCAGGGCCTCGGCCTCCGAGGGAGCCTTTCCCCGGAAACGCCGCCTCCGGGGGACCAGGGAGGCGGCCATCCCGCCCGCCGCCTTGGCGCGGGCCTTCCTCCGGGCCCGGGCCGAGGCGGCGGAGGACTTCCGCTCCCCCTTGGACTGGGCCCGCAGGCCGAAACCCGGGGAGATGGGAAGGAGGACCGAGAAGAGGAGAACCGCGGAAAGAGAGATCCTGCGCCGTCGGGTCATGGGAAAGGCCTTTCGTCTTTTCCTGGAGGCCCTTCCCTTCTATCCCTCCCGGCGGGAGAGAGGAACGGCCCCCTCTCCCCCAAAAGGCCCGGCTTTCAAGCTTTTTACCCTCTCTTACGTCTCTTGTTTCCCGGCCCCTTTCCGTTCATCGCCGCGGCGAGTTCCCCGCCGAAGGCCTCCACCCTCCAGGACTCCATCCCGGGGATCTCCCGGAAGCCCTCGGGAGAGGAAGGGCGCCTGCGGGCCGCTTCCTCCATGACCCGGCGGTTCAGGACCAGGGAGGGGTCCACTCCCAGCTCCCGGGCCTTCTCCATCCTCCACGAGCGGACCCGCTCCAGGGCTTCCAGGTAGGCCTCCAGGTCGGGATCCTTCCGGCGGGAACGGGTCATCTCCGGGGGAAGGACCAGGGGCTCCATCCGGGAGGCCTCCTGGAGGGCTCCGCGGATCCAGAGGGCGTGCCTCCTGAGGGAGCGCCTGGGAAGATCGCACCAATCCTCGAGTTCCCGTCCCTTTGGAGGAAGGCCGTTTCGGGCCAGAGCATATAAAACCTTGTCGGGGACCAGCCTCCCCGGCGGGAGATCGAGCTTCCTGGCCTCGGCGTCCCTCCGGGCGTAGAGGCGCTCCAGGTTGCGAAGTCCCTTGGGGTCCAGGCTCCGGGCCTTCCGGACCCTGAGGAAGGGGTATTCCATCCTTTCCTTCACGGGCGGCTCCAGGCCCTCGAGGCGCAGGAACTCCCCCTCCACCAGACGCCGCACGAGAGGGTCGGCCTTCTCCAGGTCCTCCTTCAAGGAGAGGTAGAGGGGAATCAGGTACCGGGTGTCCGCCGTGGCGTAGCGCAACTGCTCGGACGAGAGGGGACGCCTTCCCCAGTTGGAGCGCTGGCATTTCTTGTCGAGGATCACCCCCAGGCGCTTCTCGGCCAGGGCCGCCAGCCCCACGCCGCCGTCTCCCAGGCCCGCCCCGGCCACCTTGGTGTCGAAGATCCCGCGGACTCCCAGGCCGAGGTCCCGCTTGAGGAGGACCACGTCCTGCTCACCGTCGTGGAAGACCTTGAGGATGGCCGGGTTCTCCAGGACCTCCCCGAGGGGGGAGAAGTCCAGGTCCGCCAGGGGATCGAGCAGGTAGTCCCCTTCGCCGGTGGAGAACTGCACCAGGCAGAGGCGCTCGTGATACACGAAATAAGAATTCCCCTCCGTGTCCACCCCCAGGCAGGGGTGGCGGAGAAGCTCCTGGACGAGGGCCTCCAGGCCCTCCCTGGTATCGATCAGGGCCGGGTCCTTCATGGGTCTGGGTTCCCGGCCCCTTCCCGCCCCGGGCCGGAAAAGGCGGAGTATACCTTCCCGCTCCCCGGGGTCGCCCTTTTTCCGGGAGACCTTTCCTTCCCGGTGGCCTCGAAGGGAGACATCCCCTATGTTCTCGGGAAACAGCCAAGAAAGGAGTCTCCCATGAGGAAAGCCCTCCTCCTTCCCCTTCTGGGGGCCGTCCTCTCCCTCTGCGGGACGGCCGCCCCGGCCCGTCCCTTCAAGGTGAAGGACTTCCTGCGCCTCCCCATCCTGGCCTCGCCGGCCCTCTCCCCATCGGGGGACAGGGCGGTCTACCTGGAAGTCCGCCGGGACTTGAAGAAGAACACCTACCACAGGCGGCTCCACCTGGTCTGGACCGCCACGGGCAAGGACGTCCTCCTGACCCGCAACGGCCACGACGACTGGGGGGCCTTCTGGTCCGGTGACGGCTCCACCCTCTACTTCTTCTCAAACCGGGGAGGGAAAACGGCCCTCTACGCCAACCACTTCGACGGGACCGATCCTGCAAAAGTGGCGGGCCCAAGGAAGGGCGGAATCTCCTCGCCCCGCTTCTCCCCGGACGAAAGGTACCTGGCGTTCCTGGCCCCGCCAAAAGGTGTGAAAGGCTACGGAAAGGATCCCCAGGTCCGCACGACCCTGGAGGACCGATCCACCTGGCCCCAGCTCTGGATCCTGGATAGGAAGACCGGGAAGGAGAAGAACCTCACCGGCGGAAAGGTCTACGTCTACGACTTCGACTGGGCCCCCGACGGGAAGAAGCTCGCCTTCACGGCCGATCCCAAGGGCTCGAGCGGCGTGACGGAAGACCACTACCTGGCCCTGGTGGACTTGTCGGGCAAGGTGGAAATCCTTTCCGATCTCCCCGCCCACCACGCCAATCCCCGGTTTTCTCCCGACGGAAAACGCCTCTCCTTCACGAGGGACCGGCACGTGAAGTGGGGCCACTACGTGAACGTCCAGGATCTCTTCGTCCTGGACCTGGAGACCCGCCGCTTTCACCAGCTCACCGCAACGGCTCCCTTCGACCTGGAATCGGGCCGGGGGTGGACGGCCTGGAGCCCCGACGGACGCTGGATCTGGTTCCTCGCGGGGAGAAAAGCGAAGGTGCGCCTCTACAAGATCCCCGCCGCCGGAGGGAAGGCCCGGATCGCGGGAGAGACGGCGGGCTCCATCCTCCAGGTCTCTCTCGACGCCGCCGCCCGAACGGCCCTGTTCACTTCGAGCGACTTCAGCCACCCCTCGGATCTCTTCCTCTCCCCCCTGGGCAAGTGGGCTCCCCGGCGCCTGACCAAGGCCAGGGAAGCGGCGGCCCCCTTCGGGCTCCAGGACCCTGTGCACCTGGCCTGGAAGTCCCCCGACGGCCTGGAAGTGGAAGGCTTCCTCTTCCTTCCTCCGAACCTCCCGGAAGGGAAGAAGGTCCCCATGGTGGTGGAGATCCACGGCGGACCGGCGGCCTGCTGGCTCCGGGCCTTCTCCTACCGCTATCTCTGGCACGTCTTCGCCTCCAAGGGGTGGGCCACCCTGATCCCCAACGTCAGGGGATCCACCACGTACGGAGAGAAATTCCTGAGAGCGAACCTTGCGGATTTCGGCGGAGGGGACTTCAAGGACATGCTCTCCGGCGTGGAGGCCGCCCTCGCGACCGGCTCCATCGACAAGGACAAGCTGGCGATCTCCGGCTATTCCTACGGGGGCTTCATGGTGAACATGACCGTCACCAAGACGGCGGTCTTCAGGGCCGCCGTGGCGATCGCCGGGGGCTTCAACTTCCTTTCCTGTTTCTGCCAGACCAACCCCGTCCTTCCCGAGGTCTATTACGATCCACTTGGTTCCCCGGCGAAGATGAAGAAGGCCTTCCAGGACAGCCCCATCGCCTCGGTATGGAAGGTGCGGACCCCTCTCCTGCTCATGCACGGCACGGCCGACCAGGCCGTCCACTACATGCAGTCCGTGGAGTATTTCCACGCCCTCCAGGAGCTTGGGAAGGAATCGAAGCTGGTCCTCTACCCCGGGGAAGGCCACGGCATCAACAAGCCATCCCACATGGTCCACTACATGACCACGGAGATCGACTGGATCGAGAAGTGGATCAAGTAGCCCCTCCCCTCCGGGTGGGACCTATTCCGCCGCGGAACTCACGGGCCGGGCGGGCCGGTTCGAATCGGCCTTCCCGAACCGCCCCGCCCGGAGGCCTTCCAGCTTGGATTCCATGATCCCCCTCAGGTAGGCCGCCTGTTTCCCGAAATGGAGATACATGGCCATGAGGTTGACCAAGGTCTCCAGGGAGGAAGGCCGGGTGAAGAGGACCACGAGGAGGTTCCGCCACCAGTAGTAGGCGGTGGAAGGCCTGAATCCGAGCTTCACCGTGGCGAGGAAGAAGCCCCGTCCGTAGCGGAGGAGGACCCTCAGGGGCGGCCTGAACTTGGGCTTCACCCTCAGGCTCCGGGCCAGGGCCAGGCAGCGGTCGAAGTAGTCGCGGCGTGAATACACCTCCCGGAGGATGAAGAGGTAATCCTCCAGGATGCGATCCCGGGGCCTTTCGGTCCGGAAATTGATCCCGCTTGTGGTCTGGTCCACGTCTTCGGCGGCGGACTGGGCGCGGACGTCGAAGTCCTCGAAGAGCCGGCCTTCCCTGCGGAGTCTCCTGGTCAGCCTGGTGTTCGGGAGGGCGTACAGAAGCCCCACCATGGCCATGCAGATCCGGCCCCTCCTGATGAAGTCCACGATCCTCGCACCGATGCCGTCGTCCTCGCCGTCGAACCCCAGGATGAAACCGGCGTTCACCACGATTCCGCGGCGGTAGATCTTCTCCAGGTCCTTCACCATGTCCCGCCGGAGGTTGGAGGTCTTCCCCGCCGATTCCAGGACGGGCTGGTCCGGCGACTCGACGCCTACGAAGACGTACCGGAAATCCAGTTTCTCCATGAGGGAGAGGATCTCATCGTCGTCGGCCAGGTTGAGGGAGGCCTCGGTGGAGAAGAAGAAAGGCCTGCCCCGGCTCTCGGACCACTCCAGGACGGCCCTGAGGATCTCCACGGCACGCTTCTTGTTTCCGATGAAGTTGTCGTCCACGAAGTCCACGTGGCCCCGGTGGCCGAGGCGGTAGAGGGCCTCCAGTTCCTCGACGATCTGCCCGGGGCTCTTGGTGCGGGGAATCCGGCCGTAGAGCTCCACGATGTCGCAGAACTCGCAATTGAAGGGACAGCCGCGGGAGAACTGGACGCCGATCATGATGTAGTCGGAAAAATCCAGGAGATCGAAACGGGGAACGGGGCTCGCCGCCATGTCGGGCCGTTTCTCCGCCTCGTAGACACCCGACGGGGCTCCCCTCTCGAGGTCCTCCAGGAAAAGGGGAAGGGAGGCCTCCGCCTCGCCCAGGACCAGATAGTCCGCCGAACGGTAACGCTCGGGCTGGGAGGTCGGATCGGGCCCCCCGACGACGACCTTCTTCCCCCGGGAATGGACCCGCTCGATGAGGCGGAGGATCTCCGCCTGCTGGGGAAGCATTCCGCCCAGGAAGACCAGGTCGGCCCCGTCGATCCGGCGGTCCTCCAACTCCCGGGTGTTCAGGTCGACCAGTTCGATCTCCCACTCGGAAGGGAGAAGGGCCGCCATGGTGATGAGGCCCAGGGGGGAAGCGGGATATTTCGCCCCAACGAGATTGCACACCTCCCGGTAGTTCCAGAAACCGTGTGGGGAAAATTTGGGATGCAGGAGCAGGACTTTCTTCAACTCGGACAGACTTTCTCGGCTCTTCCCCGTGTATCTTCCCCGCTCCAGCCCTCTTCCGGGCGGGGCGCGGGCGGACCTCGGGATCCAGCCTCTGGTTTTGCGGGCCGCGGCGTCCCGGGATCCACCCCTCGGACTTTCCCCGGCCATTCCCCGGTTCCGAATTTCCCTTGGAATGCTTCTACCAGGAAAGGGCCGTCCTGTCCAGTCCCGATTCGGAATCAGGAAATTTCTCCGGGGAGGCCCTTTCCGCCGCGGGCCTTCCGGGCCTCTCCCCCGGCCCCTCCCACGGTCACCACGGCGGAGCTCTTGAAGGTGCAGAAGACCCGGCGGCCCCGCCCGATCCCCAGCTCCTCGAAGGACCTGCGTGTCACCAGGGCGGCAAGGGAGAACCCGCCCAGGTCCACTTTCACCGCAAGGAGAGGACCGGCGGGCTCCCAGTCGGCAACCCTCCCTTCGAACTGGTTCCTCGCGCTTGAGGGGAAGGCCTCCAGGGAGAGGAGAACGTCCTCGGGCTTGATCCACACGTGGGTCAGGCCCGGGGCGGCCGAGGCGGCGGCCACCTCCTTCTCTCCCACGAGGCAGTAACCTTCCCTGAGAAAGGCCGCCGGCAGGAGGTTCCGCATCCCCAGGAAGGCCCCCACTTCCGGGTCGGGAGGATTGCGGAAGATCTCCTCGGCCCGGCCCGCGCCGCGGAGTCTCCCCCGGAGCATCACCCCGATCCGGTCCGCCAGGTAGAGAGCCTCCTCGGGATCGTGGGTGACGTGGAGGAAGGTCGTACCCGTTGCCCCGTGGAGATCCCTCAGCTCACGGCGCAATTCCCTTCTCCGGCCCCAGTCCAGTGCGGATAGGGGCTCGTCCAGGAGGACCAGGGCCGGACGGGGCGCCAGGGCCCGGGCCAGGGCGACCCTTTGCTTCTCCCCTCCGGAGAGGGTCCCGGGCATCCTCCGGAGGAGGTGGGACGCCCCTGCCAGGTCGGCGGCCCTCCGGGCCGCCCGGCGGGCGTCGGCCCGGGAAAGCCCCCCGGCCCTCGGCCCGTAGGCGATATTCTCCTCCACCGTCATGTGTGGAAAGAGGGCGTAGTCCTGGTAGAGAAGGGAGAATCCCCGCTCCTCGGGAGGAAGGCGGGTCACGTCCTCTCCCTTCCAGGAGATCCGGCCCCGGTCGGGCCGCCGCAGGCCGGCCAGGACCTCGAGGAAGAGGCTCTTCCCCGATCCCGACGGCCCCAGGAGGACGAAGTACTCCCCTTCCCCGACCTCCAGGTCCGCCTCGCCGAGCCGGAAGTCCCCCACCTCCAGGTAGATTCCCTCAACCTCGAGCACGGCCGCCTCCCCCTGGGACTTCCTTTCCCGAGAGGACCCGGAGCAGAAGGAACAAGGCCACCGCCGCCAGGAGCAGGAGGACCGCCGCCGACCGGGCGTAGGCCAGGCCGTAGTCGTTGAATCTCTCGGCGATGAGGACCGTGGCCGTCATGGGATGGTAGGCGATGATCACCACCGCCCCGAACTCCGAGATCCCCCGGCCCCACATCATGATCATCCCGGCCAGGATGGAGCGCTTCGCCAGGGGCAGGGAGACGGTCCGGAAAACCCGCCACGGCGAGGCCCCCAGGCTCCTGGCGGCCTTCTCAAGCCTTTCCGGCACGGCGGAAAATCCCTCCCTCGCGGCGTTGACCAGGAAGGGAAGGGAGACGAAGGCCATGGCCGCCGTGATCCCGAGGAAGGTCCCGGTGAATCCCAGGCCCAGGCTCCCCAGGATACGTCCCGCCCAGGTCTCCCTCCCGAATACGCTCAAAAGGGCGATTCCCGCCGCCGTGTGGGGCACGACCATGGGGAGATCCACAAGGGCTGAAAGGAGTGACTTCCCCCGGAATTCCTTCCTTGCCAGGATCCAGGCGAGGGGGACGCCGAAGAGAGTCGTCACCAGGGTGGCCGCGAGCCCCGCCGAGAGGGAGAGGACCAGGGCGGCCGTGACGGCCTCGTCGGCGGCGGCCCGGCCCAACTCCCCGAGGGACGTGGCGAGGAACATCCCCCCCAGGGGAGCCAACACGAAGAGGACCAGGATGGACCCCAGGACCGTGAAGAGCAGGTGAAAGGCCGACGGACCGGGCCCCCTTTCCTTCACTTCCCGATCTCCCTGCAGAAAGGCCGGAGCGACGGCGGAAGGGCCCGGAGAGAGCGGCAAAGGGCCGGAACGAGGCAGGCCTGGCCGTTCCTCTCCATCACGGCCCGTCCCCCCGGCGAGAGGAGGAACCGGAGGAACTCGAGGGCGGCCTTCCGGTTCGGGGCGTCCTTGGGAATGGTTACGGAATATTGTATGGGCGAGCCCTTCACCAGGGTGAATTCGCCGGGCTCCTTCCCTTTCACCTTCACGGCGGCCTTCCCGTAGAGGGCCCCGAGGGAAGGGTCCCCAAGGTTGATCTCCTTGGGAAGGCGCAGAAACCCCAGACCGTGCTGGAGGGCCACGGACCGGTAGATGAAGAGGAAATCGATCTCCCCCGCCTCCAGCAAGGCCAACAGGTCCGTCTCCTTGGGCCGAACGAACCTGTCCCCGTTCTTCTCCAGGATCTTCCCGGCCAGGCCCGGCCTCCCGTAGTGCCTCTCGGCCAGTTCCAGGACCATGACGGTCCTGTAGCCGCAGGGATCGCTGTCCGGGTCGGACCGGCCCAGGATCCCTCCTTTCTCCAGGAGGTAGGAAGGCCAGTTCCCGCCGTCGATCCCCTCGGCCTTCGGGGAGCCCTTCTTCCAGGCCAGGACCATCTCGTTGGTGCAGAAACGGATGTTGAAGTCGGCCTTCTCCGGGACCAGGAGCTCCTCCACCACCTTGTAGTCCGCCGACCCGAAGACGTCGCAGGGCTTGCCCAGGGCGGTGATCATCCTGGCGCATTTCCTGCTCCCGTGGCTCTCGATCTCCACGTGGAGGCCAGGGTGCGCCTTCTCGAAGATCCCGGCGAGCTCCCGGAAGGGAACGGAGAGGCTTCCCGCCGTGAGCACCCTGAGCTTCCGCTCCCCCCCCTTCTTTCCGCAGGCCCCCGCCAAGACGACGAAAACCAGCAAGACCCAGGGAACCATCTTTTTCTTCCCTGGGGGCCCTGAAAAAAGTTTACGCCCCCCCCACCAGCAGGAGGTGGCGCCCCGCAAGGAGCGATCCAGCCCGTCTTCGGCTGCAAGCGACGGCGGGGCGCCGCCCCGGCGGAAGAGGAATGAGATTGCTGATCGGATTTCCGCCAGGGTTCTCATCCGTGTCCCACTCCCCTGACCATCAGAAGAAGGTGCTCCATGGTCTTCAGGATCTCCTCCATGTACTCCTTCACCGCCCTGGGGCTCCCCGGAAGGGCGTAGACCAGTGCCCGGCCCGCCACGCCGGCGGCGGAGCGGCTGAGGAGGGCGTTCGGTTTCTCCATACCGTATTTCAGCCTGATCGCCTCCATGATCCCCGGGATCATCTTGTCGCATACTTTCTCCAGGACCTCGGGGGCGTTGTCCCTGGGCCCGACCCCCGTCCCGCCCGTGGAGATCACCACGTCGGCCCCGCCCTCCCGGGCCCGCCGGAGTTCCTCCTCCAGGGGAGCAGGGTCGTCGGAGAGGACTTCGGCCTCCACCTGGAGGCGCCAGCGCCGCCCCCGGAACGCCCTTTCCAAGAAGTCCTTGACCAGGGGGCCGCTCCGGTCGGCGTATTCCCCCCGGAAGGCCCGGTCGCTCAGGGTGAGGACCCGGACGCGCAGGGCCGAGGGAAGGAGTTCCCCCTCCATCCCAGGCCTGACCGTCCCCCCACGGATCACCCTGCAGAAGAGCCCCTCCCGGGGCATCACGCACGTCCCTGTCTCCCGGAAGACGGCGCAGGCGTCGCCGTGGCACTTCTTTCCGAACTGGGTGACCTCCAGTTCCGCTCCGCCGATCCGGATCCTGTCGAAGTAGGCCGCCCCGGCGGGGTCCAGCCCCCGCAAGGTGAGATTCTCGGCGAACTCGCCTGGGCGGATCTTCCGGCCGGCGATCTTCTCGAACTCCAGGATGCTCGCCTCGGAAAGGAGGCTCACCTGGCGGTGCCATGAGCCGGCGTGGGCGTCGCCTGCGAAACCACGCTCGTCCAGGAGAGCCTCCGGGACGGGGGTCTTCACCGTCCCCTTCTCCCTGGAAAGGTTCACCGAGAGGACTTCAAACTTCACCTGCCCGTTCCTTCCGCTTCTCCAGGAGAACGATGTCCGTGATCCGCATCTTCTTGTCCACGGCCTTGCACATGTCGTAGACCGCGAGGAGGGCCGCGCTCACCGCGGTCAGGGCCTCCATCTCCACGCCGGTCACGGCCCGGCACTCCACGCGGGCCCGGGCCTCGAGCCCTCCCTCCACCCAGGCGAAGTCCACCTCCACCAGGTCCAAGGGAATAGAGTGGCAAAGGGGGACGAGCTCCGGGGTCCTCTTGGCCGCCAGGATCCCGGCGATCCTGGCCACGGCCAGGACGTCCCCCTTCTCCAGCCCCTTCGCCCGGATCAGCTCCACCGTCTCGGGGGCGAGGAGGATCCGCCCCGAGGCCTCGGCGATCCTGTGGAGGGCGGGCTTGCCCCCGACGTCCACCATCCGGGCCCGTCCCCGGCCGTCCAGGTGGGAGAATTCCGCCATCTCAACCTCCGATCCTCTGCATACGCCCGGGCCGGCAGGCTCCACCCGCCCGGGGTTTGGCCCGGACCGCCCGGAGGAGGGCCTCCCTGGGGCCGAGTTCCCTGACGTCGAAGGCAAGGTCCGAGAAGAGACAGGGCCGGATCCTGCCGTCGGCGGTGAGCCTGAGCCTGTTGCACCTGGGACAATCCCCTCCTTCACCGCCGAGGACCGGGGAGAAACGCCCCGAAGCGGCGTCCATTCTCACGATGAACCTGGCCTCGAGCCCCTTGGTCCGGGCGAAGCGGGCCACTGCGAGGGCGTCCGGCTCGCCGGGGGAACGTTCCACCACGCAGTTCAACTTGACGGGAACCAGGCCGGCATCCAGGGCCGCGTCGATCCCTTCCAGGACCCGCTCCAGTTCCCCTCCCCCGGTGATCCGGGCGTAGCGCACCGGATCCACGCTGTCAAGGCTTACGTTGACCCGCATGAGTCCCGCCCGGGCCAGGGCCTCCGCCTTGGAAGCCAGTAAGATCCCGTTGGTCGTCATCCCCAGGTCCCCGATCCCCTCGATGGAAGCGATCCGCTCCACCAGGCCCTCGATCCCCTTCCGGACCAGGGGTTCCCCTCCGGTGAGGCGGATCTTCCGGATCCCCAGGCGGACCGCCGCCCGGACCACATCCTCGATCTCTTCGAAGGACAGGATCGCCTCCCTGGGAAGGCGCTCGCCCCCCCCGGGGGGGACGCAGTACCGGCAGGCCAGGTTGCACCGGTCCGTCACGGAGACCCGGAGATAGGTGATGGTGCGCCCGAACCGGTCCTTCACGGCCGCCACCCCCCGAGGATCCTGAAGGCAACGATCTCCCCGGCCTCCAGCCGGGTCGTTCCGCGGGGGACCAGGAGGAAACCGTCGGCCTCCCGAAGGGCCGCCAGGTGGGCCGAGCCGTGGTATTCCAGCGGCTCCACCCGTCCTTCCCCGGAGATGCGGGCAGGAACGAACTCCAGGCGCTCCCCCTTCCTCCGGCGGAAATCCCTTCCCAGGACGAGGCGGAGATCCCTGTGGATCTCCCTCTCGCCCGTCAGGCCCGCCGCCGCGGCCAGGACGAAGACGTGGAACATGAGGAAGGAAGAGACCGGGTTGCCCGGCAGGCCGAAGAGGAGCCTTCCCCCTCCCTTGGCCAGGGTCATGGGCCTTCCGGGCTTGACGGCGACCCTGTCGAAGAGGATTCCGATCCCGAGCTTCTTCAGTGCCGCCGGGACGTAATCGAAATCCCCCTCGGAGACGCCCCCCGAAAGAATCACGAAGTCGGCCCGCTCCAGGGCCGCGGCGATCCCCTCCTCGGTCCTCACCGGGTCGTCGGGCAGGATACTCTCTCCAGTAACCTCCATGCCCCATTTCGCCGCAAGGGCGGCCAGCATGGGACCGTTGCAGTTCATGATCCGGCCCGGCCGGATCTCCTCCGGGTGGTCCACCACCTCGTCCCCCGTGGCCAGGATCTCGACCCGAACCGGCCGGAAGACCCGGACCCGGGCGAGCCCGCAGGAGACCAGGTTTCCCGCCGCCGAAGGGGTGATCCTCGTGCCCGCCGGGAGGACCAGGTCTCCCCTCTTCAAGTCCTCCCCTTTGCGGCAGATGTTGGAAGGCCCGCCGGGGCGGAGGATCCGGACCCGGCCTCCCGCCTCCTCGGTCCACTCCCGCATGATCACCCGGCCTGTTCCGGGAGGCACGGGGGCCCCGGTCATGACCTTCACCGCCCCGCCGGGCCGGAGAGGGGGCGTCTCCCCCTGGCCTGCCCGGACCGTGCCCAGGAGTTCCAGGTCCCTTCCCTCCTCGCCCTCCAGGAGGGCGTAACCGTCCATGGCGGACTTGTCGAATGGGGGGAGGTCCAGGAGGGACCGGGCGTCCTCGGCCAGGATC
>Ga0256914_1001971_pt1 | contig 17580 bp, 18 predicted proteins | sample HulkmetaG_FD_191571 | JGI IMG/M metagenome (GOLD analysis project Ga0256914, IMG submission 191571) | Hydrothermal chimney microbial communities from Main Endeavour vent field at the Juan de Fuca Ridge, Pacific Ocean - Hulk | ecosystem: Environmental > Aquatic > Marine > Hydrothermal vents ... | reverse complement strand
CTCCTCTGTTATTTTGCCACCCATAAGCCCACCGGCAAGGACGAGTGCACTCGCCCTGTGCAGCCTGCCAACTGCCCTGACAGCTGAGGCTATTTCCTCCTCTCCAACCACGGGCATCGTATCAACGCTTATTCTCTCTCCTCTCAGATTGTGCCTGTCAGCCTCGCTTATGGCACCAAAGGCGACCTGAGAAACAAGAGCCCCTCCTCCAAGCACGATAATCCTCTTTCCAAAAACGTCCTCAAACGTTTTTTCCTCTCTTGCCATTTCAACCGTCTTTATCTTTTTTATGTCCTCCAGCATTCCTTCAAAATCTCCCCCCTCTATTTCGAGGTATATGTGTGCTTTTCCAGCGTGTTCTCCCCTCTGAATCAGAAAACTCTGTGCGTAAACTATATTTCCGCCCCTCTCAGCTACCTTTGTTGTTACATCCCTCAGAACACCAATCTCGTTCTTCGCTATTATCAGCACAGCTCTCGTCAGCACCACCCCTTTTCGTATTGAAAATTCAAGATTCGAGGTGAAAGATTTAACGTAAAGATTTAACGTGAAAGCACATCACATCATCCAGACACTACCCAGACACTAAACCGGACACTAAAATCTCGCTCCAGTGAGTGTTTTTGTTTCCATGACACCCTTTATTGACCTGATCTTGTTTATCACGACATCACTCAGCTCCTCAAAATCTCTGACAACGACTTTTGCTATCAGGTCATACTCGCCAAAGAGCGGGTACAGCTCCTCAACTTCCTTCAGGCTGGCAATCTTTTCGTAAACTTCTCTCTCCCTCATGGGCGAAACCTTGATCAGGACGAAGCCCAGTGCCATGGTAAAAAGTTGTGTTGAAAGTTTAAAAACTCTGCTGAAGCGGCTCAACAATGGAGTTTTGAAATGCAATCAGAGCACTCCCAGCTCCGTCAGCCTTTCTGGCAAATAAACGTCTGTAACGTAATCAAGCCCATATTTGGCCAGAGCCTGCTGCTCAGATTTCCTGCCAAGCTTTAGCTGTAGCTTTACCTCCTTCTTCCAGAACTCGCTGTCGAACCTTGGATCTGTCAGAATTGCATTCAGAGCTTTTACGTCCTGCTCTGTCAGTTTGTCGGATGGTAGCTTGTAGTTGACTATATCTGAAGGCCTTATTCCCACGAACATGGCTGATGGTGTTGCCAGATATTCAGACAGGTGAGCAGCTTTTATCGAACCATAGGCTACACTGGCAAATATCCTGTAACTCCATGGATCTCCATCCGTAAAAACGACAACCGGCAGGTTTAACTCGGTGTTCAGTCTTTTCAGCAGTCTCCTTGTACTCCTTGCTGGCTGTCCTTTCAGGTGCACTATTATTGCGTTAAATTTCTCATCAAACCCGTTTTCCACAAGTCTGTCTCTCATACCTCCTGTCTCTATGGCTATGACGAAGTCGGCATCGCACTCGACGAATTCCAGTTTGTCAACGTTTACGGGAATCTGATATCCGCCCTCACCAACGTCATCCTGACAGTGAATTACTCTTTCACCTCTTCTTGTCTCCTCTCTGATCCTTATAGGGCCAATTACGGTTGCTCCATCCTCTTCAGGCCTTATGTGGAAATGTTCTCTTTGAAGTGCTGTGAGTATCTCTATATCCTCTATCAGTCTATCGCTCTCACTCTGCTCGTCAAATTTTGCAATTCCCCAGTTTTCGGAGATGTAGTATAATTCTCTCAGTGTTGATGACTTATTTACACTCAGCTGCTCTTTCAGGAATCCTATTACGTAGGCCATTCTGAGGAGCATGTAGGCTCCTCTTACACTTTTAGCAGAGCGTATCGATTTTCTATCACCATACACCCAGACTTCACTGTCTTCTTTGAACTCTATGTTGTGCTTCGTTCTTGTGGAAATCCTTAGTTCCGGAACCTTCCCTGCTTTCATCTGGTCGTACATCTCTCTTGCTATGGAAATTAGTGCTCTCAGACTTTCCCTGTCCATCTCTTTCGCCCTGTCACTCATGTGAAAATCTGGAACGGTTAAAAATAAATATCCTCCTGAAAACTTTCGTCCCATGAAACGCATGAGGGAGAAGTGTAAAGACTGCATGATATGCTTCAAGAAGAAAAGGGAGAGAAAGTAGAGGGAACAGAGGAAGAGAGAAGGTAAGCAGGAAGCTTGGCTAAAAATGGTGAAGGGTGTGAAAGACTCCCTCAGTTCTTCTGATTTTTCTGAATTTTTCGGATTTTATCCGTTCAGGAGAAGGTGGGGTTCCAGAATCAGACCCCACTTTAGCTTTACATATTCTGGAGTAACATTTCACGTTGACAGCTCAAAAGGTAGGGCAGGTGAGGTGAACCTGATAACACACGCACACACAGACCATCACGGCCAGAAAAACGTGAAGAACGAATTTGCTCTGTCTTCAAAGGAAACTGCAAAAATACTTGAGGCATGCTGTGGAGAATACAGGGGTATCAGTTTTGAGGTTGGCGAGAGTGTGAAAGTCAGGGGTGTAAGAATAAGGACGTATCACACTCATCACATGCACGGTTCAAGTGCCTTCTATTTTGATAACGGGTTGCTTGTTACTGGGGATGTCAAGGATTACAGATCTCTGCCAAAATGCAGGGTTCTTGTTACTGAGGCCACCTACGGCTTCAGGCATTACGTCTTTGAAGATGAAATAGATAAACTCGTCAGAGTTGAGAGGGGAAGCATTCTTGGTGCCTATCCGATTGGAAAAGCTCAGAGAGCTGCTGAAATACTGCTGGATGCTGGATACGACGTTTGCGTTGAAGGTAAGGGAAGGATAGTATGCGAAAAACTTGGAATTGAAGTTGGGGAGAATGGAGAGGTCACAATTACATCTCCAAGAGAACTTGGGAAATACAGGGGGTACTGGGGCAGGAAGTACATTCTTACTGCACAGGAGTTTTACAGATATCCGAGGATAGTTCTGAGCGACCATCTGGATTACGAGGGGATACTCAGGATGATAGAGCACTGCAATCCGGAATGCGTTCTGTTCTACCACGGCAAACCGGGCGGTGAGCTGCTGGAGGAAGTTAGAGGAATGGGCTACGAAGTTTCGACACTTGACGCTCTGGATGTGGTTTAGTTTGAGTAATATGTGCTCTGGCAGATGAGACGTTTAAAAATTTAAAAATCTGAAATCCGGACTTACCGAAACCGATATATTTCTCCCCTGCATTTAAGGTTTTGAGTTTTGAGCGGTCGTAGTCTAGCCTGGCAGGACACGGGCCTCCCGAGCCCGTCGCCCGGGTTCAAATCCCGGCGGCCGCACTCTGCTTTTTATGGTATGTACAGTTTCTCCGGTTTTACAGTGCTGGGGCTGGGCTGTAGTGGATGGGAGAAAATGTTTGCTGGCTGGGGTTTGATGTTTGATGATATGTTTGATGATGTCTCATAAGTTTTTAGAATAACATTGATTGGAAGGAGTAAGAATTAAGTAACAGTAATTTTTAACAGTAATTTTCCCATTCTGAGTATCTTGGGGAGTCGTATTTGGCTAGAAGGCACTACAGGGATTAGGAAAATACAGCAAGAATCCTAGAAAACGACAAACGAGGAAACCTCGAAAGTTTAAGGTAAAGAAAAGAAGGAATTGGCACGTTCTCGAAGTTTCGCTTGCCAGTGCCATTGTTTCTGGTGTTATGAGATATCAACTGAATCTGGGGTATTTGACAGGAGTTAGTGTGGTTTTCTGGACAGTCTTCACGTTGTCACTCTATCTCAGGGTTTTGAAGCGAATCAATAGACTGGATTTGAGGGATGATCTCAGCCTCTGGGCTTTGAGAATAGCGGGAAGTTTAATGATAGGTGTAGGAGTATTTTTTGGTCTGATTATGATCCCATTTAGTGTCGTATTCGGTAATCCCTTTTCAATAGGAATTTCAATTTTAGTTATGGGTCTGATAATTCCCGGTGCATTTGCTCTGTTCAGGAGTACGCGCAGATATCCTATTGTTTATGTTGGGTTTTTAAGAGATTAAGTATTAGGTAATATAAAAGTGAAATATTTTTTATCCCCATTTAGTGTAGATCTGTCTCAACTCCAGCGTGATAATGACGCGATGATACTGTGTAAAATGATGATATAATTATAATAATTCTTTAGATAGAACAATTGCAAAAAACAAAAGAAAAAACAAAAATCATCCGAGCACGCCAACTTCGAATTCGTCCCACCCGATCTCGTCTATGAATTCTCCAAGTCTCTGCCCTTTCTTTGCATTTTTCCTGTAGAAATCTATTATTTTTTCAACTATTTCCGCTGCTTCATCCATGCTGAGTCCTTCAGCCAGCACTCTTCCTATCCTTGGCTTTCTACCGGCAGACCCGCCAACGTAAACGGTAAAACCGTCCTTCTTGCCCATCAGTCCTATATCTCTAACGGCCGGCTCTGTGCAAGAATTTGGACACCCGCTGACAGCTATTTTCATCTTGTCTGGCAGCTCCATTCCCTCAAACTTTGCAAGTTTCTCAGCCATGGCTATGGCATCCTGCAGTCCGAGAGTACACAGAGCCTTTCCGGGGCAGAACTTCACACTTCTGACCCCTCTTCCAGTGGCTGGAGCTGGCTTAACTCCTGCCTTCTCACAGAACTCCTCTATCTTTTCCGGGTCAATTCCGACTATGACCATCCTCTGGGACTCGGTGAACTTGACAAGCTTGACTCCGAACTCTTCCATCACTTCTGCAATCTTCTTCAGCTCTTCTGGACTCGTTATTGCTTTTTCAAGCACTATTGCGTAGCTTCCATCCCTCTGTTTTATGGGACTCGTCATGCTTTTCGCCATGTTTGCCGAATTCGGGAGAAAGCCAATACATTTTTATGCGAACATGTTCGAATAATAGTATCAAACAGCCTGAGTAAAAATAACACTGAGGGTGGGTGTATGATCAGGCTCAGGATAGAGACGGAAAAGCCGAAGTACTGTGTTGCGAGAGATGGTATATACATTGTCAGGCATATAGTTCGAGGAAAAAAGGGAATAAGAGCACTTATAGATTTGAAAAAGCCATCGGAAAGAGCTGTGGTTTTTGTTGATGAGCATCCCTGCCCTCTTGCAGTAAAGATCCTTGATTCCGGATGCATAGTCACATCCGCAGAGGTTTCGGATGGCAGGGTTGTCTGGAACCTTGTTTGCAGTGAAGAGGCATCTGTCAGGCTGATGAACAGTGTGAAGTGCAGGATAATTGAAAAGAGACCATTCCTTCAGGCGGGGAATGTGACTTACAAGGAATACATTGCCGTAAAGAAAGCTCTTGAACGTGGATTTTTTGACAGTCCAAGAGGCATAAAGCTTGAAGAACTTGCAGAAGAACTTGGAATTTCCAAGTCAACACTTTCAAGCTGCTTGAGGAGAGGGCTCAAGAAAATTCTCAGGCACTATTTCGAAGGCTGATTTTGTGCTGATTCTTGCAATGAATGTTATGAATTTTTGTAAAGATTTTGAATGAATGCCGTTTCAATGGAAGCTGAAGGACATTTGAAATTGAGCACACCGGATTGTGAATCGAAAGAGTTTTGTATTTTCGAGTTTTTGCTTGATAGGTCATGCCAGTGCATCAGCTTCATTCGGTAAAAGAACTTGTAGATGTGGCTGCTGGAAGAAAAGAACCGGACTTTGTAGTCTCTGGAGAAGTCTTTTCCGTTTTTACCGGAGAGTGTTTTGAGGCAGATGTAGCGGTTTACAACGGGTACATTGCTGGAGTTGGGGATTACTCCTGTGATGTAGTTTACGAGGCTGAATGCCTGCTTCCCGGTTTTATAGATGCTCACGTTCATATCGAGAGCACGCTGCTTCATCCGGCTGAATTTGCGAGAGCAGTTTTGAAACACGGAACTACAGCTGTAATAGCCGACCCTCACGAGATAGCAAACGTCTGCGGTAAGCAGGGCGTAAAGTTCATGATAGATGCAACCTCCGGCCTACCTGTGGACTTTTACTTCATGGCCCCATCCTGCGTTCCCGCAGTGGAGGGACTTGAGAGCTTTGGTTTTAGACTTGAGGTTGGAGATATCAGAGAAGTGCTTGGTTATGAGAGGGTTATAGGCCTCGCTGAGGTTATGAACTATCCCGGCGTTGTTGAGGGAGATATTTCCATTCTCTCCAAAATAGAGCTTGCCCGGGAGGCTGGAAAAGCTGTTGACGGTCACTGCCCGGGAATAAGCGGAAAAGCTCTGAACGCATACCTTGCTGCGGGCATATCCACTGATCATGAGAGTACAAGGCTTGAAGAGGTAATGGACAAGCTCAGGCGTGGAATGAAGATTATGCTGAGGGAAGGAAGTGTGGCAAGAAATCTGAAAGACCTTTCCAGAGCAGTCTCACCTTACACTCTCTCAAGTCTTATGATAGTCAGCGACGATTTGCTGCCGGAAGATCTTGTTAAGGGGCACATGGATGAAAGGCTCAGGAGAGCTGTCAGATATGGAATAAAGGCTGAGGATGCTGTCAGGATGGTTACAGTAAATCCCGCCACTCACTATTCTCTGAACTGCGGGGCAATAGCTCCCGGATGTGTTGCGGATATTGTGTCCGTCAGCGGATTTGATGACTTCAACGTGAGACTCGTAATCAAAAACGGCAGGATAGTCTGGGATGGCGAATACAGGTGTGAATTTCCAAAGCTACCGCTCGAAAGAGCTCCTGAAAATGTGAGAAATAGTTTTAGAATGAAGGAAATTTCTTTAGATGACGTTAGAATTCCGGCTGAGGGTAAGGTTTGCAGGCTGATAAGGCCGGTTGAGGGGCAGATAATAACTAAAAGTGGAGAGTATGAACCACGAGTAAAAGACGGCTTTGCTTTGCCAGATCCGGAAAGTGGAGTTTCAAAAGTCGTGGTTATAGATAGACACAGAGCTGAGAAGTTCGTCGGAAAGGCTTTTGTTGAATTCAGCATGGAGAGAGGAGCTATTGCAAGCAGCGTTTCTCACGATTCTCACAACTGCATATGCGTTGGAGTTGATGACAGGGATATGGTCAGGGCTATAAATGCCGTTAAGGAGATGGGGGGAGGTTTTGCGGCATCCATGGATGGGGAGATCAGAACCCTGCCACTGCCGATAGCGGGACTCATGTCTGATCTTAGCTACGAGGAGGTAGTTAAAAGGATGGAATCCCTTGGCAAAATGCTGAAAGATATGGGAGTTAAGGCCGAGTATCCTTTTATAGAAATCAGCTTTTTTGCCCTGCCCGTTATACCTGAGCTGAGGGTTACGGACTTCGGGCTCGTGGATGTTGAAAGAATGCAGCTCGTTGACCTGTGGATCGATTAGCTTTTAAAGGTCAGCTGGACGGGAAGGGGAGTGGTGGTTGACGTGTGCGTAAATCTGGAGCTTGAAGTGCTGATAAGCAGGGAAGAAATCGAAAAGAGAGTTAAGGAGCTTGCAGAGGAAATAAGCAGAGATTTTGCCGGAGAAGATCCACTGATGCTCGGGATACTTAACGGTGCCTTCGTTTTCATGGCTGACCTGATAAGGGAGATGAAGGTGCCGGTGGAAGTTGACTTCATAAGGGTCAGAAGTTACTCCGGGACTGATAGTACAGGGAAGATAGATATCATCATGGATGTCAGCGATAACGTTTCCGGAAAGGACGTAGTGATAGTTGAGGACATAGTCGATACCGGACTGACTATGGACTTTCTCGTCAGGAGAGTCAGGGAAAAAGGTGCAAGAAGTGTTAAAGTCTGTGCTCTGCTTGATAAACCTTCAAGACGTGTTGTTGACGTTAAGCCAGACTATGTGGGATTTACAATTCCGGATTACTTCGTGGTTGGATACGGGCTGGATTACAACGGCAGATACAGGGAACTGCCGGCCATATACAGGGTAAAATAGTCAGTTTCATGATTATTCGTATTCTTCCTCCTCTTCTTCGCTCTTCTTTTTCTTGAAAATGTCCTTTACTATGACGATGTCTCCAACAGATTTGACTATTCTGTAGGGCAGCAGTATTCCGGGTGCTTTTTTATCTATTATCGCCTTGTTGTACTCAACCACGGCTATTTTTGTGATCATCCTGCTGTCCATGTCGATTACAAGATCTTCTACTTTTCCTATATATCTCCCTTCATCAGTATAAACTTTCAGTCCTATAATAGACGATATCTCGCCGATCACCGCGACCACCTGATCGAAATATCTTTGTTTCACTTTTAACATTTTCCCAATTTCATCCGGCTTTGTGATTTCCTTTCCAGCATTACTTCGGCAATTACCTCAGCATTACTCCTGTATTACTCCAGCATCACTCATCTTCACCTTCACCTTCAGCTTTTACCAGCCTTTTTAATTACTAACTTTTTAATACCCTTGCTCCAAGCTCAAACGATGCCCGGTATTTGGTTATTCGGCAGGATCATGAACTTCTTAAGCTTCTCAGGTAATTCTGATTCTCACAATTCTGAATCTCAACCAGACAGGAATGAGAATGGAGAGGAGAAAAACAGTTTGAAGGATGGAGAGGAAAGGAAGAGTAATCTCTACATAGTTGGTACGGCTCACGTTTCTCCAAAAAGTATTGAAGAAGTCGAAAAAACGATAGATGAGGTTAAACCTGAAGCTGTGGCAGTTGAACTTGATTACAGGAGGTTGATGGCTCTTAAAGGTGAGAGACAGGAAATACCTGTTGTTGATGTCATAAAAAGAGGCGAGGCACACGTTTTGCTTTTTCAAATTCTTCTGAGCTACTTTCAGAGAAAGGTTGGTGAGGAGTATGGTGTTAAACCCGGGCAGGAAATGCTTGCAGCGATAAAGAAGGCTGAGGAAATCGGTGCCGACGTTTTGCTTATAGACAGGGATATCACAATCACGTTTAAAAGGTTCTGGAAGGAGCTCACATTCAGGGAGAAGCTGAAGATAGTTTACAGTCTTTTAAAGAGTGTTTTCGAAGAGGAGGAAGTTGACGTTGAGGAAATGCTGAAAGAAGACGTTCTTGAGATACTTGTTAAGGAGTTCAGGGATATAGCTCCATCTGCAGCCAGAGTGCTGATTGATGAGAGAGACGCTTACATGGCAGCCAATTTGATTGAAGCATCAAAGAGGTACTCGAGTGTTGTCGCTGTTGTTGGAGCTGGTCACAGGAAGGGTATAGAGAATTACCTGAAAAATCCATCATCGATTCCTCCGATAGAGAAACTGCTTGAAGTCAGGGAAGGTAGAAATTACGGGAAAATAGCCGGATACGTTATATTTGCCTTTATAGTTCTGACTTTTGCAGGAGTTGCCTTAACACTTAACAGTGCACTCCTGATCAAGGCTTTCGTTTACTGGTTCCTGATAAACGGAATTCTGTCAGCACTGGGTGCGGCTATTGCTGGAGGGCATCCCCTGTCGATTTTAACTGCATTCCTCGTTGCGTGGCTCACATCCATAAACCCCACAATAGCAGCGGGATGGTTTTCGGGGCTTGTGGAGGCGTGGGTCAGAAAACCAACGTCCAGAGACGTGGAAGAGCTTGCAAACGTAACGTCTTTGAGAGACCTTTTCAGGAACAGAATTTTCCGGGTTTTACTTGTTGCAGCTTTGACAAACGTTGGCAGCATGATTGGAACTTTCCTGGGGATATGGTACGTTTACAGGATAACGGGAATAAAAATAGCCGATGTTCTGAAGAAAGCGATCTTCAAAATTTTCAGGATTTAAATCAAAATTTAAACATTTAATGGACCTATATTGCCTCCTCACATTTCACTCTATTTCTCTTGAAACTCTTGCAATGTCGAGTTTTCTGATGTATGCTATCGCCGGTCTTGTTGCCAGAATCAGCGTAAGGATAACAGATGCTACAGTTACCGCATAACTCCACGGATATATGACGAATATCATGTTGAAAACGTCACTGTTGTACAGGCTCTGAAAGATCTTTACAGTCAGAATTGCAAGGGGGAAGCCAATCAGCAGACCAGCAATGCATACGGCTGCAAGCTCTATGTATATTATTTTCTCTATCTCCTTAACCCTGTAACCGAGCATTCTGAGAGTTGCGAACTCTCTCCTTCTCTCCACAACGCTTATGCTCGTCAGGTTGAAAAGTTCCGCGAAGGAAAGGGCTGAACCAAAAGCAAGTGAGAAGAAGAAGAAAGCGTACATCATCCCCATCATTTCCTGTGTGTTCCTCTTCAGTTCCTTCATTGACAGAACTCTGCCGAACCTTTCAAGCTCGTTTTTGTTTCCGCCCTTCACTATTATCCAGTTTGGTCTGATTCCAAACTTTTCCGCCTGTGATAGACTCATGTAGCAGGCAGGAACGAGGGGCTGGGAGAAAACGTCTGCTATCCTTACTCTCACCTTTCCTTCAGGTGTGTATGCATTTACAATCATTCCACTACAGATGCTGAGATTTTCAGCATCCTTTTCTGGTAAGTAAACGCCATCTGGAGGAGGGAACTTCCTCTTCCCGCTTAACGTGTATATGTTGTAAAGATTCTGTGGAGGCAAGGCTATTAAAGTGAGTGTCCTGCTTTTTCCATCGTTTTCAATCCTTATCCAGCTCTGCACCACCGGATACGCTTCTCTAACGTCTTTCAGATTCCTGATGTTTTTAAGGTAACTCTCGGGACACTGAACCATGTAGTCAAACTTCTGAATTTTTCCAAACTGGACATGAAACATTTCGTCTGTGGAATTCACGAAGGCAAGGGATGTAGTTATCAGCACGACTGCTGCGACAACACCCATTACTGCATAGGCAGTTCTCTTCGGATTTCTGAAGAGATTCTTTACAGCTATGCTGATTATTATCCTGCTGAACTTCAGTTTTGAGAGAAATCTCCTGAAAGCGGGTTTCTCTTTTGTACCTCTCATTGCCGTGGCTGGATCGACGCTTGCTGCATTCTTTGCTGTAAAAAATCCTGCAAGAACGGGTGATAAAAATCCGGCCAGAAAGCCCAATGCTGTCGTTACAGGATGAAACGAGACGACACTGTAGGGCAGATTCAGGACATCTATGTAAGATTTTGTCATCTCTGCTGAAATTAAATACCCTGCAAAAACTCCGGTAACACTTCCAGCGAGCCCGACTATGGTTGAATGTATCAGGTAATGCAGGATTACGTCTCTCCTTGAGTAGCCAAGAGCCCTTAAAACGGCAATTGCTCCACTCTGCTCAACAACCATCCTTGACATGATTACGTAAACTATTGTGGCGGATATTGCGAGGAGCATGGACGGAAACATGAACGCCATACTCTGAAATCCTTTCAGATCACTTCTCAGAAGTTTGAAAGAAGGCTGCTCGCTCTGTTTGTAAATAAACTTGGCTTTCTCCCCGAGTATCTGTTTCAGCTCCTCAACAACTCTGTCTGCATACGAGGGATTAAATAACTTTATATGAACTTCACTAATCTTTGTGAAACCGAGTTTCTTCATCGTACTTTCGGGAACGAAAAGAATGCAGAAGTCTTTGGCAGACACGAAGCTGCTTGTTTCTCCTGTAATCAGCACGTACTCAGGACTGTATGCTGTACCAGAAATTCTCAGCCTGATGGTTTTGCTGTGTACCTTTACGTTCATCGTAACTCCGACGGGTATGGAGTTCAGTTCTGCGAACTTTGCGAAAATCAGGGCCTCTCCCTTTCCCGGATAGCTTCCAGAGCATATGTAAACTTTATCAACCCTGCTCTGTCTGTCGGGTATAGATACGAGCTTTACCTCCACCCACTTTCCATTCACGAAAGCTCTTCCATAAGCGACGCTCCTGCCCACAGCATCCATCACTCCGCTGAGAGACCTTATTTTCTTCAGGATGGATGGTGGTGAGGGACTAAAGTAGGCACCAACATCCTCAAGCATCGTCTGAGAATAGAACCTGTTGTACGTCGATTCTATGTTCTGGTAGGATGCGTACAGTCCAACGAATAGAGAAACGCCAAGAAAAACGAGGAAGGTAGCTGCCATGAACTGCCACTTTTGAGCCTTTATGTCCCGGATGGCTTTTTTATTCAGAGTTCTTTTTGGGGATTTCATCGCTCTGAGTTTATCTGCTGCTGCCGTCATTAAACGTTAACTATTGGAAAAACAAAAGGCAAGTGTTATATCTCACAGTATCAATTGCAGAACATGCCTGCAGTGGTTAACCCCGAAAAGTGTGACGGTTGCGGGACGTGTGTGGATGAGTGTCCTGTGGGTGCTATAGAGTTAAACGACAAAGCTCACGTGGATCCAGATCTGTGTACTGAGTGCGGAAGTTGCGTTGACGTTTGCCCGAATCAGGCGATAGTTCTCGAATGAGTGTAGATATGCTGGAGACTGGAAATTGTGAGGTGGATCGGTGAGAGTAAGGAAAGGTGAGGATATGTAAAATGGCGGGTATATTGGTACGCTGGAAAAATCAGTACGTTGAAAAAGCTAAAAGCTGAAAGAGTTGAAGAGGTAAATACTGAATGCTGAAAGAAATGCTGAAAGGGTTGAAAGGAAGGTTGAGGGTTTGGGAGTTTAAGATATTAAAAGATTAGAAGGTTAAATAAAAATAAGGTTAAATAAAAAATAAAAAACAGTAAAAACTGGATTAAAAACTCGCAAACAGTTAACGTGTTGATGTAAAGCTCACGTTCAAGAGGTGTAGGTATGAGTGTGATAGTCAGGATTAAAAAGAAGTTCAGCTTCCTGTTCAGGTGGTTCTCCAAGAAAGACAGGATGAAAATAGGGATATACGGCCCTCCAAATGCAGGTAAGACAACTCTCGCCAACAGGATACTCAGGGACTGGACAGGAGACGTTATGGGTTCTGTGAGTGATGTACCTCATGAAACGAGGAGGGCAAGGCTTAGGGAGGGAGTAAAAATAGAAGTGGACGGAAAGTCTGTAATTCTTGATATAGTTGACACTCCGGGACTTGCAACTAAAATAGACTTTCACGACTTCCTGAAGTACGGAATGAGCGAGGAAGAGGCAAAGAGAAGAGCAAAAGAAGCAACTGAAGGTGTAATTGAGGCCATAAAGTGGCTGGATGATCTTGATGGAGTTCTGATGGTCATGGATGCGACTGAGGATCCATACACTCAGGTCAACGTTACCATAATCGGGAACATAGAGGCAAGGGGGCTTCCACTCCTGATAGTGGCCAACAAGATAGACCTGCCAAATGCATCTCCTGCAAGAATAAAGGCAGCCTTCCCACAGCATCCAGTTGTTCCCATATCAGCTCTGAAAGGCCTTAACATAGACACGCTGTACAGGGAGATAGCCGAGAGGTTTGGTTAGTGGAGGGGTAGTTATGGAGGGTGTTCAGCTTAACCTGATATCCAAGGACAGACTCGACAAAATGAGTTCGATGGAGAAAATAAGGATGATCCTCGATGAGGTTAAGAGGGGCAAGATAGTCGTGCTTGAGTCTGGCCTTACACCTGAGGAAGAGGCAAAGCTCATTGAGCTCACAATGCTTGAGATAGACCATGAAAACTTTGTTGGTATTGAGGTGGAATCCTATCCTCAGAAATCAAAAGGCTTTTTTGGAAAGCTTTTTGGTGGTGAGAGGGGCAGACTTACGGTAATTGGCCCAGCAAACAGGCTTAAAACTCTGCAAAAGAGCGATGAGCTTATAGAAGCCCTTGTTAGCATAGAGAGGTAGCCCGGGGAGATTGCAAGATGCCGCACAGGTGTACAAAGTGCGGGAAAGTTTACCCTGATGGAGATAGCAGAATTTTAAGGGGCTGTGAGTGCGGCAACAACAGGTTTGAATATGTGCCCAGAGAGAGTGTAAGAGAGGCAAAGAGAGAGGAGAGAAGGAAAAAAGAAGCTAGGAAAACTGAGAAAGAAGAAAGGATTGAAAGAGAGGGAGTGGACATTGAAGGAGTTGAAAGTGTGAAAATTCTGAGCCCGGGCATGTACGAGATAAACCTTGAAAAAGTTTTTTCGAGAGATGAGATAGTTATAGCTCTTCAGGAAGAGGGCAGGTACGCAATACACCTCCCATCCCTCGTCGGTAAGCTTGGAAGGGAAAGGAAGAAAAAAGACAGGAAGGATAGAAAAGGTTGAAAGCTAAATTTAAATTACATTGAAATTACTAAAGAATGCTGAATAAGCTAACAGTTGTGAAGTGAAAACTATTTCGGGAAGGAATCAGAGGATGGAAAGCAAAAACTCTTAATACCACCCTTCTGAATCCACGCCAGTCATGAGAGTTGCTTTAAAACTCGCTTACTTTGGCACGAACTTTTCAGGTTTTCAGTATCAGCCTGACAGAAGGACTGTAGAGGGTGAACTTTTCAGGGCTTTTGAGAAACTTGGGATTGACCCGAAAAAGGCCAACTACAAGTGTGCTGGCAGAACTGATGCAGGTGTTCACGCTCTGAGTCAGGTAGTAGCATTAAACGTGGAAAAAGCAAAGAAGATTCTTCCGAGGATAATAAACTCTCACCTGCCGGATGATATAGTCGTCTGGGCGTGGGCCAAGGTAGGAGAAGACTTCAATCCAAGGTACGCTACAAGCAGGAGATACCTGTATGTCATGCATCTGGATGGAGAGTACGACGTATCTGCAATGAGGAAAGCCGCCAAGCTGTTAATTGGAACACACGATTTTTCCAACTTTACCAAGAAGTTTGGAGAGGGGCAGAACTGCGTCAGAACAATTTACAGCATAGAGCTGAGAATGAATGGAGATTTCCTTATATTCGAGATAGAGGGAAATGCATTTACGTGGAACATGGTAAGGTGTATAGTTTCAGCTCTTCAGGCTGTCGGGAGCAAACACAGGAGTGTTGAGTGGTTCGAAAAAATGCTGCATCCTGAGAAATATAGAGAGAGAGTTGAGCCTGCTCCACCCTACGGCCTGATTCTGAAGGACATAAAGTACAGCAACGTTGAGTTTGAAGTTGACGACTATGCATGTGGTGTTCTGAAATCAAAGATAGACAGAATCGTTGACTATTACGGCACGATATACAAGCTCTTTTCCCTTGTCAGACCTGAGGAGCAGTAAATTTTCAGGTTTTGTTTACCTGCTTTTTGCTGTATCCTTATGCAATTTTACTGCCTGTTAGGCATCCATTAGGTCTGTTTGTTAGGTTACCCTAAGAGGAAAACTATTAATATTTCAGTGTCATAATGTAGATTATAATGATGGAAAGAATAATGAAAATAATGAAAGGAATGAGGAGAAAGAAGGCGGGAGAATATAACTGCGGAGTTTCCCCCGTGGTTGGAGCTGTACTTGTATTTGTAATAGCCATGATATTCCTCAGCGTAATGCAAACTCAGCTTGTTCCCGGTTTATGCAGATCACAGGAGGCCAACAATGTGAAAACTGTCGAGAAAGCAATGTCTGAATTTACACTTCAGCTCTCCAGCGGTCAGAGTGCTGCTCTAACTCTTGACACTGTTCATTACAGGAAGTACCCCTTCCTCGTGTTTCCGCCGTCACCACCCCTTGTCGTGAAGGTTCAGAACTACAACGTTACTGTTGATTACAATGCGAGCTTACCAAACGGCAGTATTGTGCACAGAACTGTAAACCTGACGACGAGCAGAGTTATAGTCGGACTTGATTACTTCTACTACCCTGTAACGAGCTTCGTTTACGAGAATACTGCTCTGTTCGAGAAAGAGGACAACGCAACATGGGCGATCGTGCCGCCGCAAATAAGCAATGAAACGGTGAAAATTGTGATAGTAAAGGCAAAACAGAGATCTATAGCCACAAACTCTCCAGTCTCTCTAAGCCTGACACCGGTGGCTGTCGGTGAGTTTTACGCCAGAAACATAACCATAAGGTTCAGGAGCATCTGTCCTCAGGCATGGGAGAAATATGCTGAGGTTAACGGGAACGAAGTTTTGCTCAGAGGTGAGAACGTTAAAGTCCTCGTTTACACCTACTCAGAAGGAAACACCACCGGTATAAGTCAAAACTCTAACTTCACTCTCCTGCCTCTTGGCCCGGACAACTACACACTGATGAACAACGGTACCTTAACTCTCAGCGTCATGGCTGTAAACGACATATTCACTCCAGTCCAGGGAGTCAGAGTAAACGTCAGTGTGAGTGGAGGTATTGGAGTTGTTTCACCACAGTCTGCAGTTACGGGAAAGGATGGCGTTGTGAGTGTAACTTTCCAGGCAAAGAAAGCAGGAAGTGGATATGTCCTGTTCAATGCCTCTGGAAGGACTGTGAAATATCACATCGTTGTCGGTAAACTTCCAACGTTCTACAACACCTACTGGCTCGACAAGAGCTACTATGAAAACACGACAATAACATCGGGCGAGTATCTCTACGCCAAGGTTACAAGAAACGGACAGCCAGTGGCAAACACGCTCGTTTACTTCGGTGTTAACAACTCGAGCGTTCTGGGACTTTATGGTGTTGGCAAGGGAATGCAGAGTCAGGTTTACAGCTACACGAATGACAGTGGAATCTCCGGGATATACATTCAGCCGCTTAAAAACGGTACTGTGAGCGTTTACTGCTACAGCGGGGGATCTGGAGACACTTTAGTTCTGAAAGTCAGGGTTGCCAATACAAATACGTGGAGCATGATGTAGCCATGCTATAGAAGTGCAGTGTGAAAATTACCAAAAACAAATTATATCCCTTAATTTTTTCAAAGAAGTGCTGAGAGCTCTTCAAATTCGGCTTTATCAGATAAATAACTAAATCGAAAAAATTTATATAGTCTTCAATATAAATGCTCTCCAGTAAATTTGCTCTTGAGGGGATGCTGCCATGGTAGAAGAGCTGTCCGAGAAAGAGGAGCGTATTGTCACTCTTCTTGTTGAGACCGGGTTGAGCAGGAGTATAGCCAAGATAATAGTTTTCCTCTCAAGGGCTGGGGAGGCCGTTTCAAGAGACATCGAGAGAGCTGCCAACCTCAGGCAGCCTGAAGTGAGTCTTGCCATGAAAGAGCTGAAAGAATGGGGATGGATAAAGGAAAAGGAGTTGAAGAGAAAGGGAAAAGGCAGACCCCTCAAGAGCTACAAGCTCACGATAGATCTTAGAGATATAGTTTCTGAACTCGTTGAGAAAAAGAGGAGAGAGGTGGAGCAGCTATCTAAACACCTTGATGAACTTGAAAGGCTTGTTGGTTTGAAGTGACCTTTTACTTGCTCGCTTTTGTACTGGTGTTTTGTTAATTTTATTATACTGTTATCCACTTTTTCAATAACTCTATTCAGGACTCTATTCAGGAGTTTGGTTTTGCTTCGTGGAAAGACAAAATCGACGCTGCAGCGAGACATTACGACTTTCAATCTCCATTTTCAGGAGTCCGCCCTTGTTTCTTCTTCTTTTGGCCATCCTCTTCCGTCTCTTCCTCGACTTTCAATCTCCATTTTCAGGAGTCCGCCCTTGCTTCCTAATCGAGAATGCAAGCCACATAGTTAAAGCTATCACTCTTTCAATCTCCATTTTCAGGAGTCCGCCCTTGCTTCGGTTGGGGTAGAGGAATCGCTTTTGGCTTCGTTAGTTCGCTTTCAATCTCCATTTTCAGGAGTCCGCCCTTGCTTCTAATTCCAACGGACATCGCACCATTAGCTGATTGGTGGGCTTTCAATCTCCATTTTCAGGAGTCCGCCCTTGCTTCAAACTAAGAGGGAGTTGTGTTGGGAGAAACTACAAACTCTTTCAATCTCCATTT